>Ga0306926_10002610_pt1 | contig 18345 bp, 17 predicted proteins | sample flu12Cox44000178_FD_203759 | JGI IMG/M metagenome (GOLD analysis project Ga0306926, IMG submission 203759) | Lab enrichment of tropical soil microbial communities from Luquillo Experimental Forest, Puerto Rico - flux8day.12C.oxic.44.000.178 (v2)... | ecosystem: Environmental > Terrestrial >... | reverse complement strand
CCGGGCCACCCGGTTTGCCAGCCCCGCCGACGCCGCCAGCCCCGCCGGGACCGCCCGGTTTGCCAGCCCCGCCGACGCCGCCAGCCCCGCCGGGACCGCCCGGTTTGCCAGCCCCGCCAACGCCGCCCGCACCGCCGAGACCACCCGGTTTGCCAACACCGCCAGCACCACCCGCACCGCCGGGTCTTTTGGCCTCACCGCGCGTTGTTCCGCCATACTTATTCGCTGTTTGTTTGTTGGCGTAAGGCGCGTTTCCCCGGTGTTGCGGGTTGTGCTGCCAGCTGCCCTGGCCAGTACCAGTTCCCCGGTTGACGTTCTTGTTGTAATTCTTATTAAAATTGTTGTTATTGTTGATGGTGACGTCGCCGTGGTCCCAATCGCAATTGCCCCAGTTGTTGTTGTAAGCCCATGCGCCACCTACGGCGATGGCCGTTCCCCAAGCCAGTGCTGTCCCCGGCTGGTATCCGGGATAGGAGTAAGGATAGTAAGGATAGTCGGCAGGTGCAGCCCCGTAAACTACCTCGGGGTCGTATGACGGGACGTAAACCGCCTCAGGGTTAGCTTGCTCAATTACGACCACCTGCTGACCGCTTTGCGTTGTCTTGGTCTCCACTTTCTGTTGCGAACCGGTCTTCAGATTCCCTGTCCCCTGCGCCTTTGCGCGCATACGTTGCACTGCGTCCATCACATCCTTTTGCTGCGCCAAGACCACATTTCCCAAGTCTGTCATCCACTGAATATTCTCGGCCATCCGTTGCACCACGTCTGGAAAGGCTGCCATTGCCTGGACACTTGGGTCCCACGGCTGCTTGGCCACGGCGTCCGCCAGTGCCTTGTCCTTCAGGTGTTTGTTCTTCTCCATCCACTGGTCAAGTTGCATGACTTCCAACGGGTAAGTGGAAGCGGCCAGCGTTTGAGCTAGCAACGTGTCGGGATAGAGGGCGATCGGCGCCACCAGAGAATCGATTTGCTCGGGTGGCATCGGGGGCGCCTCCTCATTGGCCGCCGCCGGCGCTTGATCCTGCCCTTCTTGCGAGTATGCGACTGAATATGCCGTCACGAGTAAAGCAGCGGCGCAGGCGATGGCGAGCAAGCAACTGAATGACCCATTACGGAAGGTGAGAGAATCTTGTGTCTTCATAGTTTTATAGTGCCGTTTCTCCCTTCACGATCACTGTCATTTCGTCGTTCTGATGTTTCGACCAAGTCCGACTTTACGTGGTCGGTGTCCAAGGTGTCCTTTAAACGCTGCGTCGCCGCTGCGGGCTTTCCAATTCGTGAACAAACCGGACACAACCCATAATCTCGGGCTTCAATTTGTTGAGTCGTCTTCCACGTCGTCTTCAGTTGCCTTCCAGGTTTTGTCAGGGTTGTACTTGTCCATGCTCTGGAACGTTTTCAACGTATCGGGCCCGAGATCCTTCTCGTAAACGACTCCATCGGGGCCGACGATAAATGTCGTCACTCCGGTCACCCGATATTGGGCAGGCGCAGCGGCCAGGGCGAATCCGCCGATCATGGCACCACCAACCATAAAATCCATCTCTCCCATCGGCGCCGCTGGGCCCTGCCCCTTTAACACCTTGAAGTAGTAACCGTGATAAGCTGTGCCTGCTTCTGCTTTGTAGCCTTCCTGAAGCGCTTTAGCGACTTCTTCACCGACCGGCCCTCCCCACGTGCCGTCCGAATTCTGCCACGCCAGACCGTCGTGCTTTCCCGGCGTGCTGAGGATGCGCTGTGCGTACTGGTTCACTTTCGAATCATCGTGCTTTTCCATGGCATATTCATGCTGCGCCTCCGCGAAACCACGACAAATCTCAATGGCGTTCAGTTCGTTGGCGCCGACGCGCCGATTTAGTATCTCCTCGCGTCCTACTTTCGTATCAAACGACCACTTGCCTTTCTGCTTCACGAGCGGAATCGGAAGCGGAAAATCATCGTTACCTACTAAAACAATGGCCTGACTTGGATTTTTCTTGTCTGTCTGGATGGACATCTTTTCTTTCGCCTTTTCAGCAAATGCCGCCGCGCGGTTCTTATCCTGAACCGGGTCTTCGGAAGCGACTATATCCTCGCTGTCCGGTCCCAGAATTTCTTTGGCGGCAGCAACATCAAAATTCGCCGCGACCTGAACAAGGGCATCGGCCGCCTGTTTCGGTGTGTCGAATTGCTTTTGTGTTGGTTGCGACGCCGCAGCTGCATCCGGTTTGGATGGCGCGGCTGCGTGCAAAGCCAGGCCTGACACGCAGGAAATAACGATCGCAGAAGCGATCAGAGAAATTTTTGAAGAAGTCATGATGTTTGATTTTAATTTCATTTGTTTCCCCTCATCGAATGATTGTTTATCTTCTGCGCCCGCCGCCGCCACCACGGCCCCCGCCGCCTCGGCCGCCACCACCGCCTCGGCCGCCACCACCGCCTCGACTCATTCCGCCGCCACCGCGTCCGCCGCCGCCTCCTCGACTATATCCGCCGCCGCCCATACTGCGGCCGCCCCTATTGCTGCTGGCTCGTGCGTAGTTTCCGCTACCGCCGCTAAATCCTCCTCCGCGAGAGCTGCCAGTAGGCCGCACCGACGCGCTACGGTTACCGACTTTGTTCTTAGCGCTACCACCACCGGGACGCGCGGCAGCTCCGCCGCCACTTGGGCGCGCGCCGGCTCCAGCACCACCACTTGGTCGGCCAGCCCCGCCAACACCGCCCGGACCGCCAGCTCCACCGGGACGACCAGCTCCGCCAATGCCGCCCGCACCGCCAGCTCCACCGGGACGACCAGCTCCGCCAATGCCGCCCGGACCGCCAGCTCCACCGGGACGACCGGCTCCGCCGACGCCGCCTGGACCGCCGACGCCACCTGGTCGGCCAGCTCCGCCGACGCCGCCCGGACCGCCAGCTCCGCCTCTTCCTCCTGGACCTCGTTGGCCGCCGAATTTGTTCGCGGTTCCTCGATCGCCGTACGGCGCATTTCCCCGATGTTGCGGATTATGCTGCCACCTGTTGCCCTGCCCAGCTTGACCCCGGTTGACGTTCTTGTTGTAGTTCCTATTGAAATTATTGTTGTTGTTAATGTTCACGTCGCCGTGGTTCCAATCGCAATCGCCCCAGTAGCCGCCGGCCCACGCACCCAGCGCAAATCCGGCTGCACCCCATGCCAGCCCCATCCCGGGGTAATAGCCGGGATAGGTATAAGGGTAATAGGGATATGCAGGAGGAGGTGCACCATAAACGACCTCTGGGTCGTACGAAGGAACGTAAATTACATCCGGCTGAGCTGGCTCGATCGTGATCACCTGCTGGCCGCTCTCAACTGTTTTGGTCTGCACTGTCTGCTGCGCGCTAGTTTTTAAAGTTCCTTTGCCTTCAGCCTTCCCCCGCATCCGCTGGACCGCTGCCATCACGTCTGACTGCTGCGCTAGGAAGGCGTTGCCCAGATCGGTTGTCCATTGGATATTGCCGGCCATACGCTGAACGACGTCTGGAGTGACGGCCAAGGCTTGGACACTAGGGTCCCACGGTTGCTTGGCGACAGCGTCCGCCAGTGCCTTGTCTTTCAAATTTTTGTTTCGATCCATCCACTGCTGAAGCTGAATGACCTCCAATGGATAAGTGGAAGCGGCCAAAACCTGGGCAAGGAGTGGATCGGGATACAGCGCAATCGGCGCTACGAGTGAGTCCAGCTCGTCAGGTGGAAGTTTGGTCGTCTCTTGATCCGTCGTTGTGGTCGTCATCTCCTGCGATTGCGCTTGCTGCGCGAGTGCGACGGAGCTGGATGAGAGAAATGCGAGCCCGACGATGGCGATCACGCCCCGAAATAGTTTGCGGTTTATTGATTTCATAATTTTTTTCTTTCCAACCCTTGCATGAGAGGATAGACAAACTTAGTTGATCGGCAATATTGGACTTTCGTCCAATAGAGGACGTTAGAAAAAAGTCACAATTTTGTGGCGCAACCAAAAAATAAAGGAAATTAAAATGAATAACGTCAAGAAAGTCGCAATTCTATCGCTCGTAGTCGCAATGACGACGGGCTTCACACAGGCAGCCACTCATCATGAATCCCGGCCAGACGCAACGTTGCGGATGAGTATAGGTGGTGTCCATCTTGGAATCGGTGGCAGCTCGGGGTCAGGAACTCTCACTTACAGGGGAAAAAACCACCCGTTTAGGGTAAGCGGAATGGCGATAGGCAGGGTCGGAGTGACCAGCTCTTCCGCTAATGGTGAGGTTTTCAACCTGAGGCATCTTCATGATTTCAACGGTCACTATACCGTGAGTGGCGCTGGGACGCGGGGCGTGACTCTTGGCGCTGGGAGAACTGGCACCATCATGTCAAATCAGGCCGGTGTGATAATCCGCATTTCTTCCACCCAACAAGGCCTTGCTGTCAATGCGACTGGCGGTGGCCTGAACATGCAACTCCAGTAGTAAGCGGGCGTGGCCTGATAGAATTGTCTAATAAGTGAATGAGCGCGCCGTTGCTTCAGACGGCGCGCTTTTGCTTTTTCTGGTATAATTGATCGATATCGTTTCCGCTGCGGGAAGGAGACGTTAGACCTTCGTCCCATGTGCACGCCGCCTCGTGCCATTACATTACGATCCATGTAAATTGCGATTGTTTCAATGACCGCGCATTCCTCATCCGTTTCTGTAACTGAAATCGCAGGTCCAACGCCGTGGATTTCAGCATCGCGATCGCAGTGGGTGCGTGGGCCGGTTTGGGACGGATTCTGGATGCTCAATGCATTGTGGCTCGCGCCCATCGTACTATGGCTCGCCCACGGATACTCCGATCCCGAGGCGAGTCCGCTCGATTTCCTTTACTTCGGTCTAACCGCGCTCTTTTGGATTGGTCACCGCTTGTCCAGCACCTATCTTGCTTACTGCACCGAAGCGTACCGGCCGCTCCTTCGCGCACAGCCGGTTCGCTTCGTCGTGCTGCCACTTGCAATAACAGCAGCGTGCTTTGCCATATTTCTCCCCGCGGACTCGGCGTTGCCGTGGACGCGCGAGGAGCGACTTATTGGACTGGCGATTGTCGATTATGCGTGGGTGACATACCATTTCGCGTCGCAGCATTTTGGTGCTCTTTCGCTCTATCGTGCACGGGCCGAGCGTGGCGGCTGCATTCAGACGAGGCGGCTGGATCGTTTCTTCGCGCTGATTGTAGGCGGTGTGCTTGTTTTTGTAGCAGACGTTCTCGCCGGGGCTGTGGCCTATCAGGACCAGTGGATTGATCGATGGCCTGTCGCCGCTTGGATCGTTTCGGCGCAAAGCGAAATCCGCGGCGGTGCGATCGTGGCGCTTTTTATCGCGACAGCAATAATGTTGTTTGCAGAAACGCGTGCGTCGCGATGGGCCTTGCCGCGCGTTTTGTACATTATTGGAATTGCGGTGATGGTTGGTATCGCTCTTCGTCCGCGCAGCTTATTTCTCTTCCTGGTGATCTGGACGTCGCAGCATTGGATCCTTGCTACCGGGTTAGCGTCGCAGACACCGTCGGCAGAATCGACTCCAACGAGCGGCGTGATCCGCCGATTTCTACACACATTAAATGTTCGGCCATGGGCGGTCATGCTTTTCCTGATGTTGTTGTCGGTGGTTTTTCTGCCCTTGTTCGAGGTGGAAGCAAACCGGGAGACGGGCACCTACTATGGCGACCGGATATTCGGCGCGATTGCGACGCAACTACGCACCTCCTCCTGGGTACCCGTGCTGCTGGCGCTCGGCTTTGCGACGGGGTTCATTCATTACTTACTCGATCGAAGCGTCTATCGAATGTCGGATCCGCAAGTGCGCGCGGCAGCGGCTGGTTTGGTTGGCAGCGCAGCCAGAAGTTCCCGAAGGAAACAGATATCACAGTTTGCACTCATTCTAGTGCTCGCGCTTATCTCCGTTTGTTCGCTGCACGCGCAGACCGGGACTCCGGCTACGAGACAACAGCCTCCAAGGGCGATCTACACGCCCAGACCTGTTTATCGACCTGAATGGGCGAAGCAGGGACTCACAGGAAAGGGAGTTGTTTTAGTTACAATCGATCAACAGACCGGCATGGTTACCGGCGCGAGAATGCTTCAGAGTACCGGGAACAAACAACTCGACGGAGCGGCTCTCGAAGCGTATTCGCAATGGCGTTTCCAACCGGGCTCAGGATCTCAGGTCAAGATTCCCATTGAATTTAAGAGTCGTCCAAAACCTCAGACAGCTAACCGCGCGCTGCCGAAGCCGGCAATTCTCTACCCTTTGCTGATCCTCATTGGTTTTGCTGTGGCTGTGATGGCAATGCGCACAAGAAGGAGAGCGTAACAATATCTTCCGGTGTCACTTGTGTAGCTGACCATGCCACCATGCGGTTACCTGTTCTTATCGGCGCGTGGCTGTGGCTCGCCGTAACGTTCATATCTGCCAGGGCGCCGGAATTCTCACAGAGCCGTGATCTCCCTCCTCTGAAAATGGCGGCGGCCGATCTCGACACCATTTTGCTCAAGGCACAGTCATTCATTGCCGTGGCCAATGGTCCACCAGGCGAACAAGATTTTGCTCGGGAAAGCGTGAAGGTTGGCATTCGTGGCCAAGAGATCGAGATACCGCACTTCTCCCTCGCAAGCAGCGTAGCGTTCCCAAAGGAAGTCTTCAGGTTTTCTTACAACTACTCGCGACCCGACGGACCCATCGCGTCTCTCACGATTGATTTAAGTGATGACTCACGCCGCATATCGGTCAGCGGCGAATCGGCCGATCAGATCGAGACTTTGTCCAATCAGCTCGCGGACGACTTTGTTCCCTATTCAACTCCGATTGGCGGCGCAAAATTCCGTCGTCTCGCTGGAGCGTGCCTTTTGGTGTTCCTTTTGATGTCGCTGATGGTTAGCGGCGCGTATTGTTGGAACACTCGACGCTACAGTGCACTCGGAATGCCGATTTGTTCTGCTATTGGTCTGATGTTGGTGCTTCTCGTACCCTGGAACAGGTTCTTCCCAGGCTTTGCCCTCTACCAACGCTATTCGCCTTTTTTTCTCATCAGACATGCGCCGGAGATTTGCCTCCTCGCCCTTCTCGCAGCTCTTGCTGGAATTCCTCTGTCGTATTTTCTTTCGCGATCGCATAGCAAAGCCTGGTGAAACGCGAAAAGAAGGAGTGATCATGCAAACTATGGGACCGATCGACGCTCTGCCTCTTTGGGCGCTCTTTATTTCAATGAATACCCCAAGCCCGTGAGGCGATTGCGGCGGTGGCTAGTCGCCCAGGCAGATGCCGAGCGCGCGCGCAGCGCGCACCAGATTCCCGTCAGGCCGCACGGTTTTGAGTCTTCCGACTGCGTCACTGATTTTGATCGCGCCGATCTGATCGTCAGTGAAAGCGACCATCTTGCCGAAATCACCGGCCGCCACCAGTTCCACCGCTTCCGCACCGAAGGTTGAGCAAAGCGCGCGATCAAACGTGGTCGGAGACCCGCCGCGCTGGAGGTGCCCGAGCACGCACACGCGCGATTCCTTGCCGGTGCGTTTCTCGACTTCGACGCTAACCACCGCGCCAATGCCGCCCAACCGCGCCTCGCCCACTTTGGTAGGCGCGCCAGAGGTCACGAACCCGCCGCCTTTCTCACGCGCGCCTTCAGCAACGATAATAATAGTGAATGTTCTGCCGAGCTGCTCGCGCTCCCGGATTTTTGCACAGACACTCTCGTAGGTGAACGGGATCTCGGGAATCAAGATCACGTCCGCGCCGCCTGCCACCCCCGACCAGAGCGCGATCCAGCCGGCGTACCGTCCCATTACTTCCAGGACCATGACGCGGTTGTGACTTTCCGCCGTAGTGTGAAGGCGATCCAACGCATCAGTCGCGGCCGACACGGCGGAGTCGAAACCGAAAGTGAAGAGCGTTCCTTCGAGATCGTTGTCGATCGTCTTGGGAATGCCCACCACGGGCACGCCATGTTCAAACATCTGTTGCGCGATGCTGAGCGAACCGTCGCCGCCGATGGCCACGAGCGCGAATAGTCCTAGCGCGTCCATGCCGGCCTTGACCCCATCGAGCAATTCTTTCGGCAGCGCGCGACTCTCGCCGTGGCCAACTTTCGCGGAGAATTTCCCGCGGCTCGCCGTGCCCAGAATCGTTCCGCCGCGCGTCAGCAATCCGCTGAGCGCGTGGTAATCGAGCGGCCTGGTCTGCCGCGGCTCCAGCAAGCCGTCGTAGCCGCCGACAATGCCGACGCATTCCCAGCCGCGCTTTGCCGCCGCTTTCGCCACGGCGCGAATGACCGTGTTCAAGCCAGGACAATCTCCGCCGCCAGTGACAACGCCGATGCTCTTGCTCATGTGACTACTTCACGTTCTGCGCAGCCAGCCAGGCGGCGCGGTTTTCGCGGATCAGCGCTATGCACTCATCGATTGTGTCTACGCAATGCGGGATGGTGAAATCGATCTCGCTGGCGAGTTCATTTCCTTTTCGAAGCATGGAGCGGCGTCCCCATTCAACGAGCCCGGCCCACATTTTCCCAACGAGAATGAGCGGCGTGTTGTAAAGCTGCCGAACCTGGAGCAGTTGCCACGCGAGCGACAACTCCAAAAGAGTTCCGATCCCGCCGGGCACAACCACGAAAGCATCAGAGACGATCATGAAATGGTGGAGGCGTGAAAAAAACGTGCGGTGCTCATACGCCTGACCAACAAACGGGTTGACCTCCTGCTCGAATGGCAACTCGATGCGGATGCCTACGGACCGTTTGCTCGCTTTCGGTTGGACTGAGTGCGCCCCCTCGTTCGCAGCTTGCATCAGGCCCGGCCCGCCGCCGCTGATAATATCACAACCCATCTTCGTCAACTCGGCGGCGAGTTTCTTGACTTGTTCATAGGCGTGCGTGCCGGGCTTGAGACGCGCCGAGCCGAAAATGGTCACGCGATAGTTTTGTCGAGTCGTCCGACGAAAACGCGTCAACTGGTTAACGACCTCCCACAGGCCGGTCACTGCACGCTCGAGAAGGTCGATTGATGCATCTTCGTCACTGAGCCGAACGATGTCCGATTGTCCAAAGGATGATTTTTTCTTGCTCATGTTCAGAGTTCGATGACCTCGCCCATCTTCGGCTGTTTCGATCGCAGCCGGTAGCGCCGTTGAATGAGTCTGGCAAGCGCGGCGCGCTGGTCGTCTTCTCCATGGGCCAGGACCACGCGCGGCTTGCTCGGCGCGATCACATCGAACCACTTCATAAGATCGGTCTGTCCCGCGTGCGCGCTGAACCCGCCCAATGTATGAATCGTCGCTTTCACCGCGATTTCCTCACCGAAAATCTTCACTTCTTTCTCGCCATCAACCAGCCGCCGGCCTAACGAGCCGTGGCCCTGATAGCCGACGATCAACACGTGTGTGCTCGGCTTCCAAAGGTTCGCTCTCAGATGGTGAAGGATGCGCCCGCCATTGCACATGCCCGCGCCTGCCATCACCAGACACGCGCCGCGCACATCATTGATTGCCCGCGATTCGTCTGCCGTCGCGGTCGGTTTCATTGTCTTCAGGTCCGCGCGCAAGGGACGCTCGCGGATGAACGCTTTCATCTCCGCATCGAAAAGCTCCATGTGCTTGACGTAAATGTTCGTTGCCTCGATTGCCATCGGGCTGTCCAGAAAAACCGGAAACGGTTTTACCTTTCCGGCGCGGAACATTTTGCCAAGCAGCAACGTGATGAGCTGCGCGCGACCAACGGCAAATGTCGGCACGAGCATCTTGCCGCCGCGCTCGACCGCATCGATGACGATCCGCTCGAACTCTGCGACAGTTTCTGCGAGGGAACGATGATCGCGCCCGCCGTAAGTTGATTCGAGAAAGAGGAGATCAGCATGCTGAAACGGCTCAAACTCCCGAAGTATCGGCGCACAGCGCGGCCCGAGATCTCCGGAGAAAACGACGCGCTTCGTAGCGCCGTCCTCCTCGACAATGAGCTGGATACTTGCTGAGCCAAGCATGTGCCCGGCATCAGCCCAGATCGCTTTGATGCCGGGAGCTGCGTCGAACGGTTTTTGATACGGCACAGGTCGCAGTTGCGAGAGAAGTTTCTCCGCGTCATCCGGTGTGTAGAGTGGTTCCTGCGGCGGCTGACCTGCGCGGACTCGTTTGCGATTCTTCCGCTCGGTGTCGGAGACCTGCAATCGCGCCGAGTCGCGCACGATCAGACCCGTCATGTCGAGCGTGGCCGGCGTCCCGTAGATGTGGCCGGTGTAACCCATCTTCGCCAGCAGCGGCAGACGCCCTGTATGATCCAGATGCCCGTGTGTGAGCAACACCGCATCGAGTCTGCGATTCGGCGCGGTCGGCGGCCGGTTCAGAGCCTCCGATTTCTTGCCGCCTTGAAATAGCCCGCAATCCACAAGAATCCGCGCCTGTTTCGTCTCGACGACGTAGCAAGAACCGGTGACCTCGCCTCCAGCAGCGCCAACGAGCGTGATCTTCATCGTACTATTGCATGCTGTGCGCGTCCAAGCGCATGAGCTCGATTCGATAATTGGCTTTGGGATTTCGCGGGGATGGGCCGGCGACGAGCATCACGCGTTCGGCGGTGATTCCGTTCTCGCGCAGCCAGCACGTGATCCATTGGCGCCAGTCGTCAGGTTCCTCTGCGAGATCGATAGGATGCACGCCGTACGAAAACGCGAGATTTTGACACACAGCGGGATCGGAGCTGGGCGCGATGATCCAGACCGGCGGTTTGAACCGCGATATGGCGCGTGCCACCGTGCCGCCACGCGTAGGGACGAGCAGCAGATCGCACGGCACCGTGTCCAATGCGTGCTCGACAACGGACGCCATGCGATCACCGCCGATCGTCGTTATCTTCTGTTGCAGGAAATCGCGCCGCGCCCCGAGAGTGGTGCGCGGACGATGAGCCTCCGTAAAAGCCGCGATCTTCGCGAGCATTATGACTGCTTCCTCGGGGAATTTGCCCACTGCCGACTCGCCGGAGAGCATCACGCAATCGGTGCCGTCGAGAATCGCGTTCGCGACATCGGTCGCCTCGGCGCGCGTGGGCAGACGGCTCGCGATCATCGATTCGAGCATCTGCGTCGCAGTAATCACCGGCTTGCTCGCGAGATTCGACTTGGCGATGAGTTGCTTCTGTGTGTACGCGATTTCCTCAATTGGCACCTCCACGCCGAGGTCTCCGCGCGCGACCATGATCCCATCGGTCGCTGCGAGAATTTCGTCGAAGTGCGCGAGCGCGTCGGCCCGCTCGATCTTTGCGATGATGAAAGGATGCGCGCCCATCTTTGCCACAGCCGCGCGCACCGCCTCGATGTCGGCAGCGCTCTGAACGAACGACTGGCTCACCGCGTCGACAGCTTGTTTGAGCGCGAACTCGAGGCACGCGCGGTCGTGTTCCGTGAACGCGCTGATGCCCAGATCAACGCCGGGAACGTTCAGTCCTTTGCGTGAACGCAGTTCGCCGCCCACAACAACGCTGCATTCCACGTCATTGCCGATGACGCGCTCGACGACGAGCTGCACGAGGCCGTCGTTAAGAAAAATCCTGTCGCCCGGCTTTACCACGCGCGGGAGTGGCTCGCAGCTCATCGAAGCACGCTGCGCATCACCGACAATGTCTTCATTCGTCAGCGTGAAACGCCCGCCCGGCACGAGCTGGATCGGCTCGGGATCGATCTTGCCGAGCCGCATCTTCGGCCCCGGAAGATCAGCCATGATTGCGACGCGGCGTCCGATTTCACGCCCAGCGTCGCGGATGCGCCGGACGACTTCCGCGTGTTTCGAAAAGTCGCCGTGCGAAAAATTCAACCGCGCCACATTCATTCCAGCGCGGATGAGCCGCGCCAGCATCTCTGGCGACTCCGATGCCGGCCCAACGGTGGCGACGATTTTTGTTTTGTGTTTGGGGAGCGCCGTGGTCATGACGTGAACATTGTTTTTCCAGTGCCGCACAGATCGTTCACGGCCTGCTTCACGCGCTCGGCCATCGCATTCTCCGCGAGCGCGAAATATGCGCGCGGATCGTACGCTTTCTTGTTGCCGACTTCGCCATCCACTCTCAGCACACCATCGTAGTTTTTAAACACGTGCCCGGCGACGGCCCGTGTGAACGCATATTGCATGTCGGTATCGACATTCATTTTCACCACGCCGTAATCGAGCGATTCGTGGATCTCGCTCAACGTCGAGCCGGAGCCGCCGTGGAAAACCAGATAGAAGCGAGCAGTCTCACCGTACGCTTTCACCACCGCGTCCTGGCATTGCTTCAGCACTTTGGGCCTCAGCTTCACGTGCCCCGGCTTGTAGACGCCGTGCACATTTCCAAATGTGGCCGCGAGCAAGTAACGGCCGCCGATCGGATTTAATCGGCGCGCAACTTTGAGCGTGTCCTCGGGCGTTGTGTAGAGTTTGGCAGCGTGATCGCCGACAACGTCATCCTCTTCGCCACCGACGGCGCCGGTTTCGATTTCCAGCACAAGCTCGTTTTTCGCAAAGCGCTCGAGCAACTTCGCAGAAATATCGAGATTCTCCTGCAACGAGAGGTTGCTGCCGTCGAACATATGACTGTTGAAAAGATTCGCCCGGCCCGCGGCGCGGCGCCTTTCGGTTTCTTCGACCAGCGGAAGGACGAATTTTTCCAGCTTGTCCTTGAGGCAATGGTCCGTGTGTAGCGCGACGTAAATCGGATAGCGTTCCGCGATGCGATGAACGTGTTCCGCGATTGAGATCGCTCCGAGTGCAGAATCCTTGATCGTGGCGCCCGACGCGAAGGCGCCGCCGCCGGTGGAAATCTGAATGATACCGTCTGCTTTGCTCTCTGCGAGCCCGCGCAAAACGGCATTGGCAGTGGTGAGTGAGGTGACGTTGACAGCGGGAAGGGCGTAGCGTTCGGCCCGTGCGTTGTAGTCGGCGACTGGCATTGGTGCTTTTCGATCAACACATTTTTCCGCCGTAGATCGCGTCATCACCCAGCTTTTCCTCGATGCGCAGAAGCTGATTGTATTTAGCAACGCGATCGGTACGACTGAGCGAACCGGTCTTAATCTGTCCGGCATTTGTGGCTACGGCGATGTCTGCAATGGTCGTGTCCTCGGTTTCTCCTGAGCGATGACTGATGACTGCCGTGTATTTATTTTGCCTTGCGAGTTGGATGCAATCGAGCGTCTCGGTGAGCGTGCCGATCTGATTCACTTTGATGAGAATGGAATTGGCGATGCCGAGATCGATCGCTTTACGCAAAAACTTAACGTTGGTGACGAGGAGGTCGTCGCCGACGAGCTGCATCTCCGCACCCATTGCGTCGGTGAGTTTTTTCCAGCCCTCCCAATCGTCCTCAGCGCAGCCGTCTTCGAGCGAAATGATCGGGAACTTCCTTGCCAGCGCTTCGTAATAGGAGATCAACTCGTCGACATTGCGCTTCGAACCGTCGGATTTCTTGAACACATATTGCTTCTGCTTTGCGTCGTAAAACTCGGAGGCAGCGACATCGAGCGCGATGAAGATTTGTTCGCCCAGATTGTAACCCGCTTTTTCGACAGCCTTAACGATGGTGGCCAGCGCGTCGTCGGCGCTTTTGAAGTTCGGCGCGAAACCGCCTTCGTCACCGACGGCCGTCGAAAGCCCACGATCTTTCAATACGCTCTTTAGCGCGTGAAAAATCTCGCAGCCCGCTCGCAATGCTTCGGAGAAGGTGGGCACGCCTTTGGGCACGACCATGAACTCCTGAAAATCCACAGGTGCATCCGAGTGCGCGCCGCCGTTGACGATATTCATCATCGGCACGGGCAGCACCTTTGCGTCTGGCCCGCCGAGGTATTTGAAAAGCGGGACACCCTGCTGATTGGCCGCAGCATGTGCAGTTGCGAGTGACACCGCCAGGATCGCGTTCGCGCCGAGCTTGGCTTTGTTAGGCGTGCCGTCGAGCTCGATCATTGCTTTGTCCAGACGGACCTGATCGAGGGCGTCCATGCCGGCTACTTCTTTGGCGATGATTTCATTCACATTCGCCACGGCTTTGGTGACACCGCGGCCGGAGAAACGTTTTTTGTCGCCGTCCCGCAGTTCCCATGCCTCATGTTCCCCGGTGCTCGCGCCGCTCGGAACGATGGCGCTGCCGATGGCGCCGCCAGCGAGCGTGACTACGGCCTCGACAGTTGGGTTGCCGCGGGAGTCAATAACCTGGCGACCGTGGACTCGGATAATTTTTGTCTCGGACATAACAGATGTTCTCTTTTTCAAGTATCAGCGATCAACAGAACTTGCGCCTCCTCATTGTGTTTTTGGTTGCGCACTCAAGCTTGTCTCGGGAAGAAAAGGCTGGCTGGTGGCGAATGCAATGAGGTTAGCCACGGTTACACGCGCGATTTCCGCGAGCGCTTCTTGAGTGAGGAAAGCCTGATGCGCCGTGATCAACACGTTGGGGAAAGTCAGCAGGCGGGCCAGTTCGTCATCGTGCAAGATCTGGCCCGAGAGGTCCTCGAAGAAAACGCCCTCTTCCTCTTCGTACACATCCAGTCCCACGCCGCCGATGCGGCCGGATTTCAATCCTTCGATAAGCGCTTTCGTATCGATGAGCGCGCCGCGGCTGACGTTGATCAGGATCACGCCCGGCTTCATCAGCTCGAGTGTTTCGCGGCGGATGATGTGATATGTCTCGGGCGTCAACGGTGTGTGCAGCGAGATTGCCTCGGACTCGTGCGCGAGCGTTTTGGCGTCGGTGTATATGACGCCATGCTCCTTCGCCCAGTCGTGCGAGGGGACCATGTCGAAAGCGAGCACTTTCATCCCAAACCCGCGCAGAATTTGCGCGGCTACACGCCCGATTCTACCCGTTCCAAGAATCCCCGCTGTCTTGCCGTGGAGATCGAAACCGACCAGGCCGTTGAGCGAAAAGTTTAAGTCGTGCACTCGGTTGCTCGCGCGCGGGATTTTGCGATCGAGCGCGAGGAGCAGGGCGACTGCGTGCTCAGCCACCGCGTAAGGCGAATAGGCCGGAACGCGCGTCACTGAAAATCCAAGCTCTGTGCTGGCCCGCGATATCGACGTTGTTGTAGCCCGCACAGCGAAGCGCAATATGTTTCACGCCTAACGAGCCGAGAGCTTTAAGGCATGGCCGGTCGGCCCGATCATTTACAAAAATGCAGACCGCGCGTGCGCCTTGCGCGGATGCGGCGGTCTCCGCTGACAGCCGCCAATCCATGAAACGCCATTCAACCTCGCCGTTGGACGCGGCGCGCTGAAGCGATTCGCGGTCGTAGCGCTTGGTGTCGAAGACCGCCGTTTGCAGTGTCGTCATGGCGGCCTACTGCCCGGATTTGATGTTCCAAGCGCGTTCGCAGTAGTCGCGGATCACCCCGCCGTAAGTTTGCATGCTCTCTATGGTGCGATGGCATAGCGCCAGAGCGACATAAGGATCGTGCTTGGTCGCAAAGCGCTCGAGCCGGCCGAGTCCGTAGCGGAGGTTGTCGCGGAAGGCCTGCTTGATTTCGCTGGCGTCGAGTCCCGTGCGGATGTTTTTGCTTGAACCCATAGCGGTGACCCTTTACGCGATTCGTTGACTCAATTCATTACTCGCCAAACTGGGGTTCGGCAATTGGACATTGCTCTTCCTTCGTCGGGGCGGATCGCATATCGCGTCACCGCGGGAGCATCACGGTCCGCACAACGGCGAAGAGAAAAACCGCGACGGCGAATGCAAATGCGACGACGCGCACCCGTCGCTGCTCAAACTTTCCGGCCGCGTTGGCGAAGAAAAGCACTGCTGCAAACAACACGGTATTGGCGAGATATTGGCCGGAGACGCTGCCGGCTGCGCCCGCCTGCCGCCGACTTTCGGCCGCCTTTGCAGTTGCTTCGGCGGCTTCGCGCGTCCCTGGTGTTTCATAGAGCCTCGGCACAAATGGATGGGGATCTGCGTTTGGATTTTCGAACGGCTTCTGTGCCAGCCATGCGCCGTAAGCCTTGCGCAACTCGGGCGGAAAGCGTTCGACGTAAAAGTTCACGAGCTTGTCGTTACCGGCCTCGTGGGCGGCGAGCGCCTGCATGAACATGGCGGTGTGAATGCTTGCCTGCTGCATGCCTTGCACGGTCAACAGACCGGCTTTGCGCTCGAGTGCGTTAAACTCGTTCATCAGCCGATTGCTTTTTCGTGTCCACGCTGCCGACTCGAACGAGCACCAGGCGGTGCTGAGTGTCGCCAGCGCCATCAGCAAAGCCGCGACTGGCTCAACCCACTTTTGCTTTTCGCGCGGCTGTCCGTTTGCGGCACCCGGCAGATCAGATTGCGTTTTCACTCGGTCAGGCTTGGCTCCTTTCGTCCGTGCGGTGAAGAACGCTTTTGCTTACGACGATAAAGAAAAACGCTGTGGAGAGGCCAAACATCAAAATGCCTGTGAATCCCTCGATTGGGCCAAGCATTCGCCACTCTTTCGGCAAGACGAGATCGCCGTACCCAATGGTGGCGTAGGTAACCGCCGAAAAGTAGAACGACGACTCCATGTCCGGCAGACATTTCGCCAACCAGAAAAACAGGGCCCACACGAAGATCGCGAACAGATGAATCACGATAAGCAACCAGGCGATGCGAACCAGTAGCCACGTAATTGGCCAGAACCGTGTATCCTCTGGTCGCACCTTGGAGTGCAAAACGTGGCTCAACACCATGCCGAGACCGGCAGCGTGAATTACTACGGTGGTTGCTACGAGGCACGCGGTAATTGAGAGCTTCGCGATCATCCTGGCGTTAGTGGTTCGTTACTAGATCGCAGTTTTCTGAAAATCTTCGACCGCGTCTGCGACCGAAGTAAATCGGTTTACTCCGCCAAGCTTTCCGTCCACGCCTTCATTGCGCAAACGGTCGCGAACGGAGGAACGCGGTTCGACCGCTTGGAACCGGATGCCTTGAACCGTTAATTCATCCGCCATGCCGGCGAGAGCGTGAGCGCTTTGTAAGTCCACACGCGGCGCAGCGGAAAGATCGAGCACAACCAACTTCGGTGGCGTCGGTTCAGTGTGCACGCGCTTCAAAATCGATTCGCAGACATGGTCCACGTTGAAGTACACGAGACCTGATTCCGGGCGAAAGATCAGGGCGCCGGAAATCAATTCGTTGTCTGGATGACGTTCGCGATCTGAGAAACGGCGAGTGCCTGGGATGCGCCCAAGAAATGCGACGTGCGGTCTGGAGGCTGTTCGCAACAGTTGCACTAGCGAAATGATTGCCCCGATCATCACGCCGCGAAGCAGGCCCGAGCCGAGAACGCCGAGAATTGCCGCCATTGCTACGACGAACTCGGGACGATCGCCGCGCCATAGCTGTTTAAGCGTCGATAGCTTAAACAAACCTGCGACTGCGACCAGTACCACGGCCGCGAGCACCGGCTGGGGCAACGCGCTTAAGAGATGAGAGAAGAACAAAACGACGACTAAAATAATTCCTGCCGCGAGCGCACCAGAGAGCGGCGTGCGTGCACCGGCCCCTTCGTTGACGAGCGATTGGGACATGCCGCCGCTGATCGGAAACCCGCGTCCAAGTCCTGCGCCCAGGTTTGAAGCTGCAAGGGCAAGAAATTCCTGATTTGCGTCAAACCGTCCGCCGTGTTTGGCCGTGAACATTCGCCCGATAGCCGCGGTTTCCACGGCCCCCAGCAGAAAGCACGCGAATGCCAGCGGAAGCAGTTCGTTCAGATCGTGCCAGTAAACGGCCGGTAGGCCAATTGGAGGCAGCCCTTGCGGAACATTCCCGAGCAGTTTTACTCCGTGGTCGCCTAACGAAAGCGCGGACGCAGCCACGATACCCCCAATGACTACAAACAGCGATACCGGTTTATTCTTTAGGAAAATCTTTCCCAGGATAAGCACAGCCAGCGCGGTTCCTCCAACAAGAAGCGACGTTGGATTTGTTTCGTGCAGATGTTTGAAGAAATGGCCGCTGTTCTCCCAAAAGTCTCCATGCGCGCCGTGGAAGCCGAGCAGCTTGGGGAGTTGCGTGCTGGCGAGAAAGAGAGCGACGCCGCACTTGAAACCTGTCATCACGCTTTCAGAAATGAAATTAACAATGACGCCCGCTTTCACGATCCACGCGATGAACGCGATGAACGCGACTAGCAAGGCTGTTCCTGCAGCGAGTGCGCCGAAACGTGCTGTATCGCCACCGGCGATTTCGCCGAGTGATGCGCCGGTGAGCAACGATATGGCGGAAGTGACAGTGACAACTGTGTGCCGGGAACTACAAAACAACCAGAAGACGAGTCCACCGAACAGACAGGCGTAAAGTCCAGCCTCGGGCGGCAGATTGGCCAGAGAAGCATCGCCTAAACCGGCGGGAAGGAGATATGCGGCGAGCGTAATGCCAGCGAAAACATCGCCCCGCAA
>Ga0306926_10002608_pt1 | contig 18351 bp, 17 predicted proteins | sample flu12Cox44000178_FD_203759 | JGI IMG/M metagenome (GOLD analysis project Ga0306926, IMG submission 203759) | Lab enrichment of tropical soil microbial communities from Luquillo Experimental Forest, Puerto Rico - flux8day.12C.oxic.44.000.178 (v2)... | ecosystem: Environmental > Terrestrial >... | reverse complement strand
CGGCGCCGACATGCGCGCCCAGTGCAAAAAGGTTCCTCGCATACGCGGCTATGCCGGCCAGGCCGATGCCGGCAAGCAGCGCGTTTCGTCGGGACACCATGTCTCCTCCTGCGAATAAGCAAGCCGAGCCCGGCTTGGACTACCTGAAATGTATGCCTGCTTCCGACATTCGGCCACCGGCCCTGAATGTGGACTGAGGTCGTCGTCAGTAAATTTTGGCGCCGGAGAACTTAATCACCGTGGCCCATTTCTCTGTATATGCAGCGATGAACGTGGCGAAGCCGGCGGGCGAGCTTTGTCGCTGCCTCGGATTCAGTGCGTCACACCGCTGCTCGGCAAACGCACGGTAAACACCGAACCTTTGCCTAGCTCGCTCGTCACGGTCACATCGCCGCCCATCATGCGCGCGAGCTTGCGGGAGATGGCAAGGCCGAGGCCCGTCCCGCCGTAGCGGCGTGCGGTGAGCGAATCGGCCTGGGTGAAATCCTGTAACAGCTGCGCCTGCTGTTCGGCGGTCATGCCGATGCCCGTATCCGCGACCGCAAGCTCGACCCAGTCGCGTCCGTCCGCCACCTTGCGCACCCGCAAGGCGACCTCGCCCTCTTTCGTGAACTTACAGGCATTGCTCAGGAGATTGAGCAGAATCTGCTTCAGCCGCATGGAGTCCGCGTTGAGCGGGCCAATGTTCTCTTGGGCTTCGACAACGAGGTGGTTCTTGTTCTTCTCGGCAAGCTGCCCGGCGGTGCCGACGACCTCGTCGATAAGTCGGGGCAGATTTACAGACTCGGGATTGAGTTCGAGCTTGCCAGCTTCGATCTTCGAGAGGTCGAGTATCTCGTTGATGAGGCTCAGGAGGTGGGTCCCGGCGGCATTCACACGCCGCAGCGGTTCCAGCGCCTTTTCCGTGCCGAAGCGCGCCGCGTTGGTCACCATCATCTCGGTTAGCCCGATGATGGCGTTGAGCGGCGTGCGCAGCTCATGACTCATGCTAGCGAGGAACTGCGATTTGCGCTCGCTCGCCTCCGCCAGCTGCTTGCTCTTGTCCTGGATTTCATCGAACAGCCGCACGTTCTCGATCGCGATCACCGCCTGGTCTGCGAAGGTGGTTACCAACTCGATTTGCTTGTCAGCGAATGGCTTCACGTCGGTACGCTGTACCCGCGCAATAGTCAGTCGATCGAGATCGCTCATGCATCGCCCTCGCGTTGCGCATCGCCAGTGCCAGCGTACGCTCGCAGCGCGTAGCAGCACCATGCGCGCCCGAGCTAAATCAGCGCGTTAGTTAGTCGAGTTAGCGTAGCGGAGTCGTCTGATAATCTCCCCTGCCTCTCTATAAGAGCATTTTTCGGTCCCGCAGTCTCGACCCCCCATGTCTCCAAAGCTCGTGCGCCAGCATGGGACTCTTAGACTTAGCTCCGAACCAAGGCCCCGACCGCAGCGGCTACGAGTCCGAGCCAAGCGACTATAAGGATGATGCCGCCGGTCGGCGCTGCCAGTGCAAATAGGCGATGACCAGTGAAAGCGCGCAGCGCGATATCGCCAGAGAATAGCGCACTGCCAAGCACCCATGCGGCGAGTATGACAAACATTAGCGGCCGCAGCAGCAAACCTAGTTGCAACAGCGCCACGCCGCTGAGCACGGCCGTTGCGTGGAGCAGCAGCATATAGGCGGCGCTATCAAGCCCAGCGCCGGGGGCTGCATGTGCGGCGGCGGCAGCAAGGACGATGCCGCTCGCTCCCATCATGCCAGCCAGTACGATCAACGTCAGAGTCACGAATCGCTGCCCTTTAGCGCGTCAAACTCGCGAACAACTAGCACGGCTGTCTATCGACAAGCATCTTCACTCACGTTTATGCCCTCCAGAGCCAGTTTGTCCCTATCCATGCTCTTCCCTTCCCTCAGTGGTTCTCATTTTCCGCGAAGAGCCTAAACCCGAAAAGAGCGACGCCGCCGGCGACGACAAGGGCGATCCAGCTAACCGATTTCGGCACTGACCAACCCGCGATCAGGACTGGCCAGTCCATAAAAATCCGCAGCGCATGGGCCAGCGCCACCGGAAGCGCCCGCAGGTCCTTGGGGTAGACCTGAATCGTTTGCGCCGCATACGATTCCGCACTGCCGTAATCGTGAAACTGCGCTATGATGTTATTCTCTTAATAGGTGTCAACGGCTGATGTTCTCGCGCGCGCGATCGGCAGTTCCAATCGCGCTGAGGGAGAGGAGCAGACGCCATGAGAATTCAGGAAAGCGAAGTCTACGACTACGCTCGGCAGTTGCTGGAAGCACACGGTGACAAGGCCGTGGCCGAGGCCGCGCAAAAAGCTTGTGCCCTAGAACAGAAAGGCCAAACCGAAGAAGCCGATACTTGGAGGCACATCGAGGCGGCTTTAAAGCTTATGCGCGGGCCGCGCGAGAGCTGAAGAAGCGGATGAAGGCGACAGGCCTTGCTTGCAGGCGCATTACCTCGCAGCGTGACCGTTGAAAAGGCGGGAATGCGCTGACGTCGCATCCGTGATTAAATTGATGTTCGCGCTGATCCCGTTTGGGAGGGGCTGATCAGTGCTCGAGCAATGCTCCGTCGGAACCGCTCTCAGACGCGGGAGGAAAATCATGGCTCTCAATTGCGCCACGTCCCAAGACGTTCTTAAGACGATCAAGGACAAGAACGTCGAAATGGTCGATTTGCGATTTACTGATTTGCCTGGCGTCTGGCAGCATTTTTCCGTCCCGCCAAGCGCGATCGATGTCGATGCTCTCGAGGAAGGCATCGGCTTCGACGGTTCCTCGATACGCGGGTTTCAGGAGATCCAGGAAAGCGACATGTTGGTCGTGCCGGATCCCACCACAGCCTTTCTCGATCCGTTCAGCACGGCGACTACCCTGGTTTTGATTTGCAACGTCAGGGACCCCGTCACGGGCCAAACTTACACCCGCGACGCTCGCTACGTCGCCCAAAAGGCCGAAGCCTACCTCAAGAGCACCGGCATCGGCGATGCAGCTTATTTCGGCCCGGAGGCGGAGTTCTTCGTGTTCAACGAGGTGCGCTACGGGCAGGGCATAAATTACGCCATGCACGAAATCGATTCAAAGGAAGGCACCTGGAACACCGGCACAAAGGAGGCGCCCAACCTCGGCCATAAGCCGCGCCAAAAAGAGGGATATTTTCCGGCTCCCCCCGTCGACAGCATGCAGGATCTGCGCAGCGAGATGGTGCTGACGATGGAAGCCCTCGGCATCCCGGTCGAGGCTCACCACCATGAAGTTGCGACCGCGGGTCAGGCGGAAATCGACATGCGCTTCACTACGCTCACGCGCATGGCCGACAACCTGATGATGTACAAATACGTGGTCAAGAACGTAGCCCACAAGAACGGGATGACGGCGACGTTCATGCCCAAACCGCTGTTTGAAGACAACGCCTCGGGCATGCACGTCCATCAAAGCATCTGGAAAGGCAAGACCAACCTCTTCCACGGCACGCAGTATGCCGAGCTCAGCGAGCTTGGCCGATTTTATATCGGCGGCTTGCTCAGACACGCCTGGGCACTCTGCGGGCTCTGCGCTCCGACCACGAACTCGTATCGTCGTCTGGTGCCCGGCTACGAGGCGCCGATCAACCTCGTCTATTCGCAGCGAAACCGCTCCGCCTGCTGCAGGATTCCGATGTACTCGCCCAATCCGCGTGCAAAGCGGGTCGAGTTTCGTTCGCCCGATCCTTCCTGCAATGGATATCTCGCGTTCGCGGCGATGTTGATGGCAGGTCTCGACGGCATCCAGAATCGCATCGACCCGGGCAAGCCCATCGACAAGAACCTCTATGATTTGCCACCGGCGGAGGCAAAGGAGGTGAAGTCGACGCCGGGCTCATTGGAGCAGGCGCTGGAAGCGCTCGAAGCCGATCACGCCTTTCTGTTGCGCGGCGATGTCTTCACCAAGGACGTGATCGAGACTTGGCTGAATTACAAACGGGACAAGGAGATCGATGCCATCCGGCTCCGCCCACATCCCTACGAGTTCCACCTCTACTACGATATTTAGGCTTATCCTTGCCGAAACTCGATCTGGCTCGGGATCGCGGCGAGCGATCAGTGGGCCATGAGCACTGGTAATTGCCCGCTGCTGAAGCCAACGTTAACTCCTGACCGCGAATTCGATATTTTGCTTCCGCCCTGGCTGGCGGGGATCCAATGCAATTCGATCAATTGAGGCGCCGCGATTTCATCCCGCTGCTCGGCGGTGCGGCTGCGACATGGCCGCTCGCAGCACGCGCCTGGGCGACGATGCCGGTGATCGGATCTGCCGGCGCACCGCAGTCCAGGGTGGTTCCGCAAGGCGCCATTCGTCTGGGCTGACTCAGTGCGCGGCACGCACTTGGCAGGTTGATCCGATTGTCGCAGGACCCCTAGGATTGATGGTGCACCTTCGGCGCGAGAAACGGCAACCTAGCCCCGATCGCCGTCATTAAATCGAGGCTGCCTCATTTGGACAGCGGCCGCATCGATCGAATTCGCGTGAACCATGGATCTGCTCGAGACCCCCGAGAAGGATTTACCTCTACGCGAGGATATTCGTCTTCTCGGCCGTATTCTTGGCGATACGGTTCGCAGCCAGGAAGGCGAGCCTGTCTTCGCGATCGTTGAGCACATTCGCCAGACCTCAATCCGCTTCCATCGAGACGAAGATGAAGCCGCGCGACACGAGCTTGAGGCGACGTTGAATAGTCTCTCGCATAGTCAGAGCATCCAAATTATCCGCGCTTTCAGTTACTTTTCGCAGCTAGCCAACATCGCCGAGGACCAACATCACATCCGCCGGACTAGGGCCCACGCGCTCGCCGCTTCGGCACCGCGCGAAGGCACCATGGCCCACGCGCTTGCTCAGGCCCGTGATGCGGCCATTTCTCGGTCTAGACTCCGGGACTTCTTCACGAATGCCATCGTTTGTCCGGTGCTCACCGCTCATCCGACGGAGGTGCGGCGCAAGAGCACGATCGATCGTGAGATGGAGGTGGCGCAGCTATTGGCGGAACGCGATCGCTTTCGGCTCACCCCCGAAGAGATGGCGGCAAATGAAGAGGCCTTGCGTTGCGCCGTGCTCACGCTATGGCAGACCAACATGCTGCGTAGGAGCAGACTCAAAGTCATAGACGAGGTAGCAAACGGGCTTTCCTACTACGATTACACCTTTTTGCGTGAGCTACCTCGCTTGTACGCGGCGCTGGAGGACCAGCTCGCTTCGACTGACCCCGCCTGGGACAACTTCGAGCTACCCTCGTTCCTACGCATCGGTAGCTGGATCGGCGGCGACCGCGACGGCAATCCCTTCGTCACGGCCGAGGTGCTGCGACAAGCGTTGGCGATGCAGAGTGAGCGCGCATTCAAATTCTATCTCGATGAGGTTCATCTTTTAGGCGGCGAACTATCCCTCGATGCGCGGCTGGTCACCGTATCCAATCAGCTAAAGGACCTAGCGGAGCGCTCGCCTGATCGCTCGCCGCACCGCCGCAACGAACCTTATCGGCTAGCAGTCTCTGGTATCTATGCGCGCCTCGCGGCAACGAAGCGTGCGTTCGGGCAGGCAGAGGCGTCGCGCCACGCCATAGGTGAGGCGCCGCCGTACGCTGCCGTTGCCGAATTTGTTGCAGACCTCAGCATTCTTTATCGCTCACTCATGGCCAACGGTTCTGCGATGTTGGCGCGTAGTCGGCTACGCAGCTTGCGTCGCGCGGCCAACACTTTCGGCTTCCATCTCGCGGGCATCGATCTGCGCCAGAATTCCGAAGTGCATGAGCGCACGGTGGGTGAGCTGTTCGAGATGACTTGCACTGCCTCGAATTATGCCGACCTCCCCGAAGCTGCCCGCATCTCCCTTCTGCACGAGGAGCTCAAAACCGCGCGACTGCTTTCTTCGCCTTTCCTACGTTATTCCGCGGAGACGGCCTCGGAGCTGGCAATCCTTCGCGAAGCAGCAGTCGCACACCAGCTTTATGGCAATGCCGCGGTACCCAACTACGTGATCTCGAAGACAAACGGGGTCTCGGATCTTCTCGAGGTAGCACTGCTGCTCAAGGAGGCAGGATTGTTACGGCCGCGTGAGCGCGAGCTCGACGTGAACATTGTCCCGCTGTTCGAGACGATCGCCGATCTACGCAACTGCGCCCAGATAATGGACGAACTCCTCAGCTTCCCGGAGTACTTTTGCCTTCTGGACAGTCGTGGCCGCGCACAGGAGGTGATGCTCGGTTATTCCGATAGCAATAAGGATGGTGGCTTCCTGACCTCAGGCTGGGAACTCTACAAAGCAGAAATCGCGCTTATCGACACGTTCCGCCGTCATGGGATCACGCTACGTCTGTTCCATGGTCGCGGTGGATCCGTTGGCCGCGGCGGCGGCCCGAGTTATCAGGCCGTCCTCGCGCAGCCCTCCGGGGCGGTGCAGGGGCAGATCCGTATCACCGAACAGGGTGAGGTGATCGCCGCGAAATATTCGCAATCAGATGTGGGCCGGCGAAACCTTGAGACTCTTGCTGCCGCCTGTCTGGAAGCGACGGTCCTGCAGCCAGAACAGGCGGCGCCGCGCGAGGAGTACTTCGCGGCCATGGAGGAGCTTTCCAACCATGCCTATCGAGCGTATGGGAACCTCGTATACGAAACGCCTGGATTCGAACGGTACTTCTGGGAATCGACTGTCATCGGAGAAATCGCCAACTTAAATATCGGCAGCCGTCCCGCCTCACGCAAAAACTCGACGCGCCTCGAAGACCTACGCGCTATCCCTTGGGTCTTCGGCTGGTCGCAGTGCCGGCTTATGCTACCGGGCTGGTACGGGTTCGGAACGGCGGTCAAGGCTTGGCTTGCCGAACGACCGCGGGACGGCATGAGGATATTACGGGAGATGTACCGCGAGTGGCCGTTTTTCCAAACGCTGCTCTCGAACATGGATATGGTGCTGGCAAAGAGCAATATCGCAATCGCCTCACGCTACGCAGAGCTCGTCGAGGACACCGAGTTGCGCGAAGCGATCTTTCCGCGGATGCGTGCCGAATGGCAGTATACGATTGAAATGCTGCTCGCCATCACCGGCCAGGAAGGATTGCTTGATCAGAATCCGTTGCTGGCGCGCTCGATCAAGAACCGCTTTCCCTACCTTGATCCGCTCAACCATGTACAGATCGAACTGCTGAAGCGTCACCGGGCTGGCGATACCGACGAGGGCGTGGTGCAAGCAATCCACCTGACCATCAACGGGATAGCCGCAGGGCTGCGCAATAGTGGCTAGTTCCTGAAGCGGGTAGCGCGTTTTCGCGACGACACGGAATCGCCACGCCGAACTCGCTGATGTAGGCCTCGCCGCAAGCGCTTTAAGCGCTCGGCCCCAAGATGCGGCATGGCCTGAACGCGGCTTCGTGGATTGCTTTTGGGCTGGCCGCGCCCGGTCCACGGTCGGCAAGGCGCCGGCGCGTCCTGGCGAGTCGGCGGCGCTATCGCGGCCGCGCGCGGGCATGGGCGCCGCTTTTCGGAGGCAGTTCGAAGGCACCTCTGCCATGTCGTCCCCCTCGACCAAAACGGCGCCCTACGGCTCCTGGAAATCGCCGATCACCTCGGATCTAATCGTCGCGCAATCCATAACCTTGTCGGAGTTGTGCCTCGACGGCGGACACGTCTATTGGCTGGAAGGCCGTCCCCAAGAGCAGGGTAGATACGTCGTCGTTCGCGCTGGCGCAGACGGCTGTTCCACGGATATCACCCCGCCGCCCTACAATGCGCGCACCCGCGTGCACGAATACGGTGGTGGATCCTGGACCGTGCTGAACGGGACGGTCTATTTCTCCAATTTCGCGGACGGCCGCCTGTATCGGCAGGTGCCAGAGGTCTCGGAGCCGCAGGCACTCACGCCCGAGCCGCCCGCGCACGGGCGGCAGTGGCGCTTTGCCGACGGCGTGATCGACCAGCGCCGCAGCCGCTGGATCGGCGTGCGCGAGGATCACACCGTCGACGGCGAGCCGGTCAATGCCATCGTCGCCGTCGACCTCGGCGACGGCGGCGGGCCTGGACACGTGCTCGCGAGCGGTCACGATTTCTATGCTTCGCCGCGGCTCTCACCGGATGGAGGGTGGCTCGCGTGGCTCGCCTGGGACCATCCCAACATGCCTTGGAACGGCACCCGGCTCTACCTCGGCGAAGTGGCTCAAAATGGTGCTATCAGCAAGCCCGAGCTAATCGCCGGCGAAGCGACGGAATCGATCTTCCAACCGGAATGGTCGCCCGACGGCACGCGGATTGTGTTCGTGTCCGATCGCTCCGGCTGGTGGAACCTTTATTCGCTCGATCTCGCCACGCGAGCGATGCGGGCGCTGGCCCCGATGGGGGCGGAGTTTGGATTACCGCAATGGTTGCTCGGCATGTCGACCTACGCTTTCGCCGGGCCGGAGCGGATCATCTGCACCTGTTCCCAAGGAGGGCTCGGCTCCCTCGCCGTGCTGGATCTGGCAAATGAAACGCTCACGCCGCTGGCCACGCCGTTCACGGAATTCGGCTCGATGCGCGCTGTGGGCGATCGCGCGGTGTTTCGCGCCGGTGCACCCGACCATCCCGTCAGCATCGTGGCACTCGATCTCGCGTCCGGGCGGCACTCCGTGCTGAAGAAGGCAACCGATATCCTCGATCGTACCGACCTGCATCTTAGCGACTACCTCTCGCGGGTCGAAAGCGTGGAATTCCCGACTACGAGCGGGGAAACGGCCTTCGGCCTGTTCTACCCGCCCCGCAATCCCGACTACCTGCCAGCATTGGAGGAGCGGCCCCCGCTTCTGGTCAGGTGCCACGGCGGGCCGACGTCGGCCGCGTCAAGCACTCTCAACCTGGGCGTTCAATATTGGACGAGCCGCGGCGTTGCGGTGCTCGACGTGAACTACCGCGGGAGCACTGGATTTGGTCGCGCCTACCGCGACCGTCTGCAGCTGAACTGGGGCGTGGTCGACGTCGACGATTGCGTTGCCGGCGCGCGGTTCCTCGCCGCGCAGGGACTGGTCGACGGCAAGCGATGCGTCATCAGCGGCGGTAGCGCCGGGGGCTACACGACCTTGGCGGCGCTGACCTTCCGGGACTTCTTTCAAGGCGGGGCTAGCTATTACGGCATAAGCGACATCGCCGCGCTTGCGCGCGACACCCACAAGTTCGAGTCGCGCTATCTCGACTGGCTGATTGGACCTTATCCGCAAGAGGAAGCGCGCTATCGCGAGCGCTCGCCGCTCTATCACGCGGATCGGCTCGCGAAGCCGGTAATCTTCTTCCAGGGGGACGAGGACGCCGTTGTGCCGCCGAATCAGGCAGAGAGCATGGTCGAGGCGCTCCGGCGCAAGGGCAATGCGGTCGGCTATTTCCTATTCTCGGGCGAGCAGCATGGCTTCCGGAAGGCCGATAACATTCAACGCTGCCTCGATGCGGAACTTGCCTTCTATGCGATCGAAGTCTTCCGGACCGGGCTCACGTTCTGACGCAAGCCGCAATGAGCGCGCGGGCGGGCTGGCGAGCCCCGCATCGATCAGCTCGACTAGCATCTCGACGGTGATGCCATAGGCGAACAGCGAAGCTTCCGTGCATCCGATGCCCTCGGCGGACGGCTGTTTGGGACACTATTGGGACACTGGCCGCGCTTATCGTTGAAATCGTTGCGTTATTTCCGCCAATGGTTCGCCGCGTCATGGGACGCAAGGCGCCTCGCAAGCGCCTGGCACGCGGCGTCATAAGCGCGTTCACGCGCGTCTTTGACGCAATACGGCGTGCCCAACGGGTGTCTCGCAAACACCCGAACGTCTCTCGGCGCTCCGCCCACCCCTCGATGGGGATGAGCGAAGCAAAGAGAAAAAACCCGGGCGCAGAATGCGTCGCGGGACCGAGGTGGGCTGTTTGAAAAGTGAATAGGGGTTGCGAATGCGTCCGAGACTTGCGTGTCCCGGATGCGATGCAGCGCGAGCGCTAGCGAGTGGTGCATCGCTGATCCGGGACCGCCACAGGCGAGGGGCCCTGTTTTCGCCTGTTGTTTACAGGAAAGCAGGGGCATTCGTAGCCCGGATGAGCGCTGGCGAAATCCGGGGCATCGCGCATCTCGCCATAGCGCGTCGAAGACGCGCGTGAACGCGCTTATGGCTCATGCGGGCTACTCGCTGCACGTGTGGCCGCAGTCGGGTCCATTGTTTTTCATTGATATTAACAATGGAAAATACCAACCCCGGCGTGCGAGCCGTACGCGTGCGGCCTCCCGTGCGTGCCGCACGAGGCGCCGCGCCCGCGCCTATGCACGTCCCGCTGGGGTTCACCCCCGGAAGCGGGGCGGGAATGAACGCAAGTCGCTCAGGTGGTCTTGACCGTCGAGCCGAGTGCGGCGACCGCATAGGCCAGGATCGCCAGCCAGAATGGGAGGGCAACGGTAGCGGGGGTCACCACGAAATAGCAGACCACTGCCAGCACGGCCAAAGCCAGCGAAACCAAGAGCACCAGCTGGCTCGGTGCATGAAGGTCGAATTGCATTTTTTGCTCCCTTTCCCACCAGGCGGCTTGCCGAATCGCCTGTCCACTGCCGAGCTTAGCGCCAAGGCCGGTATGACTAAACCTCCACTCGTGGGGTGGGCGGGCGCCTTGCTACCCAGCAGCGCAAGGGTTTCGAGCGCTCCGCCCATCTACGGCTTGCCGTCGAGCCGGCGCACGCTGGTGATTTCGCTGCCCGCGGCGCGAATGCGCGCGATCGCCTGCTCGATCGGCTCGAACGCGACCGCCATGTGGAAGGCGTTGGCGTGAACGAGCGAGGCCGCGTCGCGCACGATGGCGACGTGGCGGCGCCAAAACAGAAGATCTCCGCGCCGCAATTGCGAGGCGCCGGTGGCGAGTTCGCGGCCGAGCGCCTTCTCCTGCATGTGGCTGTCGCGCGGGCAGGGGATGCCGTAGGCGGTCAGCGCGACCTGCACGAGGCCGGAACAGTCGAGCCCGAGCGAGGTCTTTCCGCCCCAGAGATACGGCGCGCCGAGGAAACGCTCCGCGACCGCGACGAAGTCGCTTTCCTTTGCGTCAATCGCAACGAGGTGGCGCGTTGGCACGTAGCCGCCCGCGGCGGTGACGGCGAATGCCTCCTCGATGCGGGCGACGGCGAGGCGCGATCCGAGCGGCAGCCCCTCGAGCGGCGGCAGCTTGATCGAGGGCCCCGGGAACACCAGCGTGCGCAGCGCCGCGACCTTGTGCGTCGGCGGCGGTCCCGGCGCGGTGAGCGCATTCGCCGGCAGGAAGCCTTCGTAGCCGTCGGCTTCGAGCTTGCCTCGCGCCCAGCCTTCCTCGATGTCGTAGACGGTCACGCGCTCGCCCTTGAGCGCTTCGGTGTCGAGCGGTGCGTCGGGGGAGGGGGCTTGCCGCAACGGCGCCATGGGCTCGGCGACTTCGTAGACTTGGCCCTCAGCCATAGCGCGACACCAGGAGCGCGTAGAGCGCGCGCGCGGCTTGGCACTCGCCGCCCTCGGGCCGTCCGGGTTTGCCGCTCTGGTTCCAGGCATAGACGTCGAAATGCAGCCACGCCTTCGCCGCCGTCACGAACCGGCGCAGGAACAGCGCCGCGGTGATCGAGCCGCCGAAATTGCCGGAAGACACGTTGTTGACGTCGGCGACCTTGGACTCGAGCAGCGCGTCGTAGGGGCGCCACAGCGGCATGCGCCACAGCGGATCGTTCTCGCTCTTGGCACAGTCGGCAAGCGCCGCCGCGAGCGCCTCGTCGTCGGTGTAGAACGGCGGGATCTCGGTTCCGAGCGCAACCCGCGCGGCGCCGGTCAGCGTCGCCATGTCGGCGATCAACGCGGGCTCCTCCTCGTCGGCGAGCGCGATCGCGTCGGCGAGGATGAGACGGCCCTCCGCGTCGGTGTTGCCGATCTCGACGGTCAGGCCCTTGCGCGAGCGGTAGACGTCGCGCGGGCGAAAGGATGCGCCGGAAATTGCGTTCTCGACCGCGGGAATGAGCACGCGCAGCCGTAGCTTGATCCCGCGCGCCATCAGCATATGCGCTAGCGCCAGCATTGCCGCCGCGCCGCCCATGTCCTTCTTCATGTTGAGCATGGCGCTTTCGGGCTTGATGTCGAGGCCGCCCGAATCAAAGCACACGCCCTTGCCGACGAGCGTCACCTTGGGGTGGCTCGGATCGCCCCAGGTGAGATCGATGAGGCGCGGGGAGCGCGCGGCGGCACACCCCACCGCGTGAATGAGCGGGAAATTCTCCGCGAGCAGATCGTCGCCGGCAACCGCGCGCAGCTTGGCGCCGTGACGGTCGGCGAGCGCGCGCGCCGCCGCTTCCAGCTCGGCGGGGCCCAAGTCGTTGGCCGGCGTGTTGATGAGATCGCGGGCAAGGCTCACGCCCTCGACGATGCGGGAGAGATCCTCGCCATCGACGTTGCCCGGCAGCTCGAGCTTGATGTCTTTCTCGTCTTGCCTGCGGTAGCGGCCGAAGCGGTAGGCGCCGAGCGCGAAGGCGAGCGCGGCGAGCCGCGAATCGTGCGGCGCGGTGGCGAAGCGATAGGCGCCCGTCGGCAACAGCCCCGGCAGCGCGCCCGGCCAGAACAGGTCCTTGCTTGCCTCATCGGGGCTTTCGAGCGCGAAGAGGACGCCGCCCAGGCCACCGTCGGCGGCGGGGAGGAGGCAGTGGCGGCCCGGCTTCGGCTCGAATCCCGCGGCGTCGGCGAAGCCGCGCGCGCGCGCATCGAGCCCGCCGCGCAGCTCCCGCCAGTTCGCCGCGTTAACGAAGGTTACCGGAACCGTCGCGACCGAGTGGCCGCGGGGAAGAAACACCGGATGCATCGGAGAGCCGTTGCTGAAGGCGTCCTGCTAGCACGCAGCGTGGCGGCGGTGAAGGCGCGTAAGCGCAGGCGCAAAAGGAGGGGTCGTTAACCTCTCGTTAGGGTTCGATTAACCACTCGTTAAGGTTAACGCTTTATTGCCGGAACCCGTCTGGGGGCCCAAACGGGGCCGTGATGATCCGATCGATCAAGGGGTTTGGTTGCGGGCTGACGCCGATCCTGTTCGTGGCCGCGCTTGCGGTCACCCTCGGCGGCTGCAAGACGACGCAACCGACGGAAACGACCGCCTCCCTCGGCGGCGCCGGGGATGGCGGGGGTTCGGTGCCGCTGACGGCCGAGCGCTACCACGCGGCTCCGAACGACCCGGATGCGGCGCTCCATTATGCCCGGGCGCTGCGCGCCAACGGCCAGCGGGCGCAAGCCGTCGCCGTGCTCGAACAAGCATCGATCCAGCATCCGGCCCATGGCGGCGTGCTGGGTGCGTATGGGCGCGCGCTCGCCGATGCCGGCCATTACCAGCGGGCGCTCGAGGTTCTCAAGCACGCCCACGCGTCGGGAGCGCCCGACTGGCGCATCCTCTCCGTTCAGGGCGCCACGCTCGATCAGATGGGACGGCACGAAGAAGCCCGACGCTACTATGCGACCGCGCTGCGAATCGCGCCGGATGAGCCCTCGGTGCTCGCCAATCTCGGGCTGTCCTATGCGCTCTCCAAGGATCTCGTGCGGGCGGAGGCGACGTTGCAGCGGGCTGCCTCGCAGCCGCGCGTCGACGCGCGGGTGCGGCAAAGCCTCGCGGTGGTTTTGGGGCTCCAGCGCCGCGCCGCGCCCGGCGTAAGTCCGGCGATTCTGCCGCCGGCCGAAGTCAACGTCGCCAATCTGCGTCAGGCGCTCGCCCAGCAGAACGGCTGGAGAGCGTCCGCCGAATCGCAAAAGCCCGTCCTCAGCGCAGCGGCGGGAAGCTGATCGCCGCGGTGCCGTAGGTGGCGGTGAGTCGCGAAGCGGCGTCGGCGGCCGCGGCCGATTCGGCGGCGGGCGCGCGGCCTGCCGCCACGAAACCCATGGCGGCGAGCAAGGCGAGTAGCAATGTGGTGCGAATGAGCGAACTGTCCCCCATATCCGATCCCCCGAACGCGTAAGTGCTCAAGCGTAATTTCAGCACGTAAGCGTCAAAGGATGGTTAACGCCGCGTATCCAAACGCAGTTAATGATCGGTCACTCTCATCGCGCCCAGGACGCCGTCACGCGGCGGGCGTCATCCACGCGGTGTCCGGGTAGACCGCGAGCGCTGCTGCCGCGAGCGCAACGCCATAGGGCACCCCGCCGCCCTTTTGGTGCAGCCGCTCGATCCACGCGTGGCGCGCGAGCCACTCCGGCATCGGCGTCATTCGGAACCAGATCAGCCCCACGCTCAGCGCGCCGCCGAGGAGCGATGCCAAGATCAGATAGGGCAAAAGGTGATCGAAGCCGAGCCACAGCGCCGCGGCCGCGGCGAGCTTGGCATCGCCGCCGCCGATGATGCCGCGGGCGAACAAGCCAAAAGCTGCGATCAGAACGACGCAACCGGCGGACAGGTGCAAGAGCATATCCGTCGGGCTCATCCCGGTGATCGCCGCCAAGACGAAAAAGCCGCCGAGGAGGATCAGCGACAGCCGGTTGGAAATGGTCATGGTCAAAAGGTCGCTCGAGGCGGCAAGGGCCATCATCGCCGGAAACAGCGTCAGTCGGATGGCGTCGGCAATCATGATCATTGCACCCGCGGAGCATTCGCTGCCCGACTATGCGCGGGCGTCGGGGTCCATTGGTCCCCAATGGGCAAATGCTAGCGGGCGCGTCTTGCCGTTCGGTTAGCGTCGGTGTCGCGACAATTGAGTCTTGGCGCTCACCTGAAGGTGCCCATGACGAAGGCGGCACTGAGCCTTGAGCCCAGGCCCTGTACGACCGCGATGATCGCGACCGAGATGCCGGCGGCAACGAGGCCATATTCGACGGCGGTCGCGCCCGATTGATCCTGTAAAAAACGTTTCACGAGGTTGATCATTGCTGCCTCCACACTCCACAGCTTGCGCTCTGAGTTCCGGTGGCGCCGTTGTTTGCCCGGCGGATCCGGAACCGGGATGACGCTAGCCCGCTGCCCCTTGCAGCGAGGTTAATATCCGCGAGCAAAGCCGGCCTTAGGCGAGGGAAATACAGCGTCGTTAACGATACATTTTTCCAGTTATTCTATGGTTAATATTGGATTTTTCTCTGAGTTTGATTTGTATAGTTCAACGGCTAATCCAGTAAGGCGCAAAAACAACCAATCTATTCGTGGGGATTGGACGTCTAATACAACGCGATTACATCCTTCGAACCGCGCATATCCATGGTCGAACACGCGTCGTCCGCGCCAACTATACGGCGGTTGCGGTGGGCGCTCAGACGATGGGCAGTGCCGTCGTTGCCTTGATTTTTTCCATGGCGAAACGCGACGTCACGTTCTTGAGCGGCACCGCTGCGATCAAGCGTTTGTAGAAGCCGTCGTAGCCGGCGATGTCGGGCACGACCACGCGCAGCATATAGTCGACGTCGCCGGCCATGCGGTAGAACTCCATCACCTCGGGCATCGCCCCGACTACTTTGGCGAATCGATCGAGCCATTGCTGCGAGTGGTCCTCGGTCTCGACGGAGACGAAGACGGTCACGCCGAGCCCGAGCTTATCCTGGTCGACCAGTGCGACGCGCCGCTGAATCACGCCGTCGGCCTCGAGCCGTTGAATGCGCTTCCAGCAGGGTGTCGACGACAGACCCACGAGGCTGCCGATCTCGGCGACCGAGCGGGAGGCGTCTTGCTGCAGAAGCGCCAGAATCTTGCGGTCGATGGCGTCCATCGGGCGGCTTTCGCCGAGGAAATAAATGTCATGTCGGCAAGCGCGGTAGAATCATCGCCTCGCGCTGCGCCGGTTTTCAAGGTCTAGCTAGAAAACTATTCTACGGCAACTCAAATTCGCTCGGGGCGGCTGAACCCAGCCGGGCCTCGACCTCGGCGCGATAGGGCGCCGCCATGCTGCCGCCGAGCCGCGTGCATTTGAGCCCGGCGGCCGCCGCGGCGAACCGCAGTGCCGCCGCCACGCCGCGACCTTCCGCGAGCGCGAGCGCGAAGGCGCCATGAAAGACGTCGCCCGCGCCCAGCGTGTCGATGGCCTTGACCGAGAAGACCGGGCTCTTGCGCAACGTCGCGCCCGCGCGCCAGAGGACGTCGTGCGGGCCATGCGTGACGGCGAGAAACGACGGCGTCATGTCGGCCACGGCGGCGAGCGCGGCAGCAAGGTCCTCGCGGCCGGTGGTGGCGCGCAGGCATTCGCTGGAAAACACCACATGCGTGGCGATCTGGAACAGATCCTCGGACATCTGCGTCGGCCGGTCGGCATCGAGCACCACGGTAAGGCCGCGCTCGCGCGCTGCCACGCAGATCGGCCGGACGAAATCGGGAAAGCGGTTATCAGCGAGAACCACGTCGGCGCATGCAACGAGGCGCGCCGGGTCGTCGGGTTTTGCGGCGGCGAGCCTGTCGTCGCGGTGGGTCACGATCATGCGGTCGCCGCGCGCGTCAAGAAAGATCGCCGAGAGCGCCGTGGGCGCGCCGGCGATGCGCTGGCAGCCGCTGCAATCGATCTGCTCGCGGGCGAGCGCCGCCAGGACACGGTCGCCGTTTAAATCTTCGCCCGGCGGACCGCCGAGCGGGCCGGCGAGCACGGCGCGCCCGCCGAGCCGCGCGATCGCCACCGCGGCATTGGCGGCGCAGCCGCCGTTGACGATGAAGAAGTTTTCCGCCTCGGTTTTTGCGTCGGGCTGCGGAAAGCGGTCGACCTGGAACACTTCGTCGAGCACGATGATGCCTGCGCACAAGACCGTGCGTACGCCGGCGCTAGCGGAACTCAACCTCTTCCTCCGCTGACAAGTAATAACATTGCAATCTCAAGGTGTTACAAATTTATAAGTGCTGCACCCATAAATCAGCCCGCAAAGGACGCTCCGATTTCAGGGCCAACCGCCAAGCTCGTGGCCGGCTCTCTCGACGCGGAAGTCTCCCAGGGTTTCCGTTGCATCGATCGCACTCACGACCCGCTTTGAAAAGGGGAGAGCACGCGCTTCCACTCGTGGGCCTTCCGTGCCCGGACAGCTCGATGAGATAGTCGAAGGCGCGCCGTGCGCGCGATCGCAAGTTGCCGCCCCTGGCGACGCGCCGCACAACTCGGGAAAAAGGGACCCCCTACCGGACGGGCCGAATTAAGTTTTGAGACCCCACAAAAAATGTGCGCGCAATTTTGAAAATTGGCCGGGCAATACAGGTTTCGCCAAGTCTACCTGCAAGAACGGCTCAGCCGCCCGGTGCCGATCGAACTAGACGTGCGCAACGGCGCTAAGTGAAGGCGGCACGGCAAGGCTGTCACCACTGCCTGCCGTCACCGCGTCCCTTTGCCGAGCGGTGACGCTGGCGTATCCCTGAGGCATTCAGAACGAATTCAGGTCTGCCCCAAGGGACAGCGTTGGCGCGCCGTGGTAGGCTGAGGCCAGCCCAATTGCTCGGGAGTGCGGCGTTTCAGTCGATGGGTGGGGGATGATTACTTCCATGGAGTGTAGAGAACGCGCCGTTGAGTGCCGGCAGATGGCTGAGCGCGCACCAAATGCGAACGTGCAAGCTGCCCTAATCGACATAGCGAAAACTTGGGAGAGGCTCGCGCATCAAAACGCGTGGCTCAACTGCCTTGTCACAGCCGATCAAATGGCCTTCTCGTTCACCGAACTACGCGAGAACGAAGCCGCGATGACCGCGTTTGCAAAGAGGTCCTACCCTGGCATCACACCCGCATCCGCCGTCCTCGAAGCGTAAAGACCGCACGCTGGCGGTGTAATATTGTTCCTTTAACTAGGCAGCCCTCGCACGGGAGGGCCACATGCCTGTCACTATCGGACGACGGGAGCTGATCGCCGCGCTCGGCTGCGCGGCGTCGTGGCCGCTCGCGGCGCGCGCACAGCAGCGTGCAGATCGTCGACGCAGACGGTGCGCGGATTTGCGCAGGGCCTGAAGGACGCAGGTAACGTCGAAGGCGAGAATTTTTCGATCGAATACCGCTGGGCCGACAACCTACTCCCTGTTGTTGTGCAAAGCGAGGTGAGTCATGAAGCGCGCTCTGATCGCCGTCGCAAGCGCAAGCATTTTAGCTGTGACCGTTGGGGTGGAGATGGCGAATGCAAAGTCCTATCGCCGCTACGGCCCTGCTCGAACCTATACCTCGCAAGCCTATATCCCCCAAAGCCGCGGCTCGGCTCGCCGCGAGGGCGTTTCGTCCACTGGTCCGTTTTCCGACCCAAACAGTCCGGAAGCCACAGGCGGTGGTAGCCTTGGCTACAATCGAGTCGCCCCGCGCATGTGAAAAAAGACGGGCCGCATCCGACCTACGCTCTCGTCCTGTTGAAAAGGATCTATCGCTCGCCTCGGTAAGAGCGACCTCGGCTCGTCGGCGTCAAGTTCCAGGTCCCGCCT
>Ga0306926_10002606_pt1 | contig 18357 bp, 18 predicted proteins | sample flu12Cox44000178_FD_203759 | JGI IMG/M metagenome (GOLD analysis project Ga0306926, IMG submission 203759) | Lab enrichment of tropical soil microbial communities from Luquillo Experimental Forest, Puerto Rico - flux8day.12C.oxic.44.000.178 (v2)... | ecosystem: Environmental > Terrestrial >... | reverse complement strand
TTTGTCTGCATATTTTTCGTGAAATTGTTTGAGATAATGGAACGGGCGGTAGATGAACAGCGGATCGGGTCCAGCGATGTTGGGCAAGAACTGCGGATTCGGCCGCTTCCAGGTGTAGCGAACAGTAGTTTCGTCCAACGCCTCGAATAGCGGCCCCTCACCCTCCGCCATCATCGTGATGGGCAGTCCGGAGGGTGAGAGATGTCGGTTGTGGGCGACATCCTCGAACCAATAGCGAAAATCTTCTGATGTAAAAGGATATCCATCCGACCATTTATGCCCCTTGCGTAATCGAAAAGTAAATACTCGATTACCTTCGACATCGATCGATTTGAGAATATCGGGCACGAGTTCGAGCGATGGCGCGTAGGCAACCAGTCGCGCATACCCGTAAACTACGATCATGCGGGTATCTTTGGGACCGGCCATCAATATCCGCAGGTCGCCGCCGGGCCTGCCGAGCGCCTCCAACTCCGCGACAGCTGGCTCCTCAGGTACTCGGTCCTCGATCTTGGGCAGCCTTCCACCCGTCACCTCTTCCTTAAAGACGGGGGCCTCTTGCAATTTGGCCCAAGGTGCGCTCGGAATGACGAGTGCCGCACCGAGGGTGAAGCCGCCCTGTATAACCTCGCGTCGGGTTGGAGTCGGCGCGCTCACTCGCCCTCAGCGGCCTTCAGGCTCGGGCGCGGTCGATCGCCTGGACTGTCAGCGGCACGGGCGGCGCGCTGGCCTCCACGCAATGACCGGGAGCAATTTCGATCAGGTGCAACGGAGCCACAGGGCGGCGCGCGAAGGGCTCCGGCCAAGCCTTCGGATCCGACGCCTTGTCGGTGAGCAATTGATCGAAGTCCAGCCGTTGAGACGGATCCGGCGTCGGCACGGCTGCAAGAAGAGCCTGAGTGTAGGGATGAACCGGATTACGAAACAGTCTGGCGCGATCCGCGATCTCGACGATGCGACCGGCACACATCACCGCGATCCGATCGGCGATATAGTCTACGACAGCAAGATTGTGGGAGATGAACAGATAGGTAAGCCCCAATTTCTGCTTCAAATCCATCAGAAGGTTGAGAATTTGTGCCTGAATGGAGACGTCGAGCGCCGAGGTCGGCTCATCGCAGATGACGAGGGATGGCCGCAAAGCGAGGGCGCGCGCAATGCCGATGCGCTGCCGCTGGCCTCCAGAGAAGCTGTGCGGATACCGCCTGACATGCCGTACGTCGAGGCCGACCAGCGTGACGAGCTCGTGGACCATTTCCCGGCGCGACTGCAAATTGCCGATCTCATGGATCACCAGCGGCTCCTCAATAAGCTCGTATACCGTCATCCGAGGGTTCAGCGATCCGAACGGATCTTGAAAAATAAACTGAACCTGTTGCCGAAACTGCTTTAGATCTTCATCTGCTAGCAAGAGGACATCGATCACCCGCCCGTGATCGTTATAGGTGATTTCGCCGGAATCTGGAGCGACAGCTCTCAGGAGCAGCTTACTCAGCGTGGTCTTGCCGCAACCGCTCTCACCGACCAGTCCCAAGCACTCGCCTCGCTCGATTTTCATGCTCACCGCGTCGACCGCAGTCACTCGCGGACCCGATTTCCTGCTTCCGAAGAGACCACTCTTGCGGAACGTATACGTCTTGCTGAGTTCCCTGCATTCGAGTAGCGGCCCAACCGCATCGGCCGGCCATTCCCTCCTCTCGGCCATTAGATGCGGTGCATTTCCGGACGGAATCTCCCGGATCGGGATGAGGCGCTCGCCAGGTTTCATGTCGAAACGGGGCACCGCGCGCAGCAGCGCTTTCAGATACGGGTGCTCTGCCCGTCGGAAGACATCCTCGAGCGTACCGCTTTCCATGACCTCGCCGCGGTACATCACGATGACCTCCTCGGCCACGTTGGCGACGACGCCAAGATCATGGGTGATCAGCAGCACTGCCATTCCGAGCTCGTGCTGCAGCTCGATCATGAGTTTCAAGATCTGTGCTTGGATCGTCACATCGAGCGCAGTCGTCGGTTCGTCTGCTATCAGCAGCGCTGGACGGCACACCAGCGCCATCGCGATCATCGCGCGCTGGCGCAGTCCGCCCGAGAGTTCAAAAGGGTAGCTGCGCAATGCCCGCTTTGCATCGGGAAAGCCTACCAGGCGCAGCATCTCCACGGTCATTTCGGTCGCCTGCACGCCGGTTACCGGTCGATGAAGTCTCAACGCCTCGCTGACTTGGTCGCCGACGGTGTGCAGCGGCGATAGGGAGGTCATCGGCTCTTGAAAGATAATCGAGATTCGCCCGCCGCGTATCGACCGCATCTCCGCGCTCTCGTTCGGCAATTTCGCGATATCGACGACTTTGCCGTCGAGCTTGGGATCGGCAAATAGGACCTCACCCTGTGTGATCTGACCGCTGCGGGGAAGGATGCGCAGGATAGTTTGACTGACAACAGACTTTCCAGACCCCGATTCACCCACCAATGCGACCACCGATTGCGGGCGCACCCGAAACGAGACACCGGTGACCGCTCGGATAAAGCCCCCCGGCACGGCGAAACGGACGTGGAGGTTTCTCACCTGGAGGAGGTCAGTCACCTAGCCTCTCCAGCGGCTGCACCGAGGCCAGATCCGGCTGCGCGCAGTTCGATTCCCAGCGCCCGCAGATTAGCCTCGGTTGCGGGACCCAACCTCAACCCACGCGCCTCGGCAGCTCGCGCCGAAGCCTCCACTACCTTCGTAAAGCCCTCCAGCCGGCTGTCGAGACGTAATTTCGAGGAGCCGGCGCGAAGTTCGAGTTGCATCCATCCGCCTCGGCCATCCCGCCGAGTAGAATAATAGGCAAGCTTGATCCGGTCGAGTTCACGTAGCGAGACCGAAGTGCGAAGCAGCCCCGAGGACCGTAACCCGCCTTCGGTCAGCTCGAGACAGGAGCCGTGTCGAAACACGGTTCGGATCCCGAACACGGCGAAAAGAGCGGCAAACCCGCCCAGCACCGTTGCCCCAACCACGCTGACAGGCGTAATCGCAAGCATCGCGATGATTGGAAAAAGGCCGGCCGCTGCCCGCGCGTAATCGCCCAACATAGCCTGCGCGGGGTAGCCGTGTCGGGTCATGCCAGGTCGACGACCTCTGGAGCGAAGATCTCGATCGCCTCTAACCAACGCACCGCGACATGTGCACCGCTCACAGCGAAAAGCCGGTGAAGAAAGGCCTCTGTTCGTTCGTCTTGAACCAGATGGTGGGTCAAGATGCCCGTCGGCTCGCCGGCGCATGTCAGAGCTAGACGGCGGGCCCGTAGATGTGCGATCAGACTGCTCAGCGCCACTTCCTCCCCAATGAAATCGCGACCACTGGACCACGCGACGAGATCGACGTGGACATTCGCCTCGACAACCCCGGGCACCGGCCGCGCACTGCGCCGCGGTGTCGCTCTCGATATCCCAGAGAGACCACAACGGCGGAGAAGCGGCAAGAGACGATCATCGAAGCGGTTCCACGGGGGAACCAGAACCGGGAGCGCGCGGATCCCAAAAAGTTGGTTCTGCCGCGTTCGTCCTGCGGCCAAGTCGAAGGCCACCTCGGCGGACGAGCGCTGCGCCGGGAATTCGCTCTTTTTTGCCACGACCGAGTGGTTCGAATGCTTCCAGCCGTGCTGAAGAACATCAATCCGGGTTCCCAGCGCTGATCGTTGCCGGTGCGAGAGCCACGCCGCGAGCTCCGGTCGAGCCGCAGCGGGGATGACCGCAAGGGCGAGCGGGGTCCCCCCGGCCACCGACACCAGGCGCTCGAGCGCACGGCTGGGTGCCACCGCGTCGTCATCGCGCCACCACAGGGTCGCCACCCGTCCCGCGTCCTGCCAGCGATTGAGCTCATCGAAGAAGCCGGACCATCCAGCAGGGATCACCGGGAAGACGCGTGCTGACCGGCTCATGGATCGATCATAGCGTTAGTCCGGTGCAACACAAATTTTCACTGAGCGCGCGAGAGACCCCTCGCAGAGTTGATCATGCCCACGATCAGAGAAGCCGTGCGTCGGGCACCCCCGGTATCGATCACGATCGGGGCCGATGGGCGGCTGATCGCGCGATCAATCGCCTGGACGAGCCGCTCAGGCGATAACTCCCGCTCCTGAACCACTTCGAGAATGCCGCATGCGGCCAGCCGCTCCGCACGTAAACTCTGCTCTGTCTCGCGTTCGGATGCGAACGGTACGACAACCGCAGGCGCGCGGGCTTCGAGGACATCCATTACGGTATTATACCCGCCCTGGCTCACTGAGACATGACACCGCCGCAAGATTTGTGGAAACTCGCGCCTGTAACGTTCGACGGTCACCCGTTCAGGCAGGTTGCTAGCCAAGGCTTCGAACTGCGGCTCGGGCAGGTTGGGACCGGTGAGCAAACGCCATCTGAGACCCGTCAAATATCCGCGGCGTCGGGTCTCGAGCGCACTCGAGAGCAGCGCACCACCGACTGCGCCGCCGCCGACCGAAACCACGACCTCGTCTAATCCCGCCGCATCGTCCGAGCCGGGCGCAGGAGGGCTCGCCTCGGCCAGGGTATCGGTGGCCGCGACATAGCCCGTATAAACCAAGCGATCGGAGATCTCCGGCGCCGCCGGGAAGCTTGCTTCCAGCGGGACGAGCCTGGGATCGCTATGAACCAGCACGAAATCGAAATCCGCACGAACCCGATCGACGATCTCTTGGCCGCGCTTTTTGTCGTGCAAGACCACGATGTCGCGCAGCGAACAGAGGACGAGCGGCCGAGGAAGCCGCGACCGGGCCGCATCGATCAACGCATCCAATTCGAAGCGGAAAGCTCGGCGGCCAAACGGAAATGCCTCGATCAAAACGGCGTCGGGACGCGCCGCCGCCAGGGCCTCCAACAGTGCCTCCCGCCGAGCAATTCGCAGATCTTCGTTGACCAGGCGATCGGCTGCGTCCACGAGTTCCCGAAAATCCGCGTCACGGGCCCGGATCGGCGGAAGCTGGACGATTTGCGTGGTGATCGCGGACGCCACAGCCGCAACAGGTTCTCCTCCCGAAACGACGGTGACCTCGACACCCTCGCGGGTAAGCGCGTCGACAATTCGCAACGCACGCTTCAAATGGCCAATCCCCAGCAGATGCTGGACGTAAAAGAGCACCGAGCCGATCACGTTTGTCTTCGGTTACCGAACCGCACGATCTGGTGGCCTGACCATCGCAATCACTGCATCGAGCCGACGAGCGGCGGTCGAGATATCGTGTTCGGCCCTGACGCGCTGCCGCGCTGCCTTGGCCAAGCCGGCGCGCCGGCCCCTATCGAGAACCAAGCTGCGTACGGCGTCGGCAAACGCCGACGCATCGGCGGGCGGGACCAGAAGCCCTGTCACGTGGGGAATGACGATCTGGCCGACGCCTCCACTGTCACCCGCGACAACCGGCAACCCGCTCGCCTGCGCCTCGAGCAACGCCATGCCGAATGCTTCATTGAGGGCAGGCCACACGCACAGATCGGCTGCGGCGAGCCTCTCGGCGACGGCGCTCGCGCTGACCGCCCCGGCCCATGTTACACGCGCGCTGACTGCCTCAAGCGCCTCTTCAACCGCGCTCCGAGCCGGCCCGTCGCCGACGACTTCCAAGGTCCAAGGCAAGTCGAGCAAACACGCCAGGGCGTCCCCGAGCACCTGATAGGAGGCGAGCTTATCGCCATAGCGCATCATCGCCACCACGATCAGTCGCGGGGGTCCGTTACCATCGCGCATCGGCGTCGGATATGACGCGGCATCAATGAACGGTTTGACAGGGATCCAACGCCAAGGATCCCGTAACAGCGGCATTACGCAATCGGAATCTGCCGGGTTCAGACCAATTACCGCATCGGCACGCCGGATCGCGCTCTCCGCTGCTTGACGGCCGATCGCCCAAGCGCGGAGCGCTTGTTTCGGGGCGTCGGAAGCCTCCGCGATTACGTACGGGATCGAGAGCGCATTTGATACGACCGGACCCAACCAATCGGGCGCCTTGTGATAAAGGTGATAGGTGAACCAAAGCTCCGGTGCGATCTCCGGTACCGTCCGGCAACGGGCCAAAAAGCGTTCTGCGAGCCGTCCCCCGAGGGACGCCAGACGCGCTTGGCGCGCATGATCGCCGCACCGGTCATAGCTACGAAAGCGCGAAGCGAGGAAAACCTGGTGTCCGGTCGCCCACAAGGCCGCGAGGAACAGCTGTGCGACCCGGCGATCGCCGGACGGGATCGGATGGTCGGGGGACTTCAGGGGTGCGTAAAAGGCGATGCGCATGCCGTGAGTGCGAACCCGCCTCCCACTCAGCAAACTCCTCCGACGGCGTCGGCGAGGATGGGATCTCTCGCCGTGTTGCTGTCGACGAGCCCAAATCGGCTGGCGAGCAGATCTATCCCGGGATCCATTGAGAAGAGAGTGCGCACGCGTCGCTCGCCGGCGGCACCAAAGCGAGCGCGCTGTGCGGGATCGCGAATGAGGCTTGCGAGAGCTTCGGCAAGGGCATTTGGTTCCCCGGGCGGTGTCAACAGCCCCGTTACGCCTCGTTGGATTAGTTCTGGGATGGCCGATGTCTGGGTGGAAATGCAAGCGAGCCGTTGGCTCTGTGCCTCGATCAATACATTAGGAAGACCGTCGCGATCGGAGTCCTTCGCAATCTTCGAGGCGAGAACGAACAAATCGGCCGCACGATACGCAGCGAGCACTTCCGGCTGGGCCCGCGCGCCGCGCCACTCAATGCGTTGAGCTATACCGAGGCGCCGCGTCTGACGCTGTAGGCTCGCAGCAAGTGGGCCGCTCCCGATATGGACAAACCGCCACTCGAGCGCGAGGGGCAGCATCGCGAGAGCTTCGAGCAAGTCATCAAAACCCTTTTTCTCGACCGCTCGTCCGACGGAGAGAATCACTACAGGTTGCCGTGGGTCTCTGCCGTCGGGGCCAGGTGAACGCAGCGGCGCGGGCGGGAATTGTTCGAGATCGAAGCCATGGTAAGAAAGCCAAACAGATTCCGGTCGACACGCCAAGCTCGCAAGATGGCGACGCGCGGTTTCGGAGCAAGTCACGACCCATTCTGCTTCGGCGAGCTTGGTGCGACCCTCCCATTCCGATAGCGTCCAGATGTCTTTGGCGTGCGCTGAAACAGTCCAGTTGAGACCGGTCATCAGAGCCGCATAGCGCGCGACGGAAGCTGGCGTATGCAGAAAGTGAGCGTGGATGTGGCCAATATCCCGCGGCAATTCTGCGGCCAATACGAGAGCCTGGCCAAAGCGGCGAACACGGTTCGCGGTGGGGTCCCGGCGCAAATCGCTAAGCCAGGCTGCTCGCGCCGCCGCGTAGCCTGGGTATTGGCGAGACCGTAACCAGCCGTACCGAACCCGGCGGGGCTCCTGGCGGAGATATTCTGGCAAATAGAGAACCGGGGCGCGGATTTGGCGATGGATCGGATGACTGGCCCGGTCCGTTGGATGACGTAACGAGACGATCAAGATTTCGAGACCGCGCCGCTCCAGCGCGCGGATCTCCTGGGCGATGAAGGTTTCCGAAAGACGCGGATAGCCTTTGAGGACGAAGGCGACGCGCGCCCGCGTCTCGACAGATGTTGCCACTCAGGTCCCGTAGCGCGCCCGCGCTGCGAAGCGACCGGGCGGTCCCTGATCGAGCCAGTACCGGGCAAGGCGGTTGACCGCAAGCATGCCGTCGAGCACGCCTGGGATGAATGCCGCCGAAGGAAGCGGTTGTTGGGTGAGGCGGCGAATCGCGGCAGACATCCTACGCGGATCTCGCCCTTCGGGCTCAGACAGCATCGACAATAGACCAAGCTCGGCGGCGCGCTTTGTTCGGATGAACTGCTCCAGGCGCGGCGCCGTTCGCGGAACTATCAGAGCCCGCTTGTCGAAGGAAAGGATTTCGCAAAACGTGTTATAGCCGCCCATCGCGATGACGCCGGCGGCGCGCGCCATCAAGCTTTCAAGCCGAGCGTTGAACGTAATCGCCCGCACATTGTCCAGCCGAGCAGCGCGAGCCGCGAAGGCAACACGGATTTCGGGTAGCATGAACGGGCCGAACACCAGCAGGGCTGGATACGGAATATCCTGGTCATATTCGTAGGCCGACAGCACCAGATCGATCAGAGCCTCGCCGTCTCCCCCGCCCCCGGGAGTAACCAACAGGAAGTCGCTGTCGATGACGCCAAGAATCTCGGGCGTGACCTGCAGGTCGCTCGCGGTGCGGCGCAAATATCCCGTATAGGTCATACGCTCGCGCACGCTGATCGGCACCGAGAGACCGGCAAGGGGATCACAAATCTGCGGCAACCCGTAGACCCATATATCGTCGTAATACTCGGCCAATGCCGGAACCGCTTGTTTGCGCTCCCATTCGCTCTCGAGCGCCTCAGGATCATCCATGACGTCGCGCAATCCAAGGACCAAGGCCGTCCCGCGCTTTTGCAACAAATCCAGTGTTTCGCGCACTTCACCGCGTAATCCCAACGGTTCCTTGTCGACAATCAGCAGGTCAGGATCGAAGATATCAGCAGTGTGCCGAATTATCGACGATCGCATGGCCAATGTCTCGTCGACATTGATATGTACATTGAGTGAAACGTATTCGCCGTTTCGCAGCTTGATGACACCCGGCACCCGCACAAAATCGACGCGGGAGCGAAAGTCGAAGCTGCCGATGATCGGGGAACCGGACAGAATGAGGATCGATATTGCGGGATCGGCATCCACTAACGAATGCGCTATCGCTCGGCAACGGCGCAAATGGCCGAGGCCAAAGCTGTCGTGGCTGTAAATGAGCACCCGTTTGTGACGACGACGATCGGTCACACGGGCCTTCTTAACCTTCCCATGCTATCCACTATTGCATAGGCGGCGACACCGCGAAATGATCTTTTTATGGAGACGACTATAGATGGGGAAACGGCGGGCCTCGCCGTTGCGCTCTCTTCCATCGTTGCGCAATATCAGCAACGGCAAGCGAGCCTGCGATGGGCAAGAGGAGGGAGGAAAATGAGCCTCAAGCAAGAGTTCGAGCTGCTCCGGCGCGTGCCGATTTTTGCCGAGATCGAACCGTCGAAGCTGAAGCTCCTGGCGTTCATGAGCGAGCGGGTCGGGTTCGACCCCGGAAAGCGGCTGATGCAGCAAGGCGACTCCGCCGATGCCGCATATCTGATCATCGAAGGCCATGCCGACGTCATCCTCGAGACATCGGCCGGATCAGTGGTCGTGGCGACGATCGGCGCCAACGAGATCGTCGGCGACATGGGGATTCTCGGCAATCGGCCGCGGGCGGCAACGGTTTGCGCCAAAGACCGTGTCGTTGCGCTACGCATCTCGAAGGAGCCGTTTATGCGGATGGTGCGGGAATTCCCGAACATGGCAGTTTCGATCATGCAGGAGCTGGCTCAGCGGCTCGAATCGACAAACAATCAGCTGCGCGCCGCCTTGGTAGAAATCAAGCGTTTGCGTGAAACGGCCGGCATTGCGGCCTGAACACGGCTGGTGAGCCGGCTCGACAGCTTTATACGGCGGCTCGAGGCTCAGCGCGCCTGCCTGAATACGGCCGCAAATCTGGTTCGGGAACTGGATGGCGTGGTGCTCGAACTGGGTCTCGGCAACGGCCGGACTTACGATCATCTTCGCAAACTCTTCCCCGATCGGTCGATTTATGTCTGCGAGCGAAAGGTCGCCGCCCATCCCGATTGCGTGCCGCCACCCGCGCTGCTTTTGCTTGGTGACATGCGTGAGACGCTACCGACCGCCCGCGCCTGGCTCACCGGGCGCGTCGCGCTCGCCCATCTTGATATGGGAAGCGGCGATGTCCGGTCGAGTAAGACGCTCGCGGACGAGATCGCCCCCCTGATCGAGCCGCTCCTGCGCTCGGATGGAGTGCTGGTGAGCGAACCGGCGCTGGCGCTTCCCGAATTGAGGCCGCTGGGTTTGCCGGACGGCGTCGAGCCGGGCCGCTACCATCTCTATCGCCGCGTCAGCCCCCAATCGCCACCATGACCGGGACATGATCCGACGCTTTCGTCCAACCGCGACTGTCCCGGTTAACGCGGGCTTCCCTGAGCCCGCCGACCAGCGCTGGCGTCACCCAGATGTGATCGAGACGCCGGCCGCGATCCGACGCCGCCCAGTCGCGGGCTCGATAGCTCCACCAAGTATACAAGCGTTGCGCTGGTGGAACGAAGTGGCGAACGGCGTCGACAAAATCACCGGCGCGCTGCAATCGATCGAGCCGCTGGATCTCGACCGGAGTGTGGCTGACGACGGTCAAAAGCTGTTTGTGCGACCAGACGTCGGTTTCGAGCGGGGCGATGTTGAAGTCGCCCACTGCGACCATCGGACGGCCGTCTTGCCGCTTTGCCGTAAACCACGTCGTGAGCTCGTCGAGAAACTGCAATTTATGAGCGAATTTGGGGTTGGCATCCGGGTCCGGGAGATCTCCTCCCGCCGGCACATAGATGTTATGAAGCTCGATGCCCCCAGGCAACTCAACCACCGCATGTCGACAGTCGTTGCGGCTACACCAGGCACGGGTGTGCGGGGAAGCAAACCGCGACCGCGACAGAATCGCGACGCCGTTATACCCTTTCATCCCATCCACTAGCATGTGGCGATAGCCAAGTGCCTCGATCGCGTCGCGAGGGAAGTGCTCGTCGGGAGTTTTTGTCTCCTGCAAGCAAAGAACATCCGGCGCCCACTCCGCAATGAGGCGTCGAACATTGTCGATCCGCAGCCGGATCGAGTTGATATTCCAACTGACTAGGCGCAGCGTCACCGCTGAGGCGCCGGGATAAGGTCAGCCCGCTGCACAGCCGCTAAACACGACGGCGCCCGGTCGGGGGGGAAGACCGGGCGCCTGCATGTCAGAAGCGTTTTGGGGGAAATCGGGCCCGCAGGGGAAACGGGACCGTTCTAAAGAGAGTCGCAAGAACTCTCTCCGCTTCCGAGTGGTGCAAATGGGGTGCGGCCGAATAAAAACAAACTTCGATTCGTGCATACCGGAGCCCGAAAAAACGCATGCTGCGGCGAGGAACCAAACTCTAATTCTATCATGCGGCGCGTATTGACATGCAATTTCCCTCAAAAGCAGCAGCGCAGGCTCGCGCAAAGGCCGCGAACAAAGCAATCGACAACGTGTTCTCAAGGGCCTTGTGTTCAGGGTGCCATTGTACCCCGACCACGAACCGAGCGCCCGGAAGGCTTACCGCTTCGATCTGACCATCCGGGGCAACGGCTTCGACGCGAAGCTTTGGGGCAGGACAGTCAATCCCCTGGGAATGAAGCGAATTCACCATGATCTCGGACGTTCCGGCGAGCCGCGCCAACAGCCCGCCCGGGAGTAGCTTGACGCTGTGAGCCGGGCCATAGGGGCCGTCAGCCGAATCTTTCCGGCCACGATGATTGAGCCGGCCGGGGAGCTCATGCAGACTTTGGTGCAAGGTGCCGCCCAGCGCGACATTCAGCTCTTGGATCCCGCGGCAGATGGCCAGGAGCGGCAAATCACGCCGCACGGCCTCGCGGATCAGCGGCAGCGTCGTCGCATCGCGCTCCGGATCGTGCAGGGTTTCCGGGTAACTTGGCGCGCGGCCGTATTGGCTGGGATGGACATTGGAGGGACTGCCGGTCAGCAACAAGCCGTCGAGCCTGTCGAGAAACCCGGAGACGTCCACTCTTGCGCCGATAGCGGGGATCAAGACCGGCAGGCACCCGGCCGCGTCGATTATCGCGCTCGGGTACTTGTCAGCGACTGTATGGATCAATCGTTCTTTGATTTTGCGTACGCAAGCGGGGATGCCGATGACGGGCATCTGAGTGGAGGACATACGGTTCAGCTCACGGCTCGTATTGGCGACGAGAGGCGGCAAGGGGATCCTGATATACAAACAGCTTGGGGTCGAGTGCCACCCCTAATCTTTCATCATGAAGTGAGACGGTGGTCGTCTTGCGTTGCTGGTCGACAATCGACCACTGGCGCAGTGCCAACGGACGGTCGCTTAACACCATTGTCAGGCTTCCCGTATCGGGATCGGCCTTTTCGACGACGGTGATCCTTAACGCATTGGCGCCCCGGTCGAATCGTGTCACGACGAGATCGTCAAACGTAATCGGGTAGCGCAAAAGTAGCCAAGCGGGCGTCGACTTTAGCCCCACCTTCGACATTTCAACCAGTTCTTTGTCTATATAATACACATAAAACATGTCAGCTAGCAGTAAAATCTGCGATGGCGGATCGTATTCGAAGCGCATTCGGCCGGGTCGCGCCATCCAAAGCTGACCGCGGGCAGTGCCGCCGTTCGACGATACTTGCTGGAAGCGGGCATACATTGTTCGGATGCTGTTCAGATATGCGGCGACCCGCTGCAGATCGGCCGTGTCTTGCGGGCTCAGCGTGACAGCGACTGGCGGCACGGCGGCATCGGAGAGAATCGGAAGCAACATCGCTCCCAGCGCAAAACTGGCCGTGACCACTGCTCGGCGACAAATTCCGCTGTCCCTGCTGGGAGCCGACCGTCTAATCCCATACTCCCTTACCATTTCAATTTCCCGATGCCTCCGACAATGAATTCGGTTAGGAGGTAAGGCGAGACAGCGAATGCTTCAATTGCGGTCAATCGCCGCCGCCGGCCAAGACTTCGCGCTTGCCAACATGGTTGGCGGCGCTGACGATGCCTTCGGCTTCCATTCTTTCGATGATCCGCGCCGCGCGGTTGTAGCCGATCTGAAGGTGGCGCTGTACGAAACTGGTTGAAGCCTTGCGCTCGCGACATACTACTGCGACGGCCTGCGCATAGAGCTTGTCGGTCGATCCGTCCTCGTCGCCGCTCGAAAGCGGATCGAGCAGGGGTTCTTCATCGGCGGTAATCTCGTCGATATAGTCGGGCATCGCCCGTGTCTTCAAGAACGACACCACGCGTTCGACTTCCTCGTCCGAGACGAATGGACCATGGACGCGGGTGATCCGGCCGCCGCCGGCCATGTAGAGCATGTCGCCCCGTCCGAGAAGTTGTTCGGCGCCGCCCTCGCCGAGAATTGTGCGGCTGTCGATTTTAGAGGTCACCTGAAAGCTGACGCGGGTCGGAAAGTTTGCCTTGATCGTGCCGGTAATGACGTCGACCGAAGGGCGCTGCGTCGCCATGATTAGGTGGATCCCGGCGGCGCGGGCCATCTGTGCCAAGCGCTGGATGGCCGCCTCGATCTCTTTGCCGGCAACCAGCATGAGGTCAGCCATTTCGTCGACGACGACGATGATCAACGGCAATTCGCTTCGGTCGAACGGCTCGGGCTCGAAGATCGGTTGACCGGTTTCCGGGTCAAAGCCTGTCTGCACCTTACGGATCAGACTCTCGCCCTTGGTCCTGGCTTCGGCTAAGCGCGCGTTAAACCCATCGATATTACGAACACCCAGCTTCGACATCTTGCGATAGCGATGTTCCATTTCCCGCACTGTCCACTTGAGCGCCAGCACCGCTTTCTTGGGATCGGTCACGACTGGGGCAAGGAGATGCGGGATGCCGTCATAGACGGAGAGTTCGAGCATCTTCGGGTCGACCATAATGAACTTGCAACGATCGGGCGGCATTCTATAGAGAATCGACAAGATCATCGTGTTGATGCCGACCGATTTACCCGACCCCGTCGTGCCCGCAATCAGCAGATGCGGCATTCTGGCGAGGTCGGCCAGCACGGCTTCGCCGGAGATGTCCTTGCCTAGGATCAGGGCTAAACGGCCCGGATGGCTCTCGTAGGGCGGTGAATCGAGCAACTCTCGCAAGAAAACCGTTTCCGGCTTCCGGTTCGGGAGCTCGATGCCGATCACGTTTCGCCCCGGTACCACCGCGACACGGACAGAAATCGCGCTCATCGAGCGCGCGATATCGTCGGCGAGACCGATGATACGGGACGCCTTGATCCCCGGGGCCGGCTCCAACTCGTAGAGGGTAACAACGGGCCCCGGTCGAACCTGCACTATCTGACCCCTGACGCCGAAATCCTCCAGCACCGTCTCGAGCAGCCGCGCGTTTTTCTCGAGAGCCTCTTCGTCGACCACCTCGGTTCTTGCGGTTTGCGGTCGTGCCAGCAGATCAAGAGAGGGCAACAAAGGCTGGTCGTCGGCCGCGAGATCGAGCCCCGGCTGCCTCTCTTGTTCGCCACGCTTGCCGCGCGCGAGAGCGCCCGATTTCGGCGCGATGAAGCGGACGAGCCCGCTCTGGTCTGACCTTCCGCCCGCTGGGCCGGCCTGGCCTTGAAGCAAACGCGGTTCGCGCCGGCTGGGCAATGGTGAGACGACCGCCGGGCGCCGGGGCTCGGATATGTCGGAGGCTCCGCGGGCTTTGAGATTGCCGACCGAGTAGGATCTCCGCCAGCCGCGGAAAACGCGGCCAAGAATCCACGCTGCCACGGTCGTGCCGTGGCCGGAAAGAGCCGCCAAACCGCTAACGCCACGACCTGCCCCTTCACCGATCTGACGCCAGTCCCGTAACGAGAGCCCCATCGTCGAGAGCAGCAACAGGCCAGTCACGGCGGCCGCTGCTATCGAGATCGGCAACCCGACGGTGGCGAGCCCTGAATGGGCCAGAATCCGGTGCAGGCCCCCGCCGATTGCACCGCCTGGCCCGGCGAGTGGAGAGTAAATACCGAGATCAAGAATCGAAAGCGCCAGCGCCCCCAGAACCAAAATTACCGGAACCAACGCCGATCTCGACCAGACCGAGCGGAGAGGCCGGTTCAACAACAGCCGGAAGGACCAGCCGACGAACAGAGCCGGGAGCAAGAAGCACGCAAGCCCGAGGGTCTGCCATAGGAGATCGGCGAGTATTGCCCCATTGCGCCCGAGAAGGTTATGCGGCGCCGCGTCGACCGCGGTGTTCAGCGACGCATCATGCGGGTCATAGGTCAGCAGTGAGGCAACCAGTAAGAGGCTCGCCAGTAACACAGCAAGACCGACCGTCTCGAGCGCCCGCCGCTTCAACGTCACCAGCAACTCGCCCATAGCGTTGCTGCGGCGCGCACGCTCCCCTGCCGAACGATGTCCCGATCTGGCCACGCTATCCCCCGACGCCGGCCCCACTCCCCACCGGAGCGATCCACTACAACACACGCCCGATTCGTGCAAACGAGATTGCTGGGAGGTAAGTCTAAAATTGGACAAAGCTTTTGAGCCGCCGAAAAAATCGGCATCGACGGCTGGACAGCCGAGCGAGCGCGCATCATGCTCGTGCGGTGGGCGATGATGTCGAGCTTGTGGTCGCGGGCGGCGGACTAACCGGACTGCTGCTCGGGGTGGCGTGCGCCAGCGCCGGGCTCGCGGTCGCCATTGTCGATCCTGAGGAACCCGCGGCGCTTCTTGATGCGGCATTTGACGGGCGAGGCTCGGCTATCGCCCACGGTTCACGCAATGTCCTCGATGCCGTTGGGATCTGGCCGGACGTCGCGGCCGAGGCCGAGCCAATCCTTGAGATCCGCGTTGTCGACGATAATTCCCCGCTTTGCCTGCATTACGACCATCGCGAACTCGAAACCGGCACCCCACTCGGTTACATCGTCGAGAATCGCGTCCTTCGCCGCGCGCTGATCGAACGCGCCACCTCGATTCCGAATCTTTCATTTCTGGCACCGCTCGCAGTCGCCTCGGTCTCGAGTTCGCCGCTCGCGACGACCGCGTTGCTGTCGAATGGTCGGCCAATCAGGGCTCGGTTGGTTGCTGCGGCCGACGGTCAGAAATCGCCGCTGCGCCGTGCCGCAGGCATTCGCACCATTGAAACGCGCTACCCGCAGACGAGTATCGTCACGACTGTCCGGCACCAGCGCCCGCATTGCGGCATCGCCGTCGAGCATTTCTTGCCCGCCGGCCCCTTCGCTATCTTGCCGATGACCGAATCGCGTTCCTCGATCGTGTGGACGGAACGCTCGGCGCTCGCGCCACGGCTAGTCGCGCTCCCCGTGCCGGCTTTCGCCGCGGAACTGGCAGCGCGCTTTGGCGAGTTCCTCGGCGCCGTCGAGCCCGTCGGCCCCCGCTGGAGCTATCCACTGGCGCTGCTATTGGCGGAACGTTATGCCGCCCCCAGACTGGCGGTAGTCGGCGAGGCAGCGCACACGATCCATCCGATCGCCGGCCAGGGGCTCAATCTCGGCATTCGTGACGTCGCCGTTCTCGCCGAGTTGGTCATCGATGCGCGCCGGCTCGGCCTCGACATCGGCGACGAAGCGGTCCTCGAACAGTACCAGCAATGGCGCCGCGTCGACGTGTTGGCGCTGACCGCCGTGACCGACTGCCTCAACCGGCTGTTTTCGAACTCGGTCGCGCCGGTACGGCTGGCCCGAGACATCGGCCTCGCCTTGGTTAACCAGATTCCGCCGCTGAAGCGTCTGCTGATGCATGACGCCATGGGGATGGTCGGCGACCTTCCCCGCCTCGTCCGCGGCGAGCCGCTGTAACTCCGTTCCTTCCCTTTCCCACACGCGGGGAAGAGTCAGGCTGTGGGTTCGCGGCTGAGTCCGTTTGCTGCCAAAGCGCCCAGATACTTGCGCCAGCGCTGACTGTGCTCGACACCCAACTGGTAGAGATAGCTCCAAGAATAAATGCCGGTGTCGTGGAGATCATCGAAGGTGATGCGCACGGCGTAATTGCCGACAGGCTCGAGGCTGATGATCCCGACATGAGCCCGCCCATGCACGAGCGTCTTCTGCCCGGGACCGTGCCCCTGCACTTCGGCCGACGGGCTCTCGACTCGCAGATACTCGGCCGGGAGGCGAAACCGGCTGCCGTCGTCGAATGTGACTTCGAGCAGTTTCTCACCGCGTTTGAGGCGAAGCTCCACCGGCCAGACGATTGTCCTGTTCGCGCTCACGCCGGCGTCTCCCGGATTCCGTCAGGACGACGGAAGACGTTTTGTGTTCCTTTCGTCATCGCGCAACGGGCGCGCCTCGTCGACGAGCATGATCGGGATCCCGTCGCGTATCGGATAGGCGAGACCGGCCTCTTCGCTGACCAGCTCCTGAGCTTCGCGGTCATAGCGCAACGGGGCTTTGGTCAGGGGGCAGACGAGGATCTCGAGCAGCCTGGGGTCAATTTCCGGCGTCCCTTCCATACCTGTCCTCCGAAAAGAGCCGAGCCTTGCTCAGTGTCGGGCGCCGACGCCGTCGACTGACCGGTGCATCAAGGCCATCTCGACCATGGCCGTCAGCAGGCGCGCGCGCTCGTTGAGATCGGATGCCTCGAGCAACGCCTGCTTCTCGCTCGGCTCGAACGGGCAGACCATCGCAACCGAAGTGACGAGCCGCTCACCCGGCACCGAGTTGATCGCGTCCCAATCGGCCGAAATCTGATGTTGCTGGAAATATCCCTTGAGGCCACGCATCAAACGTTCGCGATCGAACGCGGGCTCGCCTTCGCTGTCGAGATCGCGGGCGAACCCGCTCCATTCCGGCACGATGCGACGATACCCCTCCAACAGCGGCAGCTCATCGCGGATGCGGAAGCGGCACGTGCCGGTGAGGGTGATCAGAAAACGTTCGTCCTCGGTCTCGGCAAACGATGTAATCCGACCGGCGCAGCCTGTGGGATAAACAGGGGGATTGTCGCCCGACGCTCTTGGGTCGCTCGGCTGGACCATGCCAATCACGCGATCGCCTGCCAGCGCGTCGCGCGTCATCGCCAAGTATCGCGGCTCGAATATATTGAGCGGCAGTCTGCCACGGGGTAACAGCAGCACTCCGGTCAGCGGAAATATCGGCAGAATGGCCGGGAGTGTGGTGCCGCCGCCGCGCTCGCTCATCGCCTCCCCCTTCAGGAGAACAGTATCGAGGAAAGCCGCCGTCGTCCGCTCAATGTCATTGGGTCCGCCGGGCCCATGACCTCGAAAAATTTCAGCAGCTGCTTGCGGGCCGCCTGCTCATTCCATTCGCGATCGCGTTTGAATAACGTCAACAATTCGTCGATAGCGGCTTGCCGGTCGCCGCTGCCGAAAAGCGCTGTCGCGAGCTCGAAGCGTGCATCTTGATCGTCCGGGTTCTGCTCCAGGCGGCGGCGCAGCTTCCCGGCCGAAGCCATCGCCTTCTGCCCCTGCTGGGCAAGTTCGAGGGCGGTGCGGGCGGCGGTGATTTCGGCATGGCCCGCGCTCTCTTTCGGAACGCGATCGAGAAGCTGCTTCGCCTTGGCGAGATCGCCTCGCGCAATTGTCGCTCGCGCGAGGCCAGCGGTCGCCTCGATGTTGCCCGGGTCTCGCTGCAGAATTTGCGAATAGAGCGCCATGGCGGTCGCATGGTCGCCCCCTTGCGCGGCCTCCTTCGCCATCGCCAAGGCCTCCTCGACCGGGGAGGCACCCTTTCCGCCGCCGAGACGTTGGACGAACT
>Ga0306926_10002605_pt1 | contig 18357 bp, 20 predicted proteins | sample flu12Cox44000178_FD_203759 | JGI IMG/M metagenome (GOLD analysis project Ga0306926, IMG submission 203759) | Lab enrichment of tropical soil microbial communities from Luquillo Experimental Forest, Puerto Rico - flux8day.12C.oxic.44.000.178 (v2)... | ecosystem: Environmental > Terrestrial >... | reverse complement strand
CGGGCAGACCCACGGCCTTGGCAAACGCCGCAAAATCGGGTGCGTATTCGTCGAGCGATTTGAGCGCGAGATCGCCGAGACGGCGTGCCGTGCCAGAACGAAAAAGATGTGCGCCCCCATACACAACATGAATCGGCTGACGCTCACCCGCTGGCCCGGGATAGCGGCGCTCGAGCGCCTGATGTGCTTGTTCGAGCCGTGCGCTGATTTCGCGCAGCGATTCGGAATTGAGTGTTCTGTTCATTAGGTTGTCCGAACGAACCCGACAGCATACATTTGATTGCCCGCGTCCGATCAATTTTCATGGTATCTTCACGGCCATCCAACCGGGCGCTGTTTTTTGGCATCTCCTCACGCTGCAAAACGCTCGGGGACCAGCGCAGCGGAGGCGATTCATGCCTGGAAAAATCCTTATCGTCGACGACGAATCGGCTGCCCGAACCGCACTCGCGACACTTCTGCGCAGGGAAGGCTTCGAGGTGGACGAGGTGCGCGACGGAACCTCAGCACTGGCGCGCTGCGCCTCATTTCAGCCCGACCTAGTTCTACTAGACGTTTTGATGCCCGATGTCAGCGGCCTTGAAGTTTGCCGGCAGATCAAGGCCAAACCTGAAACTCGGCTGACGCCGGTCGTCTTGATTACCGGCTTGAGCGACACGGAAGACCGCATCAAGGGCATCAATGCCGGCGCGGACGATTTTCTGAGTAAGCCCATCGACTTCAACGAACTTCTCGCGCGCACCCGTTCGCTGCTGCGCTTGAAACAATTCACCGACGAACTGGAACATGCCGAAGCCGTGCTCTTCAGCCTGGCGAAAAGCATCGAAGCCCGTGACCCGTACACGCATGGGCACTGTGAGCGCCTGGCCGAAATGGCAGCGTCGCTTGGCGAGAAGCTGGGTCTGGCCCAAGAAGAAATCAAGGCGCTGCGCCGGGCGGGAATGGTCCACGATATCGGCAAGGTGGTTGTGCCCGACACCATCCTGCTGAAGCCGGGCCCCCTTTCGCCTGAGGAAACCGAAGTCATGCGCAAACATCCGGTCGTGGGCGAGGAGATTTGCGCGCCCCTTAGGACCTTTCGGCTTGTCCTGCCGATTATCCGCCACCACCACGAGCGGCACGATGGCTCGGGCTACCCCGATGGCTTGCGCGGACCACAAGTTCCCGTAACGGCCGCAGTCCTTCAGCTGGCCGACGTCTACGATGCACTGACCACCGACCGGCCTTATCGCAAGGCTTCCACGTCTGCCGTCGCTCTGAAGATCATGCACGAAGAGTGTGAACGCGGATGGTGGAATCGCAGTCTGCTCGGCGCATTTACCGAACTGATCGGCAACGGCCGCGCCTATCGAGACGCTCATTTGCACGGGAAAGGCACACCTGCGCGATAAGTTTTGGACGGGGAGTTTCACGCCTTGCTGACCTGCACTTGTTTGATTCGCTCTTCGCCTGCGTAGAGAACGAAACGCCGGCCCCGCAGAAAACCGATTAAGGTCTGCCGCAGTTCGCGAGCGAGCTGTACTGCCAAGCTCGAAGGTGCCGAAACCGACGCGACTACCGGCAGCCCCGCGACAATTGCCTTTTGCACGATTTCGAATCCACCGCGGCCACTGACAAGCAGCGCGGACTCGCTAAGAGGAATCCGATTTTCGAGCAGCGCCCAGCCGATCACCTTGTCAACCGCGTTGTGCCGGCCGATATCCTCGCGTAGGACGAGCAAATCGCCGCTGGGGCTAAACAGCGCGGCAGCGTGCAGGCCGCCCGTGCGTCCAAACACCGCCTGCGACTCGCGCAATGATTCTGGCAAGCGCACCAGCACCTCGGCATCGAGGCGAAAATCCGGATTGGGCGGCTTCAGCGTTCGGGCACGAACGGAATCGATAGATGCTTTCCCGCAAATTCCGCAACTCGACGCTGCAAAAAAATGCCGACGCATTCTTTCGAAATCGAGCGCTGACTCACGAGCCAGGGCCACGCGAACTACGTTCCCGCGATTCTTCTCGCCGTCGCCGGTGTCATGAGCGAGAGAGACAATTTGCTCGCCTTCGGTGACGAGTCCCTCGGTGAACAAAAAGCCGGCAGATAATTCCAGGTCGTGGCCTGGTGTCCGCATCGTTACGCTCAGCGGGTCATCGCCGACGCGAATTTCGAGCGGTTCTTCCGCGGCGAGATAGTCGTCCTTCCGAACGACTTTGCCGTCATCCCATTCGGAAACTTGCGTCAGATCAAGGCTGCGCGGTTTTCGAGCCAATCGGATATCTCCGCAGGCGTGATTCCGTCAATTCTACTGAAATACAGGATACATCTGGCGCGCCTGTGGCGGACTAAAAACGGACTGGCTCGTCCCGGAGGATTCGGGACGAGCCAGGGGGGCGTTGCTCGGCGAGGGACTACGAGGAATGTCTAGTCGTGATGGCTACCCTCCGCCTGGATGGAGACGACTTCGCCTGTGATCGGATCAAGAAAGACCTGCTCATGCCGGAAATGGTTGAAGTCGAACATATTCGTCAACGGCCCCGCCAGAGCGTCAAAGGAGTCGTCGATTCGGCCCAGGTCCCAGTTATCTTCGATGAATCGGAGGATCGAACTCTGATCGGCAAGACCGTGGTCCACGAAGTTCTTCTTGGCCCAACCCGAAATGACCTGCAACGGGATTCGCGGCCCATAGCCGCAGCGGCCCTGGAACCCACCGAGGGCACTAGCGCCAGTGCCGCACAAGCCAACGCCCGTCAATGCGTCAGCCTCGGTAGCGGACTGGTTGACGATTTGCCCCAGTTGGTGGTCGTACCACCCGTCGGAGCTCTGGTGTGTAATCGTGATTCATATCGCACGTCAAATTCTGGCTGCGGTCCGGTCGAAACGGCTGCTTCGAATTTGGATTGTGTGTGAGCAGACTGGGAGTCAACCCATTAACCGTAGGCGTATTCGGCTTCGCGCCTTGGAAATAAACGCTGCCGTCGAGATTCGGCTGTGCATTCGGATAGGTGGCCAAGTAATGGTCGAACGAGACGTTTTCTTGAAAGATCACCACAAGATGTTTGATCGGAGTCTGCGTTAGAAAGTCGTTGGGATCCCCATTTTCCTGGCTATCGTGGCGGTGCGGGCCGTCCGCCAACAGAGTGCCGGGGCCAGCAAGCGCCAGGTTGCATGCCATGACGGCAGTCCCGAGCCAGCGAAGAGGTGTTCGAATCATGTTTTCTCCTCGGAATCTTTTTAGGTTTGAGTCCGCGTTACAAGGGAGTCCGAAGCAATTGGTACTCTCCGACCGAAATTTTGCGGAATCAAATGGGTACACAAAGTGATTACCCGACAGTTGTTAGCGCAACGTGAAGGAAGCGTTAAAAGTTTTTCGTGCGGGTGTTATTGACCTTTATTCGCAGTTTAATTTTGCTGAAATGTTTTCAAAGCGGAGAGACGATTTCTTCTCCAGCGCTGAGAAGCGTGACGCGCAATTCATCACGGCTTCATTCTGCTGAAACAGATTCCTCTTATTTTGCCGCGGCATTCCGTACCTCATGCCTGTGCCGAGACGGAGGCCTTGGTATGTTCCAACGCAGCGTAAGTTGGCTCGCCCTGGTACTGGTTTTGAGTGCTCCGCTTGCGTCAGCCGCGCCGGACTACGGTGACGGACAGCCCGCCGCGCCGCCAACTACGACGCCTATCAAATACCTCGTGGTGATATTTGACGAGGATATTTCGTTCGACTATTACTGCGCTACATATCCGAATGCGACAAATCCACCTGGTGAGCCAGAGTTTCTGGCTCGGCCGGACACCCCGGCCGTAAACGGGCTGACGCCAGTACTGCTCTCAAATAAACCGAATGGCGTGGCGCCTTTCCGCTTGGATCGCGCGGACAACGTGACTTGTGACAACGACAATCACTACACCGACGAGCAGACAGCCTATGACGGGGGGCTGCTCGACAAGTTCGCCGCTAGTCTCAGCGGGACGGGCGCGGGTTGTACTCCGAACCTTTCGATGGGCTACTACGACGGCAATACCGTCACCGCGCTCTGGAATTACGCACAGCATTTTGCGATGAGCGACAATTTCTTCGCATCCGAGTTCGACACGACTGTCATGGGGCAGCTCAACCTGCTTTCCGGCCAGACTCATGGCGCCGTGCCAGCGTCGATCTCTAAAAAAGTGATCAACGGCACGGTCATCGCCAAGGTGAATCCGGCCGCAGATGACTGCTCGACCGCACCAACCATTCAGATGGAAGCCACCCCACCTTCAGAACGGCCACCCCTCGGATTCAAGCCCGCTCGCAGAGCAGCAGTTTCTCGTCGATACCATCAACCAGCTTCAGCAAACGCCCTTTTGGAAGCAGATGGCAATTCTCACCACCTACGATGATTCCGACGGTTGGTACGATCAGGTAATGCCGCCAATCGTCAGTCAGTCGAATGATCCGGCCGACGACACCCTGCTGGGCGCCAGCGGACTCTGCGGCATTGCGCCTGCCGGTGCGTACGAGGATCGCTGCGGCTACGGCCCGCGGTTGCCATTTCTGGTCATTTCGCCGTTTGCAAAAAGGAATTTCGTCAGCCACTCCCTAGCTAGCCAGGCTTCGATCACTCGCTTCATCGAGGATAACTGGCAGCTTGGCCAGATTGGCGACCAATCCTTCGACGCCACCGCGGGTCCGATTCTGGATCTTTTCGACTTCGAGCACGGCGATGAGGGAGCGCCGGCACGCATTGTGATCCTCGACCCATCCACGGGCGAAGCGCTCGTTCGTAGCGAGTGACACTCGGCTGCTCATCAGTGTCAGAGAATTGGGACGGCTGCTGCCACGTTACAGCCGATGAGTGAAAAAGGCGCTCTTTTGGCGTCAATTTGTGCGCACAATCGGAATCAGGACCGCACATTCTGCCGCGGCGCCAACCGTTGCTTCCCTTGCCTGTCCGTTGCTCCTGCTGCTACACTAACGCGGCAAGAGCTCGATCGCCGCTCCTGCCCTACTTTCCGTAAAGGCTGCGCCATGTCCGGACACTCGAAATGGGCCACAATTAAGCACAAGAAGGCCGCCACCGACGCGCGCCGGGGGAAGGTTTTCACCAAGCTCATTCGAGAGTTAACCATCGCGGCGCGTGTGGGCGGTTCTGACCCAAATTCGAATCCTCGGCTGCGCACCGCCATCCTCGCCGCCAAGGGTGAAAACATGCCCAACGACAACATCGAGCGCGCCATCCAGCGCGGAACAGGCCAACTCGAGGGCGAGACCCTTGACGAAGTCCTGTTTGAGGGTTACGGCCCGGGCGGCGTAGGCGTCCTGATTCAGGTGGTTACCAGCAACCGGAATCGTGTGGTGAGTGAAATTCGCCATTTGATGTCCAAGAACGGCGGCAACTTGGCCGAATCGGGCGCGGTCGGCTGGATGTTTCACCGCAAGGGCGACATCGCAGTTCCGAAAGAGCAGGCCGATGAGGAGAAGATGATGGGTATCGTCCTCGATGCGGGTGCCGAGGACCTCAAAGATGACGGTTCGTCATGGGAGGTGATCACCCCTCCCGAAGTGATGGAAAGAGTTCGCGAAGCCCTCGCCTCTTCGGGCCTCAAGCCGGCTTCTGCCGAAGTTGCCTGGCTACCCCAGAACTATGTAAAGCTGAGTGGCCCGCAGGCGCAGCAGATGCTGCGACTCGTCGAAGCGCTTGAGGAACACGATGACGTGCAGCACGTCTATGCCAATTTCGACATCGATGAAAAGGAAATCCAGGCTGCTGTTGCCGGATAGTTTCGCGCCACGCGGCACGGCCTTGAAAAAACACTTCCCTGCGCTTCGGCCGCGAACGTACACTTGTGTCCGCTGACATGTCCGTTCGTTCCCTAAATCCGCCTCAACAGCCACGCAAAATGCGTATTCTCGGCGTGGATCCCTCCGTCGCTGGCAGGACCGGATACGGCTTAATCGAAATCGACGGCTCTAGCGCGCGACCCATGCGTTTCGGTGCGCTGCGATTTCCCGATAGCCTTACATTCGCGGTCCGCCTGCGGGAAATTCACTTCCTTATTTCCGGCCTGGTCGAGCAGTTCTCTCCCGATGCGGTCGCTGTGGAGTCCGTATTTGCCGCGCTGAATATTCGAACCGCCCTCAAGCTCGCGGAGATGCGCGGGGTGGTCCTGCTGGCCGCCGCGCAAGCGCAGATTCCCGCGCATAGCTATTCACCGCGCGAGGTGAAGGCCAGCGTGGCGGGATTTGGGGGAGCTTCAAAGCAGCAGATTCAACAGATGGTGCGGTCACTGCTTGGCTTGGCGGAGATACCGCAACACGCCGACGTCACCGACGCACTAGCCGTCGCGTTGTGCCACGCGCAAGCCTTGCGCCTCAGAGAGCGCATGGCCCTTCAGAGTCAGCATGGATTCGCTGTTGACAGAGGAGCTGGTGGATCCTCGCGCGCAGCGAGCGTTTCCGTTTCTCGCGGGCGGTGAATTCCGTGATTGTCTTCCGCCGGTTCCTCGCATTTGCGCTCCTCGGGCTGCCACTTTGCCTGGTGTTGGCGGCGGCTCCCAATGGTGCGACCGTCACTTTCCGCAAGGTCTTCAAGTCCAGCTATCCTGAGTTCGTCGAGATCAAAGTGGACGAATCGGGCTCGGGCAGTTACGATATTCGACAGTTGAGCGACGATCCGGGCCCGCAGCCGATGAAGGTGGATCCGTCACTGACTCACAAAATTTTCGATCTCGCCGCCAAGCTCCACAATTTCGATGGCATCGATCTTGAAATCCATCGGCGAATCGCCAACCTCGGCGAAAAGACGTTCCGTTATGATCGCGGTTCGGAGACGCACTCCATCACCTTTAATTACACGACGGACCGCTACGCAGGACAGCTGCTCGACATTTTCGAAGGACTGTCACGTCAGAGTACGGATTTGTCTGATCTTGTCCGCACCATGCGTTACGATCGCCTAGGCGTCAACGACGTGCTCCTGCAGATTGAGCGGGATTACGACCATAAGGTACTCCCCGAGCCCCAAGTATTTCTCGCCTCGCTCGACCAGCTCGCGGCCGACAATCACTACATCGATATCGCCCGCGAGCGCGCCCGCAATCTGGCCTCCCGCATCCGCTCGCAGCAGTGAACGACAGCGCCCCGGAGGGGTTTCTCACCGATGCAGCACGCCTGTGATCGAGATGCTGGTACAATCGGCGCGCCCATGCGTCGAAAAAAAGCAAACGAAACTGCATCCTCTCTTCTGACCACCCGACGCACTTTCCTCTCCTCCGCCATCACGGTTGGTGCCGCATCGCTCGCTTTCCCCACGTTCGCGCACCCTGCCGGCAGCCAATCTGAGCAACAGCAGCCCGAACCATTCAGGCTCGATGAACTCACCGTCAACGAATTACAGGCGGGGATGCAATCAGGGAAGTTCACGTCCCGCTCTCTCGTGGAAATGTATCTTGAACGCATTGCTCGAATCGACGGCCAGGGCCCCGCGCTCAATTCAGTCATCGAGCTCAATCCAGAAGCTCAATCGATCGCGGATTTGCTCGACGCCGAGCGTGAATCCAAAGGCCCTCGCGGCCCGCTGCACGGCATTCCGGTTCTGATCAAGGACAACATCGGCACCGCCGACCTGATGATGACCACCGCCGGCTCGCTGGCCCTCCTCGATTTCACGCCGCTGAAGGATTCAGCCGTCGCGCGAAAATTGCGCGTGGCCGGCGCCGTGATCTTGGGCAAGACCAATCTCAGCGAATGGGCGAATTTTCGTTCGTCTCATTCTTCGAGCGGCTGGAGCGCCCGCGGCGGCCAGACCCGCAATCCTTATGCGCTCGATCGAAATCCCTGTGGCTCGAGCTCCGGCTCGGGAGCAGCCGTTTCAGCCAATCTGTGCGCCGCAGCCGTGGGCACCGAGACGGATGGCTCAATCGTCTGCCCCTCCTCAGCCAACGGCATCGTGGGCATCAAACCGACCGTGGGTCTGCTCAGTCGCGCGGGAATTATTCCCATCGCCCATAGCCAGGATACGGCCGGCCCAATGTGCCGCACCGTCGCCGATGCGGCTGCGCTTTTGGGAGCGCTCTCAGGCGGCGACTCACACGACCCCGTCAGGAAAACGCGGCCGGAAAGCTTGCCCTCCGATTACACACAGTTCCTTGATCAAGGGGGTCTCCGCGGGGCGCGCATCGGAGTGGTGCGGAAATCGTACGGCTTCACCGAAAGCGTCGCAGACATTCTCAGCGCCGCTTTATACGCCATGAAACACGAAGGTGCCGTGCTGATCGATCCCCTCGAGATTCCGTCCCTCGGCAAATTCGACGATTCCGAAATGGACGTGCTGCTCTACGAATTGAGGACCGATCTCAACGCCTACCTGGCCGGGGCACCCGGTGCGCCCGTCCAGTCCCTCCAGGACATCATTGCCTTCAACGAAGCGCAGCGTGACCGCGAGCTCCAATATTTCGGCCAGGACCTATTCATAAAATCCCAGAAGAAGGGCCCCCTCAGCGATCAGGCCTACCTCAATGCGCTCACGAAAAATCACCGCCTCACACGCACCGAAGGAATCGACGCCATGATGGAAAAATATCATCTGGACGCGCTCGTGGCCATGACCGCTGGCCCTTCCTGGCTGATTGATCTTGTTGACGGCGACCACGACACGGGCGGCAGTTCCTCCCTCGCTGCCGTCGCCGGCTATCCGAACGTTAATGTCCCTGCCGGATTTGTTTTCGGTTTGCCCGTTGGAATCTCGTTTTTTGGTCGCGCGTGGAGCGAACCCAAGCTCATCAAGATCGCCTACGCATTCGAGCAGGCCACCCATCACCGCAAACCTCCCCAATTTCTTCCGACCGCAAGCCTTTCCTCCAAATCCTGATTTTGGCGCTCGATCGGCCGAGTTAGAATATGCGCGAGTTCCCCTTTCGCGGAGGTGCCTAATGCCGCAAATCCGAGTATTACTGATCTTGCTTACCTTGCTTTGTCCGCTTTCGAGTTTCTCGCAATCCGAGAACACCTCTTCTCCGACCGTAGAGATTACCGGCGTCGTTCAATCCTTGAGCGGAAATACGCTAGCGGTGAAACCCCCGCAAAGCCCCGCCGTGTGGGTCACTATTCCGCAAGATCTCAAAGTGGATCGTAGCAGGATCAAACCCGGCGTGGAGGTCTCCGTCGAAGCCCACTGGGCTGTCGTCAGCTACGTTGCGAGCCAAATGACCTTCCAAAAATAGAGCTCCAACCCAGGCTCCCTCCCGGCGCCGGCGGGATTCTAAGCGTCCTTTCCTCGGCAGACCCTAAAACGTCACGCCAGCCAGCTTTTGCCTTTGAGGAATCTTTTCGCGATCGGGAAGACTTGCAACCAGTCGCGCACGTCCGGTTGCGCCCCGTACTATTGTTTCTTCATCGCCCCCACCGGCTGCCCCGGAGGTGCACTGAGCTCGGGCGTGTTCGTAAATTCGTGGACGTGCATTACCGCAATCAACCACGACCCGTCGTCTTGTTTCGTCATGATTAGACTGTGGATGCCCTTCCGCATGGGTCGCACGGTCCCGTCCTGATTCTTCGCGCCGGTCATTTCCCAATCCACGTCGACGGCCGCCACATCGGGCTTGATAAAACGGATCGTCCGGATTTTCCCTGTCTGGTGGGTCTCACTATAAACGCCGGTCATGAAAGGACCGAATGTTTTCTCCATGCCCTCGCGCCCATGCGTTAGCGTGCCAAAATTGTTAACGAAGTCGCAGTCTTGTGTGTACGTCATGGCCACCTGGTGAACGTCGTGCCTGTTCCATTCATCCATGTAATTCTGCACGGCCTTTTCAATCGCCGCACGATCCTTCTCCTGCGCGTCGCCCTGGGCCGGGGCCGCGGCAACTCCGCTAAAAAGAATGCTCAGGCTGACAATCCGCATAACAACTCGCCGTACGGTTTGCATAGCACTGCCCTCGCGCTCAGAGCAATCAATCTCGCCACTGTTCAGCGCCGCCGAAGCTTACTCCCCCGCCGCAGCAGTGTAAACCGTCAATCCCTATTTCGAACGAGGCCCGGGTTGCTTCTGCTTAGAGGTCCCTGACGCGTTAAAGTGCACACCGAAGCAATCTCATCGCTGCTTTTGCGCGATCCAGAGCGGACAAGATATGCGACCTTTTCTGTTGCAAGCGCATCAGTTAAGAGGAGGTTGCTCACATGCTCGAGTTCGGCGCGCGACCCTCATACCTCGCCGTTCTCGCCCTTTTCGTCATACCTACCCTCCCTTCTCGAGCAGTGCTGGCACGACAGCAAACCGATTCGGGAACCGTTCCTGTCACAACCGTCGTAACCGTTTTGGGCCCGAAATTTTCTGCGCCGCCTGCTCTTGGCAAGAGTGACGTGATCGTACGCACGGGCGAGCACCGCGAAAACGTTCTCAATTGGCGTCCCGCCCAAGGCGAACACGCTGGTCTCGAGCTCGCCATTCTCATCGACGATGGTACCGATCTCGGTTCCTACCTCGACGAACTCCGCCGTTTCATCCAGGCACAACCGAAACAGACAAGGGTCGGCGTCTTTTACGCAAGTTTGGGCATGACGCTCACCGCAGCGCCCTTCAGCGCCGATCACGATGCGGTCGCCCAGAAAGTGCGCATCAGCCTGGGCCAAACAGGCACCTCCACCAGTATTTATCTTTCCCTGATTGACGTGCTGAAGAAATTGCAGTCCCTGCCGGGAAGGCGCGAGATTCTTCTGGTAGGCGATGGCCATGACCGCCTGCGCGGCGACCTCCCGGAAAGCCCCGATCTCGGCCGAGCGATCGATAGCGCTTTGAAAACGGACATCGTGGTCCACACGCTCTACGCCCGCGTGGGGCGGCTCGGACGCCTGTCTTTTGACCTCACTCTGGCCCAGGGCAACCTGACGAAACTCGCGAGCGAAACCGGCGGCCAGTCCTTTTTCCAAGGCCTCGATACCCCAATCTCGTTCACACCATTTCTTAACCAATTGGATATGGTCCTTCACAATCAATATTTCCTGACCTTCGCAACGGCCTCCACCGATAAGGCCAAAGGCGAACTCCGCCGCTTTCAACTTACAACCGAGCAGCGCAACGTCTCAATCACCGCCCCGAGGCGGGTCTTCGTCCCCGGCCCGCCGAAATAGTCGGGCGTCAGCCTGCTGGCCCTGACACGCGGCGAGTGCTCTCTCTTCGGGTGCACGACCAAACCCAAGCAAACGTCTAGACACTCCCCTCAAAGGATGCTACAGATAGCGCGCAAAATCGTTTTGGTGTGGGGCGTCATGCACAGACCGCTCTCTAGGTCAGTTAAGGTCGGAACCTTCACAGCCCTCTGCTCATTGTGGTTTGTGCTGGCCAGCGTGAATGTAACCCCGTCTTCCCACGCTGCGCCGCAATCGTACCTCGAGATGAGCAAGGGCATGGTCGTCGGTATGGCTTTCGACGGCCGTATCGTTTCCGACCTCGACAAATCCGTCGCTTTCTACAAGATGCTCGGATTTACGGAAGTCCCCGGAGTCGATAAATCCTGGCGCAAAGACGAAGTGATGGACCGCATCCACGGCACCAAAGGCGTCGAATCACGTATGGCAAAGCTGCAAATCAATACGAACGTAGGCGAACACACGCCTTTCACTCTTTACCTTCGCGAATTCCGCGGCATCCGGCGGCGCAATGTAATGGGCGGCAAGCCACCGTGGGAGCCCGGCGCCACCCATGTCGATCTGACAGTTCCCGATGCCGCTAAATTGTGGTCTGATTTAAGGACGGCCAGTATGCTTTGGCCCCGCACGTGGGACGGCAAACTGATCCCCCTGCCGGGCCAGACGAAAGGCACCATCGCCTACATCACCGATCCTGACGGCATGGACGTTGAGATCGTCGAGCAGAGTGGACCGACTCCGACGATGAACGGACGTCCCGCGCGCCCGGCCGATCCCCCCGGTTTCAATCACGTTGGCCTGGTCATCATTGATCTCGATAAAGCGGAGGGATTCTACAGCGCGCTGATGGGCGAACAGCTTCCGGCGACGGCTCCTCCGTGGATCAGCGGCGATTTCTTAGATTCCGCCGTCGGCGGTCACGGCAATATCATTCGCCTTCTCAACGGTACCTTTCCGCTGGCGGCCGACCGCGATGCGCGCATCCGATTCGAGATTGTTCAGTATGACAATCGCGGCAAGACGGTCGCACCTTACGATATTACTGATATCGGCGTGAATTATGTCGGCTTTGAAGTCACCGACATCGATGCGCTCGTCTATAGGTTTCTAGGCGGGGGGGTGAAGCTCGTTTCCGATGGAATCGTCGAGATGAAGGGCGGCTTCCGCGTCGCTCTTATGCGCGATCCCGACGTTGGTGGCTTTGTCGAATTCTACCAACCGCCCAAGAAGTAACTTGAAGGGTTTGCAGCATCCTGGGTTCGCACTTTGAGCGAAGCCCCGAGGCCTCTTGGCGGTTTCTGGCACTTCTCAGAACACCCCGCGGATCTAAACATTGTGCTAAGTTTTCTCACGTTGGCTCGGACCGATGAAAATCATCCTCGCATCCGCTTCCCCGCGCCGCGCTGAAATCCTGCGCAATGCGGGAATAGCATGCGAGGTTCGCCCGGTGGTATTCGACGAAACGCGTCACCCCGGCGAACTCCGTGCCGATTATGTCCGCCGTCTTGCCCTTGGCAAGGCACGCGCGGCGGCCTCACAGTATGGCGGGCCCGGCGAGTCTCTCTTGGTCGGCGCGGATACGATCGTCGTCGCAGGTGACGAAATCTTGGGCAAACCCGAATCGGCAGCCGAAGCGCGCCGCATGTTGCGCCTTCTCAGCGGCGCGGAACATGAAGTGCACACCGGGGTCGCCATCGTTCGCCGCCCGAGTTCGGCCGAAGGAGTCATCGACGAAACGACGCGGGTCACTTTTGCATCTCTCTCAGGTGACGACATCGACCGATACATCGCCAGCGGTGAGCCCTTGGACAAAGCCGGTGCCTATGCCATTCAGGGCATTGCTGGCCGCTACATCACGCGCATCGACGGCTGTTACTTCAACGTCGTCGGTTTGCCCCTGGCCCGTCTTTGGTCGCTCCTCGGCCAGTTCGGTTACAAGGGCTAGTCGCCCGGCCTGTGGCGGGGATGGTCGCCACACACGAGCATCTCACGCCGAACCCACGTGGTGCGGAAACTCGGCTTTCCCTAAAAGCACAAACGGCGGCCCTTTTTGGGCCGCCGTGCAGCTGTCTCCCACTTTGAAAAACTGAGACGGATAATCTCGAGTGCTTCGCCGTCGCTACTTCTGTTCCGTTGGCGCTGTCGTCGTAGAAGTCGGCGCGTTCGTCGTTGGCGGGTTTGCGGTCTGGCTTGATTGTGCGGGCGGCGTCGGCTCACCGCGCATGCCATCCTTGAATTCGCGGACTCCCTGGCCGAGTCCCTTCATTACTTCGGGAATCTTGCGCCCTCCGAAAAGTACCAGGATAACGATCGCAATGATCAGCAAATGCATGGGGCTGTCCCACATGGCTACCTACCTTTCACACCCTGGCTCATTCCTCCAAGGTGCCGCTAACTCACACCCTGCTCAAAGTATAACACGCTCGTCGCCCACCCTGCGCGTGACATGTTCGCGGTCAAGGAACTCGAGTAGCGGAATCGCGTATTTCCGGCTTACTCCCGCCACATCCTTGAATGTCACCACGGTGATGCGATCACCGCGTTCTTTCCTGTACTTGGCAATCAAATCCCGCAGCTGTGCGACCGTGGTGCGGTGGTAAACGAAGTCCTCGGCCACCTTCACTAGCGTCCCTTCGCGTATCAGGATCTGCAAGATTTTTTGCGCTCGAGCCGCTTCGACAGCAACCTTGCCCAGCACCACAGAGACGCTCGGCACGGTCAATCCCGCACGCTCGAACTCCTTCTCAATCAACTCCTTGGCCCGTGCCTCTTCGTGCGAGAGCGCAATCGCGCGGCCGGCCCGCTGCACCAGTCCGGCCGAGACCGCGATCACTCCCGCTTTCGTCAGGTCGGTGAGCGCCGCCTCAAACAGCTCCGTTCGCGGACTGCCTGCGCGCCCGCGCAGTTCCTGCTTGGGTATGCCGGGCAATAGCGGGTTGGCGCGGTGAAATTCCTCAATCGCATGACGTAGCGCCTTCGCACACCGCTCAAGCGCTTCTGCCGATGCGATCGTGAACGGCTGCTCGCCCAAAATCCTCAGTTTCTTTGTGCCAACCATGCTCGCCGCAGTCTCGCGAATCTCGCTTTCTAGCCAGCCCGTCCGCGCGCGAATCTCCTCAAGGGTGAGTCCCCGCGGCATCGCCTCGGCTAAGGCCGCTAGCAAGTCTTCCCGGCTGCCACTCTCGAGCGTTTCGAGAAAATCTCGCGCTGGTGCGTCATCGCGCCGGTGCCGCCGCGCCCGCGCATCAATAACCACTCCGCCGCCAATCGTGACCACGGGCGAAAATTGCCTCAAAATGAAGCGGTCTCCCGGCAGCAGGACGACTTCGCCATCGAGTCGAAGCTGGGCCAGCGCGGATCGGCCGGGGGTCAGCCCGTCCCCCTCGAGCAGAATCACCTCGGCAATCCCTTCCGCCGATCCTTGATGAAAATGCACGCGCGCACGATTCCTCAAGACCGGAGCCGAATGGAGCAGCGTAATTCGCGCATCCAGTTTTCGGGTGGGCTCAAAGACAGCAGGTACTCCCAATACCATTCCACGCTGGATTTCACTATGGTCGACGCCCGCAAGATTCACCGCCGTGCGCTGCCCCGCTACCGCCCGCTCGATCGGTTTGCCCCCGGAATGCAGCCCCCGAACCCGCACGCGCCTCCGCGTTGGATAAATTTCGATTTCCTCGTCTATTTTTACCGAGCCCGAAATCAGCGTCCCGGTGACCACCGTCCCGAACCCTTTGGTCGCAAACGACCGGTCGATCGGCAGACGAAAATGCCGATTCAAATCCTTCTCCGGCGTCCGCTGCGCGACTCGCAGCAACTCCTCTCTCAAGTCATCGAGCCCTGCGGCCGTCCGCGCGCTCACCGGGACAACCGGGGCACCCTCGAGAAACGACCCGTGCACGAACTCGTCAATTTCGAGTCGCACCAGATCCAACATCTCCCGATCAACCAAATCCGACTTGGTGATGGCCACCAGCCCTCGCGGAATGTCCAGCAGGCGACAAATGTCGAAGTGCTCGCGCGTTTGCGGCTTGATCGACTCATCCGCCGCCACCACCAACAGCACCATATCGATTCCGCCCGCGCCCGCCAGCATGTTGCGCACGAACCGCTCGTGTCCGGGCACATCCACAAACCCAAAACTCACTTCGCCGAGTTGGAGAAACGCGAAGCCGAGATCGATGGTGATCCCGCGCCGCTTTTCCTCTTCGAGCCGGTCCGGATTTGTCCCCGTCAGTGCTTCGACCAGCGTGCTTTTGCCGTGATCGATGTGACCCGCCGTGCCGATGATGACGTGTTTGGCCGCACCCATAGAGGATCGTTCTTCGAGGCCAATGCTAGCCGGGGGCTTGCCTAAGGTCAAATTTGCGGCGGTGTGGGAATGCTCACCTGCGACGAGCGGAGGCAATTTCGCGCGCGATCGCAAGCGCAACCGCCGGCGGCTCCTCTGCCTCAGTGATCGGTCGCCCAACCACTAAGTAGTCGGCTCCAGCTAAAATCGCTTCCGCGGGTGTCGTTACGCGCGATTGATCACCTGCGCTTCCCTCCGCCGGTCGCACACCCGGCACGACTATTAGGAACTTCGGACCGCAGGCAGTACGAATGGCTCGCGCCTCTTGACCGGAGGCCACCACCCCGTCGAGTCCGGCCTCCTGCGCCAGCTTCGCCAGCGCCACCACCCGTTCAGCAGGTGGCCCGGCGATGCCCACACTTCGGAGAGCTGCCTCGTCCATGCTCGTCAAGATCGTCACGCCCAGCAGTTTGGGTCGACTCTTGACCGCTCCTACGGCCCGTCGGGCAGCTTGCATCATGGCGGTGCCACCTAAAGTATGAACCGTCAGCAGCCGCACGTTCGGAAGCTCGGCTGTCGCTGCTACGGCTCGAGCGACCGTATTCGGAATGTCGTGGAATTTAAGGTCCACAAACAGCCCGAGCCCCAGAGCCGCGAGCACCTTGACAGCTCGCGGGCCTTCAGCGGTGAACAGTTGGCTGCCTACCTTAATGAGCCCCACCGATCCTCGAAGCCGACGCGCCAATGCGCGCGCAAGCCCGAGGCGGTCAACATCCAGGGCGACGATTAGTTGTGATGTTCCGAGGCTGGGCGTGAGGGCACCTCGAGCAGTTCAAGCCGGACCTTCGCCGTACCGCGCTCTTCAAACCCAAGCTTGCGGGCCACCGCATAGGAGACGTCGAGCTCGCGACCTTGGATGTAAGGGCCGCGATCGTTGATGCGCACCACCTCACTACGATGATTGCGTGGGTTAACCACACGCACGATCGACCCTAGGGGCAGGGTCGGGTGGGCTGCCGTGGGAGCGTACATATCATAGGTTTCGCCGTCAGCTGTCGGCTGGCCGTCAAAATCCTCTCCGTACCAGCTGGTCATGCACTCCCAGACTGCTAAAGGGTGTTGCTGCCCGTTCAATTTGTAGTTCTGGGTGGAATTGGCTAGGGGGGCTGATGTTGATTGAAGAGGGCTGCTCACTCTGCCGCCGGCCGCAGGATTGGCTGAAGGCACAAGGGTAAGCACACCCAGTCCTAAGAACATGGTCTCGAGAACCACGAAGATCCTAGTTCTCATTTTGTGGTTAACCTCCCTGAAATCAGCAAATTTTACCATTCTGAGGTTCGCCTCGACAACCCACTTAACTCGCCAGCGATCCTCGCAAACTACTGATTTCAGCTATTTTCTCGCTTTGACACCACGCCTCGAGATCCCCCACAAGTTGCTCGGAAGCTCTTGGATCTACGAAGTGCGCAGTTCCCACTTCTACCGCTGATGCGCCAGCCACCAGATACTCGACCGCATCCCTAGCGTTTTCAATACCGCCTAACCCTACGATGGGGATACTTAGCACCTGATAAGCCTCGTGCACCAGCCTCAAGGTTATAGGTTTGATCGCTGGGCCCGACAACCCTCCGGCCGTACTACCGAGGCATGACCGCCGGGTGTGTGCGTCTAGACACAAAGAGGGGTAGGTATTGGCGATGACGACGGCATCCGCTCCAGCCGATTCCGCCGCCTTTGATATAACTCTAATGTTTCCAATAACTGGGGAGAGCTTAACCCACAAGGGCCTCCGGCAGGCCCTCCTCGCCGCGCTGACCACCTCCTGGGTCAAGGTCGGGGTAGTACCATACTCGACCCCGCCTCGTTCCACATTGGGGCAGGAGATGTTCAGTTCGTATGCAACCAGCCCTTCGGCGTCCTCTAGAACGCGGATGACCTCGACATAGTCAGCCGTCGAGTGCCCGAAGACGTTGGCTATGATGGCCGTTTCGTACTTACGGAGTTGGGGCAACTTTTCGGCAACGAATGCCCTGACGCCGATATTCTGCAAACCAATGGCATTGATCATGCCGCCCACGGCTTCCACGATCCTGGGCGGGGGGGAGCCTGCCATTTGCTGGCGGGATAACCCCTTGACCACGATGCCGCCGAGGCGGTTCAGATTGACAAGATGGGCAAACTCGATCCCGTAGCCGAACGTGCCGCTGGCGGCGACTACCGGGTTTTGTAGGGAAACAGTTCCGATGCTGACTCGGAGGTCAACCCCCGAGGGCCTGTTGGCGGAGCCTGCCTGCTCTTGCGCATGGCCCGCGCGCCGTTGGCTGTGGCGTGCCAGCTCGGGCGAACTCACTGCCCAAAGTCTATCACGGCAGGTGAACGCCAGCAGCCAATTTTGCCCTGGCTGTGGTTGAAGCAAGCCGAAGTCGAGCACCAAGGCGAGGCCACACCAGGTCGTTTTTCGGCAGCTATGTCGTGGACCGCAACAGGAAACGCCGAGACACCCTTTTCGGCTTTTTCCTGGGGCCTTGGAGAGTGATACCCCACCGTGTCGATCACACAATCGACGTCCGTCAATTTCTCTCCAGCGGAGCGCGGTGATTGCGGGAATCCGCGATTCTTTCCTCTCCGCTCGAAGGCCTGCTCGACGGGGCCACCTTTTGGTGAAATCCCCGACCATGGCGCCGACCGTCCTCTTCATCCGTTGGCGAGCGCTAGCAGGACATAGATTTCACAACCGCCCTTCAAAGACGAGCAGGCTTGTCTTGAGAACCCCCGAGGTACGTCCTTCCCTGTATCGACCTCTCGCCAAGGCCTCTATACCATCGCTTTGAATTTACGGGAGGGCCTGATGGCGACTTCGGACGTGGCAGCAGAGACAAGCGAGCGCAAGATCCGTTATGCGGTGGGACTTGGATACATTTCACAGATAGCCATTGTGCGTTTGGTCATGCAACCGAAT
>Ga0306926_10002604_pt1 | contig 18363 bp, 15 predicted proteins | sample flu12Cox44000178_FD_203759 | JGI IMG/M metagenome (GOLD analysis project Ga0306926, IMG submission 203759) | Lab enrichment of tropical soil microbial communities from Luquillo Experimental Forest, Puerto Rico - flux8day.12C.oxic.44.000.178 (v2)... | ecosystem: Environmental > Terrestrial >... | reverse complement strand
GCGCTGGCCGCCTATATCGGGCCGGTGCGTACGGCGCTCATCGCGGCCGGCGGCCGCCCAGCCGTGATCTCGTCGATCGGAGGACAAATCATTCCCCTGGTCGGGGAGCCGTTGCGCAACCTGGTCGTTTCCGAATGGGAAAGCGTGGCTAAGGCCCGCGCGTGGCTTGCCTCGCCGGAGCTCAAGGCGCTGGAGCCGCAGCGCGCGCGAGCCTACCGAGTGATCCGGCAGTTCATCGTCGAAACCGCAGGAGATTGAATCATGGCGACGTTCGACAAGGACACCTTGAAGCACCTGCACGATCAGCAGGAAGTCGCGATCCGGACTGAGAAGCATCCGGACACGCCGGTGACGATCTGGGTGGTGGCGCCTGGCGACGACGTGTTCGTCCGCTCGGTGCGCGCCGCCAAAGGCCGCTGGTACAAGGACCTGGCCAAGGGCGGCGACGCGACCCTCGAGGTGGCTGGCCGTGCCGTGCCGGTCAAGGCGGTGCCCGCTACCGACCGGCCCTCGGTCGAGCGCGCCAGCGGCGAATATCTCCGGAAGTACCGGACGAGCCCCTATGCGCAGGCGATGGTGAAGACGGAGACGTTGCCGACCACGCTCAGGCTCGAGCCGCGTTGAGGGTTGGAGCATGACTTCGAACATCGTTCTGGTGGGCGCCACCGGAAACATCGGCCGCTGCATCCTCGACGAGGCGCTGTCGCGCGGCCATCGGGTGAGCGCCGTCACGCGTGATGCCGCCAAGCTCGCCAACCGGCCGGGAATGGCCGTGAGGCAGGGCAACACCGCCGACGGGGCGGCGTTCGCTGCGCTCCTGGGCGGGCACGACGTTGCTGTCGTCTCGGTCAAATGGAACGAGAACGATATCGCCAATGTGATCGACGCCGTCCGCCGGTCCGGCGTGCCGCGTGCGCTGTTCGTCGTCGGCGCGGGCAGTCTGATTCGCGCCGACGGCCGCACCCATCTCGAGCACATGCAGCAGGCCGGCGCCGTGCCGCCGACCTCCAGGCCGGCGGCGCTGGCGCTCTACGAGATCCGCAAGGCCGCCGACCTCGACTGGACGGCGATCTCGCCGCCGGCCTCCATCCAGCCCGGCGCACGCACCGGCAAATTCCGCCTGGGCAGCGATCGCCTGCTCGAGGATGGCCAGGGCAAGAGCCTGATCAGCCGCGAGGACTTCGCCATCGCGATCGTCGACGAGATCGAGCGGCCGCAGCACCATCGCCAGCGTTTTACGGCGGCATACTGAGACGAGGGAGCAATGAAGCTTGGGTGGATAGTGGTCGCGGCGCTGTCGCTCGTGGCAATGATGGGCAGCGTTGCGGCGCAGACCTGGCCGGAAAAGCCGGTGCGCATTCGTCGTGCCGCTGACGACCGGCAGCGCCACCGACGTGATGGCGCGCACCGTGGCGCTGAGGCTGAGCGCCGAGCTTGGCCAGAATTTCATCGTCGAGAACAAGCCAGGCGCGGCCGGCACGATCGGCGTCGGCACGGTCGCGCGCGCCCGGCCCGACGGCTACACGCTGCTGGTGCAGTCCTCTTCCTACACCATCACGCCCATCACCTATCCCAACACGCCCTACGACACGCTGCGTGACCTCGCCGGCGTGACGCCGCTCGCCGTGTTGCCGCAGGTGCTGGTGGTGGCGCCGGAGAAGAGGATCAAGACGGTGCAGGAGCTGATTGCGCTCGCCAAGGCGAGGCCCGGGATGTTGAACTACGGCTCGGCCGGCGTCGGGACCGCCAACCAGCTCAATGCCGAGCGCTTCCGCATCGGCGCCGGCATCGATGCGGTGCACGTGCCGTTCAAGGGTACACCCGAGGTGATGAACGAGCTTTTGGCTGGCCGCATCGACTATTTCTTCTGCCCGATCAATGTCTGCCTGCCGCTGATCGAGGCCAAGCGCGTGGTGGCGCTGGCCATGGGCAGCTCGCGGCGCTCGGCGGCGCTGCCCGAGCTGCCGACCACGCTCGAGCTCGGCGTGCCGGCCTCCGACTACAATTTCTGGGTCGGGCTGTTCGTGCCGGCCGAGACGCCGCGCGACATCGTCGGCCGCCTCTATCGCGAGACGGCGCGGGTGCTGCAGGATCCGGCGGTCAAGGAGAGCCTGGCCGGGCTCGGCGCCGAGCAGAACCTGATGGAGCCCAAGGCGTTCGACGCGGAAATCAGGAAGGAAATTGCGGCAAATGCCGCTCTGGTGAAGGCGGCCGGGATTCCGATAAGTTCCCCCTGACTTGGGAGGGAACCATGGCTGTCGGCGATATCTATCGCGCCGTCCACGCGCGCTCGTTGAAGGACCCTGACGGGTTCTGGGCCGAGCAGGCGGAAATGCTCGACTGGTCGAAGCGCTGGGACAAGGTGCTCGATGCCTCGCGGGCGCCGTTCTACGCCTGGTTCACCGGCGGCGAGCTCAATGCCTGCCACAATGCGCTCGACCGCCATGCTGACGGGCCGCGCGCCGACCAGGCGGCGCTGATCTACGATTCGCCGGTCACCGGGACCAAGCAGACCTTCACCTATCGCGAGCTGCGCGATCGCGTGGCCGAGCTGGCGGGCGCGATTGCGGCCCAGGGGGTAGGCAAGGGCGACCGGGTGATCGTCTACATGCCGATGATCCCGGAGGCGGCGATGGCGATGCTTGCCTGCGCGCGGCTCGGCGCCATCCATTCGGTGGTGTTCGGCGGCTTCGCCGCCCACGAGCTTGCGACCCGCATCGACGACAGTGCGCCCAAGCTGGTGCTGACTGCCTCGTGCGGCATCGAGCCCGGCCGCATCGTCCACTACAAGCCGCTGCTCGACCAGGCGATCGAGCTCGCCAAGCACAAGGTGCCCAAGGTCATCCTGCTGCAGCGCCCACAGTCGGTGGCGGCCATGACGGCCGGCCGCGACCTCGACTGGGCGCAGACGGTAGCTGGGGCCAAACCGCATCCGTGCGTGCCGGTCGCGGCGACCCATCCGCTCTATATCCTCTACACCTCGGGCACGACCGGCCAGCCCAAGGGGGTGGTGCACGACACCGGCGGCTATTGCGTGGCGCTCTACTGGTCGATGAAGAACCTCTATGGCATCGAGCCGGGCGAGGTGTGGTGGACCGCCTCCGACGTGGGCTGGGCGGTCGGCCACAGCTACACGGTCTATGGCCCGCTGCTCTATGGCGCGACCTCGATCCTCTACGAGGGCAAGCCGGTCGGCACGCCCGACGCCGGCGCCTTCTGGCGGGTGATCGCCGAGCACAAGGCGGTCGCCCTGTTCACCGCGCCGACCGCCTTCCGCGCCATCAAGAAAGAGGATCCCGACGGCAAGCTCCTGAAGGGCTACGACCTGTCGCGCTTCCGCACGCTGTTCCTCGCCGGCGAGCGCGGCGACCCGCCGACCATCCAATGGGCGCAGACCCGGCTCGGCGTGCCGATCGTGGATCACTGGTGGCAGACCGAAACCGGCTGGGTGATCTGCGGGAACTTCCAGGGGCTTGATCCGATGCCGATCAAGCCGGGCTCGTGCTCGGTGCCGGCGCCAGGCTGGGATATGCGGGTGCTGGACGACAACGGCCAGCCGCTGAAGCGCGGCGAGGTCGGTGCGTTGGCGGCCAAGCTGCCGATGCCGCCAGGCACGTTCCCGACCCTGTGGAACGCCGAGGAGCGCTTCAGGGAGGTCTATCTCAGCGACTTCCCCGGCTACTACAAGACGAGCGACGCGGGCTTCATCGACCAGGACGGCTACGTCTCGGTGATGACGCGCGTCGATGACGTGATCAACGTCGCCGGCCACCGCCTGTCTACCGGCCAGATCGAGGAGGTGCTGGCGAGCCACGCCGCCGTCGCCGAATGCGCCTGCGTCGGCATTGCCGACGAGATGAAGGGCCAGGTGCCGCTCGGCTTCCTGGTGCTGAAGTCGGGCGTCGGCCAGCCCGAGGGCGAGATCGTGCGCGAGGTCGTCCAGATGGTGCGCGACAAGATCGGCCCGGTCGCTTTCTTCAAGCAGGCGCTGGTCGTGCCGCGGTTGCCCAAGACGCGCTCGGGCAAGATCCTGCGCGGCACCATGCAGAAGATCGCCGACCGCCAGCCCTGGAAGATGCCGGCCACGATCGAGGATCCGGTCGTGCTCGACGAAATCACGAAATCTCTGGAGGGAAAATGAGTCTCGACATCAACCGCGCCGATCTCACCGTCGGCATCGTCGGGACCGGCGCCATGGGCCGCGGCATCGCTCAGGTGACCGCGCAGGGCGGCATGAAATCCATCATGTTCGACGCCGCCCCCGGTGGGGCCGCCAAGGCCAAGGCCGCCATCCTCGAAACCCTGAAGGGTCTGGTCGCCAAGGGCCGGCTCAGCGATGCCGACCTCGCTAAGACCGACCAGAACCTCGGGGTCGCCGAAAAGCTCGAGGACCTGAAGGCCTGCCACGTCGTGATCGAGGCGGTGTTCGAGAACCTCGAGGTCAAGCAGAAGCTGTTCGGCGAGCTCGAAGCCGTCGTGGCGCCCGACACCATTATCGCCTCGAACACCTCGTCGATCCGCATCGCCTCGATCGCGCGCTCGCTCAAGCACCGCAACCGGGTCTGCGGCATGCACTACTTCAATCCCGTGCCCTTGATGAAACTCGTCGAGGTGATTCGCGCCGCCGACACCGCGCCCGAGGTGGTGGGCGCCATGGTGGCGCTCGGCAAGCGCCAGACCCGCGTGCCCGTGGTGGTGGGCGACACACCAGGCTTCCTGGTCAACCTCGGTGGCACGGCGATCGGCACCGAAGGTTTGCGCCTCTACCAGGAGGGCCGCGCCTCGCCGTCCCAGGTCGACGCCGTGATGCGCGACTCATGCAGCTTCCGCATGGGCCCGTTCGAGCTGATGGACCTCACCGGCATCGACGTGAATTTCCCGGCGCGCAAGATCATCTACGAGGGCTTCTTCCAGGATCGGCGCATGACGCCGAGCCCTTACCACGAGAGCCTCTATGCCGCCGGCAAGCTCGGCCGCAAGACTGGCGGCGGCTGGTACGCCTACGACGCCAAGGGCCAGAAGGTCGACCCCGGAGCCGACTACGTGCCTTCGGTCGTGCCGGCGGCCAGCGTGGTGGTGATGGACACCCACAACGACAAGCTGGTGAACCTGGTGATGTCGACTGGCGCCAAGGCGCTGGGCGCCGACGACGGCAAGAGCCCGGTCCTGGTGGCGCCGGTCGGCAAGGACTGCACCACGACCGTGGTCGAGCGCGCGCTCGATCCCAAGCGCACCGTTGCCGTCGACCTCACCGGCGACACCGCCAAGCGCCTCACCATCATGACCGCGCCCGGCGCCGACGAGCTGGTGCGCGATGCCGCCGCCGCGATCCTCGCCCGCACCGGCGCCAAGGTGACCCTGATCAAGGATTCGCCGGGCTTCATCGCCCAGCGCATGGTGGCGATGATCGCCAATCTCGGCTGCGAGATGGCCATGATCGGCATCGCCTCGGCCGCCGACGTCGACACCGCCATGACGCTCGGTCTCAATTACCCGCGCGGGCCCTTGGCCCTGGCCGACTGGCTGGGCGTGCGCAACTGCCATGAGATCCTGGTCCAGCTTCAGGCGATCACCGGCGACGACCGCTACCGGCCGAGCCAGTGGCTGCGCCGGCGCGCCCAGTTGGGGCTGAGCGCCACGACGGTGGAGTAGGGGCGGGCTGAATGGCCCCATCGAGCAACGAGAAGTCACGACTGGACGACGCCGCACGCGCCGGCTGGCTCTACTATATTTCGGGCTACACCCAGGACGAGATTGCCAAGCAGCTGAAAGTCTCGCGTGCGACCGTGCAGCGCCTGGTCTCGCTCTGCCTCACCGAGCGCCTCATCACATTCCGCCTCGAGCATCCGATTGCGGCCTGCATGGACCTGGCGCGGCGAATGGTCGATCGCTTCAAGCTCCGGACATGCGAGGTCGTCCCGACCGATCCTGCCTCGTTGACCGCTGCCGCCGGCATCGCCGAACGCGCCGCTAGCCTGATGGAAACGACGCTGCGCAGTCCCAAGCCGGTGATCGTGGCCATCGGCACCGGCCGCGCCATGCGCGCTGCGGTGGAGCAAGTTCCGCCGATGGATCGACCGGACCATCAGCTGGTCTCGCTGGTGAGCAACATCTCGACCGACGGTTCGGCCACCTTCTTCGACACCGTCGGACGGCTCGCCGAGCTCACCAAGGCGCGCCACTACCCGACGCCCCTGCCGGTGCTGATGGCCTCGCAGGCCGAGCGCGACCGCATGCTGAAGATGGGGCCGATCGCCAAGGTCCACGCCTTGGCGGCCAAGGCCGATCTGCGCCTGGTCGGGGTCGGCCAGATGGACAAGAGCGCCCAGCTCCATGTCGACGGCTTTGTCAGCCGCACCGAGCTTAACGAGCTCATCCGGCTCGGCGCCGTGGGCGAACTCACCGGCTGGGCCTACGACGCGCGCGGTCGCTTCCTCAAGGGAGGCACCAATACGCGGCTCACCAGCGTACCCCATCCGGCTCCGGCGACGGCGCTGACCATCGCCGCTGCCTTGGGCCCTGCCAAAGTGCCGGCGATCCTGGCCGCGCTCAGAGGCCGGCTGATCAACGGCCTCATCACCGACGAAGCAACCGCGAAAGCCCTGTTGGCGCTTTAGGCGTCCGGCTTGACAACGCTGGAGGCCGGCGTGAGCATATGCTCAAAGCGAGAGCATATGCTCATTCGCTAGCCATGGGAGGAGTTCTGTGAAGCACCGCCTCAGCGCGCTGGCGGGCGCGCTATCGCTCTTCGCCGCCATCCCCGCGTTTGCCCAGACCACCACGCTCACCATCGCCACCGTCAACAACAGCGACATGATCCGCATGCAGGGGCTCACCAGCGCCTTCACGGCGAAGAACCCCGACATCGCCGTCAAATGGGTCACGCTGGAGGAGAACGTGCTGCGCCAGCGCGTCACCACCGACATCGCCACCAAGGGCGGGCAATTCGACATCTTGACCATCGGCACCTACGAGGTTCCGATCTGGGCCAAGCAGAACTGGCTGGTCGCGCTCGACAAGCTGCCGGCCGCCTACGACGTGGGCGACCTCCTGCCCAAGATCCGCGACGCCGTCTCGGCCGGCGGCAAGCTCTACGCCGCGCCGTTCTACGGCGAGAGCTCGATGATGATGTACCGCACCGACCTGTTCCAGAAGGCCGGCCTCACCATGCCCGAGGCGCCGACCTGGGACTTCGTGGTCGATGCCGCCAAGAAGCTCACCGACAAGACGGCGGGTGTCTACGGCATCTGCCTGCGCGGCAAGGCGGGCTGGGGCGAGAACATGGCGTTCCTCACCGCCATGTCGAACTCCTTCGGGGCGCGCTGGTTCGACGAGAAGTGGCAGCCGCAGTTCAACACCCCGGAGTGGAAGAAGACGCTCACGACCTATCTCGACGTGATGAAGGCGGCAGGACCGCCGGGTGCCAGTTCGAACGGCTTCAACGAGAACCTCGCCCTGTTCAATGCCGGCAAGTGCGCCATGTGGATCGACGCCACGGTCGCCGCCTCGATGGTCACCAACCCGAAAGACTCCAAGGTCGCCGACAAGGTGGGCTTCGCGCTCGCGCCCAACACCGGGCTGGGCAAGAACGCCAACTGGCTATGGGCGTGGAGCCTCGCCATCCCGGCCGGCTCCAAGAAGGTCGACGCCGCGGAGAAGTTCATCGCCTGGGCGACCAGCAAGGACTACACCCAGCTCGTCGCCGGCAAGGAAGGCTGGGCCAACGTGCCGCCGGGCACGCGCACTTCGCTCTACCAGAACGCCGAGTACCAGAAGGCCGCGCCATTCGCCAAGCTGACCCTGGCGTCGATCGACTCGGCAGACCCCAATCATCCGACCGTCAAGCCGGTGCCCTATGTCGGCGTGCAGTACGCCGCGATCCCCGAATTCCAGGGTCTCGGCACCACGGTCGGCCAGCAATTCTCCGCGGCGCTCGCGGGGACGACCACGGCCGATGCGGCTCTCGCGGCGGCCCAATCCTCGACCGAGCGCGAGATGAAGCGGGCGGGCTACATCAAGTGACCGAAGAAACACGGGGCATCGGCCGGCTGCTGCTATCGCCGGCCGTTGGCCTGCTGTTCGTCTGGATGATCGTCCCGCTCGCGATGACGATCTATTTCTCGACGCTACACTACAATCTGCTCAATCCCGGGATGGAGCAGTTCGTCGGCCTAGACAACTACATCTACTTCCTGACCGACCCAGCGTTCCTTGCGTCGCTGTACAACACGCTCGTGCTGGTGGGCTCGGTGCTGGTCATCACGATCGCGCTCGGCACGCTGATCGCCTTGTTGCTCGACCAGGTCGTAGTCGGCCGCAGCATCGTCCGCCTGATGGTGATCGCGCCCTTCTTCGTCATGCCCACCGTCAGCGCGCTGGTGTGGAAGAATCTGCTGATGCACCCCGTGTCGGGGCTGTTGGCCTACATCGCCGAATCGGTCGGCCTGGCGCCGATCGACTGGTTCGCCGAAATGCCGCTGCTGGCGGTCATCCTGATCGTCGCCTGGCAGTGGTTGCCGTTCGCTACCTTGATCCTGCTCACCGCGCTGCAGTCGCTCGATGAGGAGCAGAAGGAGGCCGCCGAGATGGACGGGGCGAGCGCCTTATCGAGCTTCGTCTACGTGACGCTGCCGCATCTCGCGCGGCCGATCACCGTTGTGATCCTGATCGAGACGATCTTCCTACTCACCGTATTCGCCGAGATCTTCGTCACGACCGGCGGTGGCCCCGGCCTCGCCACCACCAATATCGCCTTCCTGATCTACTCCCAGGCGCTGATCCAGTACGACGTGGGCTCCGCGTCGGCGGGCGGCATGGTCGCGGTGGTGATCGCCAACATCCTGGCCTTCTTCCTCGTCCGCATCGTCGGGCGCAACCTGGAGGCCTGAGCCATGGCGCGCAGGGTCACACCGGCTCGGCTGGCGATCAACACGGTCGCGGCGTGGATCGTCGGCTTCCTGATCTTCTTCCCGATCCTCTGGATGGTGCTGGCGAGCTTCAAGACCGAGCTCGAGGCCTTTGCCGTCCCGCCGTCCTTCCTGTTCTTCCGCTGGACGCTCGAGAATTACGCCACAGTGCAGAGCCGCAGCGACTACCTGCTCCACGCGATAAACTCGATTGCCATCGCCGGCGGCTCGACCCTGATCGCCATGCTGATCGCCATTCCAGCCGCCTGGTCGATGTCCTTCGCTCCGTCGAAGCGCACCAAAGACATCCTGCTCTGGATGCTGTCGACCAAGATGATGCCGCCGGTCGGCGTGCTGGTGCCGATCTACCTGCTCTACCGCACTTTCGGCATGCTCGACACCTTGGGCGGCCTGATCCTGGTGCTGTGCCTTGGCAACCTGCCGATCGTGGTCTGGATGCTGTTCACCTACTTCAAGGAGATCCCCAAGGACATTCTGGAGGCCGCGCGCATGGACGGCGCCACGGTTGGCCGCGAGCTGATCTACGTGCTGACGCCGATGGCCGTGCCCGGCATTGCCTCGACCCTGCTGCTCAACGTCATCCTGGCATGGAACGAGGCGTTCTGGACGCTCAACCTTTCGACTTCGGCCGCAGCGCCGCTGACGGTGTTCATCGCCTCCTATTCCAGCCCGGAAGGCCTGTTCTGGGCGAAGCTCTCGGCCGCATCGACCATGGCCATCGCGCCAATCCTGGTGCTCGGATGGTTCAGCCAGCGGCAGCTGGTGCGCGGCCTCACTTTCGGCGCGGTCAAATAGGAGCAGACCATGGGCCGTATCACTCTCCAAGGCGTGCGCAAGTCTTTCGGTGCCCATGCCGTCATCCATGGTGCCGATCTCGAGATCGAGGACGGCACCTTTGTCGTCTTCGTCGGCCCCTCGGGCTGCGGCAAGACCACGCTGTTGCGGCTGATCGCCGGCCTGGAGGACGTGACCGACGGCAAGATCCTGATCGACGACGCCAATGTAGTCGGCGTGCCGGCCGCCAAGCGCGGCCTCTCCATGGTCTTCCAGTCCTATGCGCTCTATCCGCATATGAGCGTGCGCGGCAACATCGGCTTTGGCTTGAAGATGGCGGGCCTGCCGCGGCCCGAGATCAACCGCAAGGTCGAAGCCGCCGCCGCCACCCTCAACCTCACGCCGTATCTCGATCGCAAGCCGCGCGAGTTGAGTGGCGGCCAACGCCAACGCGTGGCCATCGGCCGGGCGATCGTGCGCGAACCCAAGGCCTTCCTGTTCGACGAACCGCTCAGCAATCTCGATGCGGCGCTGCGCGTGCAGATGCGGCTCGAGATCACCACCCTGCAGAAGCAGCTGGCGACCACCGCCATCTACGTCACCCACGACCAGGTCGAGGCCATGACCATGGCCGACAGCATCGTCGTGCTGAATGCCGGCCGCATCGAGCAGTTCGGCTCGCCGCTCGAGCTCTACGACCGGCCCGACAATTTGTTCGTCGCGGGATTCATCGGTTCGCCGCGCATGAACTTCATCGGCAAGGAGACGGCGACGCGCTATGGCGCCGCGACGATCGGTGTCCGGCCTGAGCATTTGCGCGCGAGTCGCGACGGCGAGGGCTGGGAAGGCAAGGTCACGGTGGCCGAGCATCTCGGCAGTGACACCTTCCTGCACGTCGACGTTTCCGGCGTCGGTAAGCTCACCGCGCGCTCGGTTGGTGAGCTCGGCCTGACTACCGGCGACCATGTCCGGCTCCAGCCTGATCCCGGCCGCATCCACCGCTTCGACGGAGACGGCAAGGCGATCAGGACATGAGGCCCTGTTAGCGAAGAGAAGTGCCATGTACCTCGATATGTTCAAGCTCACGGATCGGGTCGCCCTGGTGACCGGGGGCGGCCGTGGCATCGGCTTGGCCTGCGCCGAGGCTTTGGCCGAGGCAGGGGCGCGCGTGGTCGTCGCCGATCGCGACGCCGGCCTCGCCGAGCAGGGACGCACCATCCTGCAGGCCAAGGGGGCCAAGGCCGAGGCCGTCGTCATGGACGTGACCGACTCGGCCCGCGTCACGCAGGTAGCGGACGAACTGGTGTCGCGTCACGGCAAGGTCGACATCCTGGTCAACAGCGCCGGCATCGCCCGCAGCGAGACGCCGGCGGAGAAGGTCACCGACGAGCACTGGCTAAACGTGCTGGACGTCAACCTCAACGGCACGTTCTGGTGCTGCCGTGCCTTCGGCTCACACATGCTGCAGGCCAAGTCGGGCGCCATCGTCAACATCGGCTCGATGTCGGGCTTCGTCGTCAACAAACCGCAGGAGCAGAGCTACTACAACGCGTCCAAGGCCGCGGTGCACCATCTTACGAAGTCGCTGGCGGCCGAATGGGGCGCGCGCGGCGTCAGGGTGAATGCCGTGGCGCCGACCTACATCGCAACTCCCCTCAACGAATTCGTAAAATCCAATCGTGCCATGTATGATGCCTGGATCGGTGGAACGCCGATGGCCCGTCTTGGCAAGGTAGAGGAGATCGCGTCGGTCGTGCTGTTCCTTGCATCGGACGCCGCGAGCCTGATGACCGGCAGTATTGTTCTCGCTGACGGTGGCTACACATGCTGGTGAGCGGGACCGATACAAGGCGAGTGACCGTATGCAGCAGGCTTTCATCGGTGTCGATGTCGGCACCGCCAGTGCCCGTGCCGGCCTGTTCGACATCGAGGGCAACCTGCTGGCGACGGCGCGCCGGCCGATCGCAATCTGGCATGAGCCGGGTGACATCGTCGAGCAATCTTGCGAGGACATCTGGGAGGCCTGCGCCGGGGCGATCCGCGACGTCCTGAAGGACACGCGGCTGCCGCCCGAAGCTGTGGGCGGGCTGGGGTTCGACGCCACCTGTTCGTTGGTCGTGCTGGACGCCGCCGGTCGGCCGCTGACGGTCAGCGGTTCGGGCGATCCGCAGCGCAACGTCATCGTCTGGATGGACCACCGTGCGATCGCCGAGGCCGACCGCATCACCGCGACCCACGACGAGGTATTGCGCCACGTCGGTGGCGTGATCTCGCCCGAGATGGAGACGCCCAAGCTGCTGTGGCTCAAGCAGCATCTGCCCGCGACGTGGCGCGCAGCGGGCCATTTCTTCGACCTTGCCGACTATCTGTCGTATCGCGCGACCGGCAGCACGACGCGATCGATGTGCACGCTCACCTGCAAGTGGACCTATCTGGCGCATCAAAAGCGCTGGAGCCGCGGCTATTTCGAACGCATCGGCCTGGGCGACCTGCTGGCCGACGGCGGCGAAAAGATCGGTACGGCGATCGCCGAACCCGGAACGGCTCTCGGGAAAGGCCTGGCGCCAAATGCTGCGGCCGAGCTTGGCCTCCTGCCGGGCACCGCGGTCGGCGCATCGCTGATCGACGCCCATGCCGGCGGCCTGGCGACGATTGGCGGCCAGGGTGCCGACGGTGCGCCGGCAAGCGTGCTCGATCGGCTCGCCTACATTATGGGGACCTCGGCCTGCATCATGGCGACGACCGAGACGCCGCGCTTCGTTCCCGGCGTCTGGGGACCCTACTTCTCGGCCATGGTGCCCGGCCTTTGGCTGAATGAAGGCGGTCAGTCGGCGGCGGGCGCCGGCATCGACCACCTCGTTCGCTCCCACCCGGCCTTTCCCGAGGCGGATGCCGCCGCCCGGCAAGCCGGCCTGGCACCGCTCGACTTCCTCGAGCGTCGTGTCATGGGCCGCTTCAGCGAAGCGGGACAAGCGGCCCGCCTGGCACGCGACATCCATGTGCTGCCGGATTTTCTTGGCAACCGTTCGCCCGACGCCGATCCGCATGTGCGCGCCGTCGTCGCCGGCCTCGATCTGGAGGCGAATATCGACAGCCTGGAACGCCTGTTCGTGTCCGGCCTGTGCGGCCTGGCCTACGGGCTTGCCGACGTCGTCGATGTCATGCGCACGCACGACATCCCTTGCCGCATGATGGTGATCAGCGGCGGGGCCAGCCGCAGTCTGCTGGTGCGCCAGATCATGGCCGATACAACGGGCGTGCCGGTCGCTTTGCCGGCGACCGCCGAGCCGGTCCTGCTGGGCGCGGCGATGCTGGGCGCCGTGGCCGGCAACGCCTTCCCGACGCTCCAGGCGGCGATGAAGGCGATGTCTCGGCTGGGTCTGGTAACTCGGCCGTCGGCGCCCTCGATGGGTGACTTCCATGCCGCAAAGCGGCAGGTTCATGCGCTGCTGCGCAAGCTCGACAAGGAAAGTCGGCTCGCCATGCAATCCACCGATGCCGGCCAATGCTCTTGAGTTGCGGCGACGCTTTGATCGATTTCGTGCCCGCCAAGGCAGCCGATGGCCGCGACGCGTTGGTGCCTATGGTCGGCGGATCCTGCCTCAACATCGCCATTGGCGTCGCGCGCCTGGGTGCGCCTGTGGGCTTCGTCGGCGGCATATCGACGGATCTGTTCGGCCGCATGATCGCAGGCCACGCCCAGGCGTCGGGAGTCGATCTCGGCCATGCGACACGCAGCCCGCGACCCACGACGCTGGCCTTCGTCCGGCAGGTCGATGGCGAGGCACAATACGCGTTCTACGACGAGGGAACTGCGTCACGTCATTGGATTTACCGCCAGGGCTCGATCGACTTTACGACCGTGGATGCCGTTCACATCGGATCGACGACGCTGGTGGATGACCCTGGCTGGTCGCAGACACTGGCGTTGGTCGAGGATGCGCGTCGGACGACGACCATATCGTTCGATCCGAACTGCCGACCTGGCCTGGTCCGAGACAAGGCCGGCTACGTCCGCCGAATGGATCGGTTGGCCGAGCATGCGGACATCGTGCGCGTTTCCGACGCCGATTTTGACTATCTCCATGGTGACAGCGATTACGAAGGCAGGGCGAAAACGTTGATGGCGGCGCGGACCAGCTTGTTCGTCATTACCCGGGGCAGCGGCGGGGTGCAGGCGTGGCATAGGCACGCCGGCACGGTCACGGTCGGCTCGCCGCAGGTCGACGTCGCCGACACGATTGGCGCCGGCGACAGTTTCCAGGCCGGTCTCCTCTTTGCGCTGCATTCGATGGCATGCATTCGTGCCGAACTGCTGCGCCGGATGAGCACGGAGCAACTCCGGCGCGCGCTCGAGTTCGCCGCCGACTGCGCAGCGCAGACGTGCCGCCGCCCGGGCGCCGATCCACCCCACCTTCGCGAGCTGGACCCGGCCTCCCTGAGGCGGCTGCCGGCGGGATAAGGGCGGAGAGGTCGCCCTACAGCAGCCCAGCCTTGGTGAGCTCGTCCTTGAAGCTCGACACGACGTCGGCGGTGATCGTGCTGACGACTCCCGGAACGCCGAGGAGCTTGATCAGGAAAGCGATCGGGCCGCTCAGGTTGTCGCTCACGATCTTCGAGACGACCGCGTTCAGCCGGGCTTTGAGCATGGGCGTCAGCGTGTCCGGGTTGTACACGCCCTTCGGCCATGGGGGGACAGGCAACCGTCCGCCGCCGGTCTTGTCGGGCAGGATCGGCAGGAAATAGCTGGCGGGCGGCGTGCCGTTGTTGATGGGGATGCGGTTGCCTTTGTCGTCGGACGCAAAGTCCTGGCGATCGCCAATGGTCCAGCCGTCGAACAGCGGGTTGTCGGCCTTGAGCAACAGCTCGTGGCGCAGATAGTCTTGCATGTTCTGCCGTCCGAGCTGGAAATCGTGCACGCGGAACTCGCGCTTGCACCAGCCGGCGAGCGCAAACAGCGACGTTCCGGCGAGCGCGGCTTCGCCGACCTTGTCGTCGTCCTTGCGGAACGGCACGAGCTGGAAGCGGCTGCAGACCTTGTCGTCGGCAAACAGCTCCATGTCGGCGGTCTGGTAGCGGCTCTCGGCGATGAAGGTCGGGATGATGTTCTTGACCACCGACACCAGGCTGGTGCCGACGTTGTCGATCGGCGTCGGCTTGTCGGCCAGCGGATCGATCATGAACATGGCGCGGTGGGCGGTCGAGCTGTCGGTCGGATTAAGCCCGACCACGCCGGCCAGTGCGGTGTGCACCAGCGCCACCGGATCGTTGTTGAAGGTGCCGCCGTCGGCCGAGGTGAAGGTGTAGACGCCGGTGGCGATCGTCTCCTGCAGATCGCTCCAGTCAGGCTCGGGCCACCTGACCTCGAAACCCGGCGGCGCCATGGTGGCGCGCACGCGCGGCCGGTAGGGATAATGCTCGGCAGGGCGGGAGAGGGGGCGTGCCCGGAGTCCGACCGGCATCGACCCGCTCGCCGTCGCGTGGCTCAGGAGCACATCGTAGTCGACGAAGCCCGAGCCGGTGCCCGCCAAGGTGGGATCGAGCCAGAACTCGTCCTCGCGCTTGCCGAGCACGGTATTCGACTGTGCCGGCGAAGCGCCATTGGGGAAGGCGAAGCGCGAGAAATCGTCGTGCTGGACGTAGGCGACGCCGGAGAAATCCTGAACCAGCGGAATGTCGAGCACCTTGTAGGGAACGCCGCGCAGATTGGCCAAGGTGACGACGATGCGGAACGGCGCCGCGAAGTAGGGCAGGCGCACGCCGTCCGGCTTTCGGCCCATCTCGGCGAGCCCCTTGCCCGCGGCGTCGATCATCGTGGTGTTGAGCAGCGCCGGCACGTGCTGGATCGGGTCGCCCGGTTTGGTCGGCTTGCCGGAGCCGGCATCGGCATCGCCGTCGAGGTCGCCCGTCGCCAGCAGCCGATTGATCCGGAATTCGTTGACCCAGAGATCCCATAGCGGATTGCCGGTCGGCACCGGATTGTCCTCTTGTCCCGGCGGCGTCGCGTCGCCCTTGATATGCACCACGCGCCGACTCGACAGCACGCCCAGGATGCCGGCGCAAACGGCGCCCCCCGAGGCGCCGCCCGCCGTTGTGATGACCACGCGGTGCAGCGGGTTGGGGTCGGCATGCCATGCCTCCAGCGCCTCGATCAGGAAATCGAGCGCGCCCGCGGTGTAGGCGCCGGCCGACACCGTGCCGCCCAGCACCATGCCGAGCTCGAACGTCCGCGGCGGCGGATCGTCGGTCTTGTTGGGAAACAGGAGGTTGTCCCGCCGGACCGTGTTGACTGGAGGAATGGCCATGCGTGCCTCCGCGCGTTGTGTCCTACAACCTTGGCGAGAGTCGTACAGTTGCGGCGCTACCCCCGTCAATGCCCGAACGACGGGTCGCCGAAGCAGCGCCTGGACCACTACAGCGTGCGCGATCCCGAGACCGGTTGCGTCGCCTGCCGCGGCACCAACGGTTATGGCCATGTGCGCTGGGACGGCCGACTATGGCTCGCCCATCGCGCCGCCTGGGTGGCGAGACATCGCCCAATTCCCAGATTCGGTCGGTCGAACCGTCTTGACGTTTACGTTAACGGAAAGTACCTAAGCTTCACTGGCGAAGGCTAGCGCCGGGGCCCAAAGTCCCGGGCAAGACTACGAAAAATAGTGAGGAAACCGCGTCGTGACCGCCCCCGCAGGCATCCTGGCTGCCCATTACACGCCCGAACACCAGATGTTCCGCGACACGTGCCGGCGGTTCTTCGAGAAGGAGGTCACGCCCTTCCACATGAAGTGGGAGGAGGAGGGCATGGTGCCGCGCGCGCTGTGGCGCAAGGCGGGCGAACAGGGCCTTTTGGGCATGACCATGCCCGAGGCCTATGGCGGCGCGGGTGCGGACTTTCTCTACAGCGCCATCCTGATCGAGGAGCAGGGCCGCGCGCTCGCCTCGGGCCCGGCCTTCTCGCTGCACAACGACATCGTCGTGCCCTACCTGCTGCACTACGGCACAGAAGAGCAGAAGAAGAAGTGGATCCCCAAGGCGTGCTCGGGCGAGCTGGTGACGGCGATCGCCATGACCGAGCCCGGCACCGGCTCGGACCTGCAGTCGGTCAAGACGTCGGCGGTGATGGACGGCAATCACTGGGTGATCAACGGTTCGAAGACCTTCATCTCCAACGGCCAGCTCGCCGACCTGGTGATCGTGGTCGCCAAGACCGATCCCAAGTTGGGCGCGAAAGGCACCTCGCTGATCGCCGTTGAGACCACGACCCAAGGCTTCAAGCGCGGCCGCAATCTCGAGAAGATCGGCATGAAGGCGCAGGACACCTCGGAGCTCTTCTTCGACAACGTGCGCGTGCCAGCCGATCACCTGCTGGGCGACGGCACCGGCATGGGCTTCATCCAGCTGATGCAGCAACTGCCGCAGGAGCGGCTGGTCATCGCCATCCAGGCGATCGCCGCCATCGAGGCGGCGATGGAGCACACGCTGGCCTACGTGAAAGAGCGCAAGGCCTTCGGCAAGGCGATCATCGACTTCCAGAACACCCGCTTCCGCCTGGCCGAGCTCAAGACCAAGGCGCACATCGCCCGCGTGTTCATCGACGACTGCATCGCCCGCCATCTCAAGGGCGAGTTCGACGTCGCCACCGCCGCCATGGCCAAGTACTGGACCACCGACCTGCAGTGCGAGGTCGTCGACCAGTGCCTGCAGTTCCACGGCGGCTACGGCTACATGTGGGAATACCCGATTGCGCGGCTCTACGCTGACAGCCGCGTGCAGAAGATCTACGGCGGGACGAATGAGATCATGAAAGAGCTGATCGGCCGCACGCTCTGACGAATTGAAGGAGAAGACCATGACCGACGCATTTATCTACGACGCCGTCCGCACCCCGCGCGGCAAGGGCCGCAAGGATGGCTCGCTGCACGAAGTCACGCCGGTGCGGCTCGCCGTCACGGCGCTGCAGGCAATTCGCGACCGCAACAAGCTCGACACCCACCTGGTCGACGACGTGGTGCTGGGCTGCGTCATGCCGATCGGCGAGCAGGGCGCCGATATCGCCCGCACCGCGGCGGTCATGTCAGGTTTCGCCGAGACCGTGTCGGGCGTGCAGGTCAACCGCTTCTGCGCTTCAGGTCTCGAAGCCACCAACATGGCGGCGGCCCAGATCATGTCGGGACAGAGTCAGGCCACGATCGGCGGCGGCGTCGAGAGCATGAGTCGCGTGTCGATGGGCTCTGACGGCGGCGCCTGGCCGGTCGATCCGGCGGTCGCCATGCCGATGTACTTCGTGCCGCAGGGCATCTCGGCCGACCTGATCGCCACCAAGTACGGCCTGAGCCGCGACGACGTCGACGCCTATGCCGTCGAATCGCAGAAGCGCGCCAAAGCCGCCTGGGATGCCGGCTACTTCAAGAAGTCGATCGTGCCCGTGAAGGACCAGAACGGCGTCGAGCTGCTCTCCCATGACGAGCTGATGCGGCCGCAAACCACCATGCAGACGCTGGCGGCGCTCGAGCCCAGCTTCAAGATGCAGGGCGAGATGATGCCGGGCTTCGACGCGGTGGCGCAGCAGCGTTATCCCGAGGTCGAGAAGATCATCCACGTGCACCATGCCGGCAATTCGTCGGGCATCGTCGACGGCTCGGCCGCGATCCTGCTCGGCACCAAG
>Ga0306926_10002602_pt1 | contig 18367 bp, 15 predicted proteins | sample flu12Cox44000178_FD_203759 | JGI IMG/M metagenome (GOLD analysis project Ga0306926, IMG submission 203759) | Lab enrichment of tropical soil microbial communities from Luquillo Experimental Forest, Puerto Rico - flux8day.12C.oxic.44.000.178 (v2)... | ecosystem: Environmental > Terrestrial >... | reverse complement strand
TTCAAGTCCAGAATCCCAACGATTACCAGGTGTTATACGTTCTTGGATTTGGCATCTATCACACTTTTTCTTTATTTTTCCTTCCACGCGTCAGGTTGAAATCCTGACTTCCACCGGGCCGTGCTTGTATCCTTCGCCGCAGTGCAGCGGCGGGCTCCGCAAAAGCGGTGCGCTAGGTCTCAGCCGGGACCTGCGCGACGCGAAATGGAATAATGAATGGGAGGCTAAGATCGGGCGATGTCTGACGGTCGCGAGGCGACATCAGGTGCCATATTGTCCCTGCGACTCATCCACCTGGATAACCCGCATCACCTCCTCGACGCTCTCGCGCACATCGACGAAGCCGTTCAGCAGTTGAAGCCTTGACTGTGCGCACACGGCCGCGCCCATACCCGCAGCGGTCGTGACAAATACGATTTGGATTGCTTTACCGCGAACAGCCTCGCCATCAGGTCGATGCAGGTCGAGCCAACCTTTCGTTGTAGCCCCGCTTGGCGACAAAACAGCTTGTCCGGATACTCCAACGTGGCAATTGAGAGCAAGTGCATCACGGGTGGAAAACATCAGTGCGCCTGCCAACAGCGCAACGAGGGCAGCTGCGGCTTTTGTCGGCATGACCATTTCTGTCCTCCACTGCAACAATGTGCATGAACTCAAATCGATGCACAGAAGACTCGGAGGAACATGATTTATTCCCTTCCGCACACGCAAGTGTGAACATCGGATTCGATTGAGGAACGAATTGCGTCCCGCACCTACCGAAGCCACGGCTGACATGGTTGTCGCAAGTCATCTGCGCGCGCTCATGGCCCCGCAGCCCATAGATGTGGTTTCGTCGGATCGCCACACCGTCAAGCCGTAGTTCAGCGGGCGCGTGACCGAAGCGCCGCGGGTCGTAGAGCTCAGCCAGGAGGGCTCTCCGCTGATCGGCGGTCGCGTTGACGTGATCGGGCGCACGCCCGTTCCGACCCTAGTCTATCGTCGTCGCCAGCACCTGATCAGTTTGATGGCGCTCCCCAGCAGCCAATCTCCCATCGAGATACATCGGAACGCACGATCGCGGGCTACCACATCGTCACATGGATCGAGGGCGGGGTGACGTATTGGGCTGTCTCCGATGTTGCGGTGCCTGATCTTGAGAGTTTTGCGAGAGCATCCCGCGAGGCACCGGCGTAGATCTCCCGCGACGGCATCACAATACCTAGCCTCATCCTTGCTTCTCTTGACGAATGTGAGAGCTGTGAGAGCGCGCGAGATTCGGCTTAGAGTTGACCCGGCGTGGGCTTTGCTCGAAGGGACTGGAAATCTCGCACACACGTTTATTTGGATAGCTTGGAATAAACGATGACCAAACGAGGTCTCCTTGAGGCGAGGGGCTTAATACGGAGACCAATCATGAGCGAGCTTAATTCTGCTGAGACAAATACGTCCACGCGCGCGCATTTCGACACTCAGGCGCCGATCATGATTTCTCGCGACGACCCTCGACAAGATCCCGCCGGGCGGCGAACGCTTTACGTTCTCGGCTTTAGTATTGCAGGCGCCATCCTCACAAACATGGCCGTTTTCATGTATTTCACTTCGTTCTACGTGTCAGGTTAAACATCAGAGTTCGCCACTATCCGCACAGACACATCAATGTGAACTGCCTCCGCCGTGTGTCACAACCTCACACTGAACATCACGATTAAATCCAGCGTCAGCCGCCGCGAGCTTTCAGGGAGAAGAATGTGTCGCATATCCGATGCTATGTTGTAGGGGACCGTGACGTCTGGATGGTTAAGGTGAAAGATAGCGAACATGGTTACCGCGCGAGCCGCAACCGGGCGGTCGCGCTGGCGATCAGCGCTGCGCAAAAGCTTGGCATGCGGGGCGCGGACATTAGCGGGCGAATTTTGCTATGATGCACAACGCGCGAAGCCGGTCGCGCAGCGCGCGATTATGGGTCTCTTCAAAGATAGGCAGCTCGAATGTCGACCGTGGACCGCGAACCCAAGTCATCGAAGTGGTCATCTATCCATGCCTGCGCTCGCTCCCACCCCAGCGCGCGGAGTTGCCTGAGGAACCCGACATCGGCGTTGAGTTTGCTTGCGGCCCCGAGCCCACACATAACATCGTCAGCGCAAACAGAATGAATGAGCACGCGCTTTGCGTCGCTCTGACTCAATTTCCCATCGTCGATCAGTTTTGTCACGAAAGCGACCGCTCGCATTTCCCGCATTAGCGAGGAATTAAAGCTGATCTCATTGACGCGGTTCATGATTTCACGGGCACTCGTCGGTTTGTCCGGTCGCTCGATCGGGTTGACGTGCACAATGAGAATGTCGCCCGACTGGCACGAATAGATCAGGGGGAATAGCGCCGGGTTTCCCATATAGCCTCCGTCCCAGTAGTGCTCACCGTCAACCTCGACGGCTTGATAGAGGAACGGCAGACAGGCCGATGCAAGCACACAATCTGCGGTAATCTCCTTGTCGGTGAAGACTTTGATCTTTCCTGTGCGCACGTTGGTCGCGGGCAGGAACAGCTTGATTGCCGAACCTTGCCGCAGCCGCTCGAAATCGATGACTTGTCGGATGAGCTGGCGCAACGGGTTGTAATTGAACGGATTAAGCTGGTACGGCGACAGGAAACGCGAGACGACCTCGAACAACTGCAGCGCGCCAAACGGAGCGCTGATCCGCGCGACACCGTGCCAGAATTCTTCGAGCGCCTCGCGTGCGCCCTTTCGCCCACCGGTGGTCAACCCATGGGCCATCACCGCTGCGTTCATTGCACCCGCGCTCGTCGCGCTCACACCCTCCACCTCGATGCGCGGCTCTTCAAGGAGCCGGTCGAGCACACCCCAAGTGAACGCCCCATGGGCGCTGCCGCCCTGGAGAGCCAGGTTGACGCACTTCACCGCCGGGATCGCTGGCCCGAACTTCCACGAGATCGGCTTTGGCGGAGTCTTCCCTGGATGCAAATCTATCGCCACGTTCATGCGTCCTCTCGCTTTCCTCCGCGTCGCACCGACTAATCGCCTCATCGAAATGGATTGGTAGTCGGTTGGGAAATGCCCCAAACTGCTAGAAGTGGAGAGAGTTTCCCCGCTCACGCTCGTTGTGGATTACTCGAGTGCGGCTAATTCGCAGTCGCGGCGGCACGAGAGCAATTCCGGCCACAACGAGGAAAATCTCCAATACGAACAGAAAGAAGTTCATGATCGCTCTCCTGTGTTCGCTGCGAATCAAAGCGACTAATGCGTTGGTTGGCCGCTGAGCGATCCGAAAACCAGCGCCTACAATCATGATCGGAGCGACGCGCGATTTATTCCCGCGGCTGGTTCCCCAGATCATATTCCCGAATAGTGATCTGGAAGTTAAGTGGTGATCTTCGATTGGCGAGAATAATGTGAATTCGGCGCGTGCCGTGTGCCGCGATCACGCCAAACGATATCTTGATCAGCAAATCGTGAAAGCCGGAATAATTCCGGCATTGGTCCGATCTTGCTCTCGGAAGCCACAAACGATCATCGACTCGCGGCTGCAAATCTAAGGAGAGCAAAAATGTTACGTCCGATCGCTGCTTCTTTCGTGTTCGCCGCTGTTTTCGGCTCGGTGCTCGCGGCAGGCGTGGGGCCTGCGGGGGCCGAAGGGCCGGCGAGCGCGATTTCGATCGACAACTTCAGTTTCACGCCAGCAACGCTGACCGTGAAGGCAGGCACCACCGTGACCTGGACTAACAAAGACGATATTCCGCACGGTATTGCCTCGTCGAATAACGCCTTCAAGAAATCGGGGGCGCTCGACACCGACGACGGCTATTCGTTCACCTTTACTACGCCGGGGACCTACCAGTATTTCTGCTATCTACATCCTCACATGGTGGGCTCGATTGTCGTCGAATCGACAACGGGCAGCAACGCTACGCCGTGATTCTACAATCAGCCACGGGAAAGCTGGCACCTTTCACGAAGGAAGGACGTTATGCCTGACCAACTCAACGTGAAGTCGTAGAAAGTGTGTTCGAACGCAATCAGCGCCGTAAAGCCTAAATCAATAACGCACTTAAGTAGGAAGCGGCGTGCCGTGAAGATGTTATTAGGAACACGCACCGCTTGAGGGCGCTGCGCTTGGCGCGAGATGTAGCCTGTCCGCTCGATCAATGCCGGTGGCAAGAGAGCAGCCTAGACGCATTGCTAATCGTGCTGACACAGCGCAATGTCCGCTTCTCTGCAGATGCTATGGGGCGAGCGGCGAGGGCGTGGCACCTTCGGCGCGGTTCAATCGCTACCGCTTGGACGCGGGCAAGTTCGGGGATTCGGTTGGCACTGGAAATCTCCCGCATTATTCCACGGTTGCATGAAATCGTTGCCCGAACCATGACGCTAACGCCCTCATCCAACCGCGTTGCGGCGCCACAGTCTGCTCGCGCTGCGCGTCTGGTCGCATTTGCACGCCTCATTCGCGCGCGCGCCCGGCTTATCAGCGCGCTGGTGTTGCTCTCGTTCGGGCTCTGCCACCTCGCCAGCCATATTACTCTGATCGTCTCCGTGCCGCTCGCCGAACAGGTGCTCGGCAGCCTTATGTCGTTCTGGCGGACTGAACTCGGAACCTACCTGCTCGCCACGGCGCTCGCGGTTCACGTTCTCAACGCACTTTGGTCGATCTACATCCGCCGCTACCTGCGGTTGCCGGTCTGGGAGCTCGCACAGCTTTCCCTTGGACTTTCGATGCCACCATTATTGATGCTGCACGTTGTCAGCACAAAGATTTCCGATCGATTCCTCGGCACTGTGAGTGACTATCATTCGGTTCTCACCAACCAGTGGGTCGTCACGCCAGGGCTGGTCTATTTGCAATTTGCCGCCGTGATAACGCTTTGGGTGCACGCCTGCATCGGCCTGCATTTCTGGCTGCGTACCAAGCGATGGTATCCGGCTTGGCTTCCTATCTTGGGAACGCTTGGCGTGCTGATCCCATCGCTCGCGCTTGCCGGCTACATCTCCGGCGGAAATCAGATCCTGCGCGAAGTGCAAAATCCCGGTGTTCTTGCAAGCATCCGAGAGAATGCTCACCAAACGCCTGAAACGATCGCTCAAGTCTGGCATACGGCGTTCATCGGGCTGACCATCTATGCCGGCCTTGTTCTGCTGCCATTTATCGGACGCGGCGTGCGCGGCTTTGTCTACCGCATGCACCGGCTCCCGCAGTTGACCCATTCCAATGGACGCACGATGGCGATGCTACCCGGCGCCACCGTGCTTGAGACTCTGCGTGCGAATGGCATCCCGCATGCTTCAGTATGCGGCGGCCGGGCGCGCTGCACCACTTGCCGCGTGCGCGTGGTCGACGGGCAAACGCAGTTGCCCCCACCAGCCGGGCTCGAAGCGGCAGCGCTTGCACGCATTGCCGCGACGGAGGGTGTGCGTCTCGCCTGTCAGATACGACCCAACAGTGATATTTCGGTGATGCCCCTGCTTTCCGCCGATTCCCGTGCCGCCGATGGCCTAGTGCGTGGCGCGATGGAGGGCAGCGAACGTCAAGTCACGGTCGTGTTCATTGACTTGCGCGGCTCCACCATGCTTGGCGAGACGCGGATGCCCTACGATGTCCTGTTCATTCTCAACCAGTTCTTCAATGAGATGACTAAGGCGCTCGTCGCCACCGGCGGGCACTATTCGAATTTTACCGGCGATGGCCTGATGGCACTCTACGGGCTCAACACGCCAGACCCCGCGATCGGTGCGGCGCAAGCTTTGCATGGGGCACGCGAAATGTTGGCGCGTCTCGATCAGCTCAATGCGCAGTTCAAGGCCGATCTAAAAAAGCCGTTGCGCATCGGCATCAGCGTTCATTTCGGTGAGGCCATCGTAGGCGCGATGGGGCCGCCAGGCTCGCAGATCGTCACAGCCATTGGCGACACAGTGAACACTACCGCGAGGCTCGAAAGCTTAACGAAGGTCTACGACTGCCCAATCATCGTATCGCATCACGCGGTGCAGGCGGCTGGCCTCAATCTGGTCGGTCACGATCTGCAGCGGGCCACGGTCAAGGGTCGCGTTGAGTCGGTAGAGTTCTACGCGTTAAAGACCGTGCCCGAGCTTGCCATCTGACCGATCCATCTAACCGACCGCCTCCTCGAGAACAGCAGACGGAAGCAATGGCAGCGAAGGTGATGCGCTCACTTATGAGCGAGACAGCTCCGGCCCGAAGGCGCGAAGCATCACTGGAGGAAGAGCAGACAAGCGGCTCGTGCGGTAACTGCACGGGCTGGATTGAAAGCGAGCTCGTCAACTAACTTCTGAGCGCTCCGTACGAACGCGGCAAGCTCGGTATTGAAGGCTCGGTGAACGATTGGGGGGTGACGGAAACATCTCGCCGACATTAAGCAAGGCGTCGGCAAACCTCAAATGGAAGCCTTCGAACGGCCGCGCTCTTCAGGACACACTAATCCGACCTCGTCCCTCGCCTTGGGAGCGCGATGTTTCTCCGCACGATTTGATGACACCTCCAGCATCATCTTAGCAGCGAGCGTTGAACCCTACATTGGAAGTTGCTGTGTCATGACAAGTAAAGCACGCGCTTTACTCATGGAAAATGCAAACCGGGGTTTTCGGGTTTGTGATGGGTGAGGGTGTGGCGCCTTGGGGGGGCGGTGGGGATCAGGCCGCCACGGTGTAAAAGCGCAGAAGGGTGCTGACGCGGGCGTCGATGTACGGTTCGTCAACTTGCCAATGATCGAGGGCGCCACGGGCAAGCTCCTGCAACAGATGGTCGCTGCGGCCGAGCTCGAGGCCAGGCCCATCTCGGCCCGCGCCAAGGCTGCCCTCGCGCTGCCAAGCGCCGCAGCGTGAAGCTCGGGGGTGATCGCGAGGCTCGACTGACGGCCAAGCAGCGCGCAGCCGGGCGGGCTGTCCTGATGGACCGGGCACGGAAACGGGCTCTCGACCTTGCACCAACCATCGCAGAGCTCCGTGCGGCCGGATGTGGGTCACTGCGACAGCGCGGCATCCTCGCAGCAAAGGGGGGGCAAGTGGAGCGCCACACAGGTGATGCGGCTGTTGGAGGCAGCCGCAGGCCCTTTCGGCAGAAGCGCCGGCGGCGGAACCGTATAGCACCCCGTCACGGTTAGTTACCGTGATCAAAGCACCGAGTTTAATTGGACTGGGGCGATATCTCTATCGCGGCCGTTTTTGAGCAGGGGTATCGGAGCTCGACCGCTGGGCGACGTTGAGCAAAGTCATCCTCCCGGGCGAAACCATGCGGCCCGGGCTCTAAGTCGTCCAAGGCACTGAGGCTAGTGTGGTCGCTTTTCCTCTCCGACTCCTCAGCTGTTTACGTGGGTTAGCACGTGGGTAGAAACCGGCGTAAGCGTGAAAATGTAAACAATTCAGTATCGCTTGGCGGAGCGGTCCGCGCCTTTGCATATGCAGCGGGTTGAGTTTCGCGGCTGGACACGCGTCGCCGGCAGGGCCTTCGCGGCCGGACCCGAAGCGGATTCCGGTCAAAGTGGTGTGCGGCCTGATGCCGAAATACTCCATAGATTCGTCTGTTCGGATGGTTGGAACAATAGACTCATTTGCGGACAGGTGATTGGGTGCTTGCAGTCAACTCCCATCGCACCAAGATCACGAAGCATGGGATAACGCCAGCATGACCTCGGCTGCGCCACCGTCGTAAATGCAGCTACGAGGAGTACGCGATGTCGTTCAAGGTTCAGGTCGGTCCGCCTCAGATCGCCATCCATCAGGGGCAGACGGTGCTCATCACCAGGCAGGACGGGCAGATCACCTGGCCGAGCGAAAAGGGTCTGTATTTTCTTGATACGCGGATCATCAGCAACTGGGCGATTTACGCCAACGGCGAAGAATGGGAGCTGCTGAACGGAGGTCCGATCGACTACTACGCGGCACGCATTTTCCTCACCAACAAGCCGATCCTCACCGCAGACGGACCGATTGCGCCCCGCACGCTCGGCCTCACCATCAGCCGATCAATCAGCGGCGGCATGCATGAAGATCTCGACATAACCAACAATAGCATGAAACCTGTGCGCTTTCAGCTGGAGGTCGCCTTCCGATGCGACTTTGCCGACATTTTCGAGGTGAAGTCGGGCCGCATCGTACGCCGCGGCCAAATCACCACGGAATGGTCGGAGCGACGGCAACGGGTTCGCACTTCGTATTCGAACCGGGATTTTCATCGCGTGGTGACCACATCTGTAGCCAAGGCACCCGGAAAGGCCGTTTCAGCCAATGGGCGGCTCAGCTTCGAGGTTGCGCTGGCGCCGGGCGAAGCCTGGCACACTTGCTTGCTGTATGCGCTCGAAGATGGCGAGCAGCGCTTCAACGCACCGCGCGACTGTGTCGAGAAGAACTCCAACTCCCGTCATTCCGAGACGATGGCGGAATGGTTGAAGGCAGTGGTCAAGATCGAGACCAGCAACGAGGAATTCTACCGGCTGTTTCGCCAGGCGCTGGAGGACATGGCCGCGCTGCGTTTGCCGATCACCGGCACGAGCCACACGGTCTTCATACCCGCCGCCGGGTTGCCGTGGTTCGTCGCTCCGTTTGGCCGCGATAGCCTGCTCGTTTCGCTGCAGAACATTTTGATTTATCCGGAATTTGCCCGCGGGGCATTGGAGATTCTAGGCGCTCTGCAAGCCCGGGAGGACGATCCATATCGCGATGCCGAACCGGGAAAGATCCTCCACGAGTTGCGCTACGGCGAGCTCGCGCATTTCAAGCTCATCCCGCACACGCCATACTACGGGACCGCGGATGCGACCGCGCTTTATCTGATAACACTGCACGCTGCCTGGCGTGCGACCGGCGACCAAGGCCTGCTGGAGCAGCATCTGCAGACGGCGGAAGGTTGCCTCGCCTGGATCGACAAATACGGCGACCGCGACGGCGATGGCTTCCAAGAATATCAGACTCGTTCCTCTGCTGGCTACGAGAACATGGGCTGGAAGGATTCAGGCGACTCGGTCATGTATCCTGATGGCTCGCTGGTAAAGGGTCCCAAGGCGCTCTGCGAGCTTCAGGGCTACGTTTACGACGCCTGGACTCGCATGGCGGAGGTCTTCGATACGCTCGGCAAGGCCGGCCGGGCGACCGAGTTGCGCGCCAAGGCTGCCGCTCTGTTCGCGCGCTTCAACGAAGTGTTCTGGGACGAGGAACTCGGATTTTATGCCTATGCACTCGACGGAGACAAGAACAAGGTCCTGACTATCGCATCCAATGCCGGGCATTGCCTGTGGTCCGGCATAGTGCCCCGCGAGCGCGCAAAGAAAGTGGTGGACCGACTGATCGCCCGGGATATGTGGACGGGGTGGGGCATTCGAACGCTGTCCGCCGACAATCCAGCATTTAATCCGTACAACTACCAGACAGGCTCCGTCTGGCCGCACGACAACGCGATCATCGCAATGGGCTTCAAATTCTATGGCTTTCATGCGGAGGCGGCACGGGTCGCGCATGACGTCAGTGTGGCGGCAAGTCACTTCCTCCTTAATCAGTTGCCGGAACTTTATACCGGGCACACGCTCAGTGAGTCGAATTTTCCGGTGCAGTATCTTGGCGCCAACGTGCCTCAAGCCTGGGCGGCCGGCTCGGTGTTCATGCTCACGCAGGCCCTGTTGGGGTTCATGTCGGACGCTCCACGCAACAAGCTCTATATCGACCCGTCCCTTCCCGCCTGGCTGCCTGACCTTACTGTGCGTGATCTGCGCATCGGTAAGCACAAGCTCGACATTCGCTTCTGGCGCGAGGGTAAGGAGACAGCATTTGATGTGATCAAAGGAGACCCCGATCTGGTCGAGCGTTGCGACATTGCGCATAGGGTTGCGCAGCTCAGAACCCGCTCTGAGACGCCTGCCGCGCCGGCGAAGTATGGCCGGCGCGCAAGAACGGCCGATCGAGCACCCTCCCGCACCTGATTGTAATCTCAGCCCGTCCGTTTGCGACGACGTGAACTCCTTGGAAGGCCTGCCGATTTGACTACGCAATCAAATCTGCGAGAGCTGGGAACTCTTTGGCAGGCCTGCCGGTTAGCGTCGGTTCGCGGCAGGGCGGCTATGCTCGCGATCCGCAAACTGTCGGCACCTTGCCGCCAGCTGATGTGATGATCGAACGCATCGGCGATCTTCTCAGCCTTGACCTGTCGCGATTGCGGCCAGCACCGCCTCGTGAAGCCGATGTTAACTCCCGCAACCACGCCGTTGCCCTCTGTTACGGCAGAATTCTCGCCTGCCCTGGCGAGCCTCCACGGGCTTGACCGCGTCAATTTCTTTCTTGCCGGGGTATTGGCGGGTTTTGGGCCGTACGTGGCCGTTTATCTAGCCGATCAGAGCTGGACGCAGGAGAGGATTGGCTTCGTTCTGAGCGCAGGTGCGCTCGCCGGCTTGCTCAGTCAGGTGCCTGGTGGCGAGCTGCTGGATACCATCCGCTCGAAGCGGGCGCTGGTAGCGCTGGGCGTCGCAATGGTCGCCATCAGCGCGATGATTATTGAATTCCGGCCGAGCTTTCCGCTGGTTCTGATCGGTCTGGCGCTACAGGGAATCACCGGCGGAATACTGGGACCGGCGATCGCTGCAATCAGTCTTGGGTTGGTCGGTCATGCGGCTCTGCCTCAACGGCTGGGACGCAATCAGCGCTTTGCCTCTACAGGAAGCCTCGTCGCAGCCGCACTTATGGGCCTGGTGGGCTATGCCTTCTCCTACCACGCGATATTCCTGCTGGTCATCGCGCTCACCCTTCCGCTGTTTGCTGCTCTCGCGCACATCCATGCAGCCGATATTCACTTCGGTCGCTCCTGCGGAGCTCCCGATCACCACACCTCCGCCCGGCCTGCGCGGGCCGGCCGCGCAACCCTATGGAAGAGTCCAGCCTTGCTTGCTTTTGGCGCCTGCTTGTTCCTGTTTCAGCTCGCCAACGCGTCGATGTTGCCGCTTGCGGGAGAGGCGCTCATATATCAGGGAGAAAGCCGCTCCTCGCTCGTCGTCTCGGCACTGATTGTCCTGCCGCAGATCGTTGTTGCGGCGATGGCCCCATGGATTGGACGACAAGCGAACCAGTGGGGCCGCCGGCCGCTTCTCCTCATCGGATTGGGCGCATTGCCGATCCGTGCGCTGCTGTTCGCGCTGACCACCGATTCGCCGCTGCTGCTTGTCTTTCAGTTGCTGGACGGTGTCAGTGGGGCAATGGTTGGCGTGCTGACACCGCTCGTCATTGCCGATGCGACGAACGGCACCGGACGCTATAACATCGCGCAAGGTCTCGTCGGAACAGCATCCGGGATCGGTGCTTCGGTCAGCACTGCGCTGTTCGGTATCATCGCCACGGGCTTTGGGCACACCGCCGTATTTCTCAGCATTGCATCAGTAGCCCTTGTCGCCGTGTTGATCGCTTGGTTCCTGATGCCGGAGACAAGACCTTCGATCGCACCTCAATCGCCGGAACGGCCCGCGGTGATGTAAGGCCAGCTCCAATTCTGGATTTCAGGCATGTCCTCACCGTGCCGACCCACATAATCGCGATGCTCGATCAGCTTGTCGCGGAAATGCTGCTTTAAGTGAGCCGCCTTGGAACCGAGACCTGGCACCCACTCGATCACGTCCATCGCCAGGTGGAAGCGATCGAGCCTGTTGAGCACCACCATGTCGAACGGCGTCGTCGTCGTGCCTTCCTCGTTGTAGCCCCGCACATGCATATTGTCGTGATTTTTGCGCCTGTAGGTCAAACGATGAATGAGATGGGGATAGCCGTGATAAGCGAAGATCACCGGCCGGTCGCGCGTGAACAGCCCGTCGAATTCAGCATCACTGATTCCGTGTGGATGCTCGTCCTTGGGCTGCAGCGTCATGAGGTCGACCACGTTTACGACACGGATTTTCAGATCGGGTGCGTGTTTGCGCAGCAAGGAGACCGCGGCAACCGTCTCCAATGTCGGGACGTCGCCAGCGCATGCCATCACCACATCAGGCTCGCTCCCGTCCGGATCGTTGGATGCCCAATCCCAGATCCCGATTCCCACGTCGCAATGCCTTGCCGCCTGATCCATGGTCAGCCATTGCGGCGCAGGCTGAACGTCTAAAAAACCCGGATCCTGGTGAGTGAAGCCATTGTGGTCCTGTCGCCAGACGTGCGAAGTGAGGAGGTAATTCAGAGAAGCGATCGGCCGCCGCCAGGACAGCTTCCGTGATACTTTGAGCCACTTGGCATGCTGGTTGAACATCGAATCCACGATGTGGACAAAGGCCTCGTAGCACGCAAACAGCCCGTGGCGCCCCGTCAGCAAATAGCCTTCCAGCCATCCCTGGCACATGTGTTCGCCGAGCACTTCCCTGACGCGGCCTTGCCGGGCGAGATGGACGTCATAGGGCTCGATACCCTCCATCCATACCCGATCGGTTGCCTCGAAGACGTTGTCCAGGCGATTGGAGGAGGTCTCGTCAGGTCCCATCAAGCGGAAATTGCGGCTTTCCGCATTCAAATGTACGACGTCGCGCAGATATGACCCCATCACGCGCGTGGCTTCCGCCTGGGATGAGCCGGGTTTTTCGACATCCACGGCATAGGTCCGAAAGTCCGGAAGGCACAACTCGCGCTTGAGGAGGCCGCCATTGGCATGGGGACTTGCACCCATCCGTCGATTACCGGTTGGAGCCAGCGCGGCGATTTCCGGGGAGAGCTGCCCCGTCTCACCGAAGAGCTCTTGCGGCCGGTAGCTGCGCATCCACTCCTCGAGCAGCCGCAGGTGTCCGGGATTTTCCCGCACCTTGTCGATTGGAACCTGATGAGCGCGCCAAAATCCTTCGACCTTCTTGCCGTCGACCTCTTTCGGACCCGTCCAGCCTTTCGGACTTCGCAGGATGATGAGAGGCCAACGCGGTCGATCCATCCTGTCGCCATTGGCGCCTGGGCTGCGCGCCTGCCACTGAATGGAATGGATATCATCGATCACCTTGTCCAGAACGGCGGCCATGCGCTGATGCATCGCTGCCGGCTGCGATCCTGCGACCACAAAGGTCTCGTACCCGTAGCCGTGAAACAGGCTGACGAGCTCCTCGTCCTGCATTCGTCCAAGGACAGTCGGGTTGGCGATCTTATAGCCGTTGAGATGAAGAATCGGCAGTACGGCGCCATCCGAGCCTGGATTGAGAAATTTATTGCAATGCCAGGAAGCAGCCAGCGGACCGGTTTCCGCCTCGCCGTCTCCGACCACGCACGCGACAATCAGATCCGGGTTGTCGAATGCGGCCCCGTGGGCGTGGACAAGCGAATAGCCGAGCTCTCCGCCTTCGTGAATCGACCCCGGCGTTTCCGGCGCAGCGTGACTCGGAATCCCGCCGGGAAACGAGAATTGCCGAAACAGCTGGCGCAGTCCGTCGATATCCTGCCGGATCGACGGATAGATCTCGCTGTAGGTTCCTTCAAGATAGGTGTTGGCCACCTTGCCTGGACCACCGTGACCCGGACCGCAGATGTAGATGACATTAAGGTCATGCGATTTGATGACGCGGTTGAGGTGGACATAGATGAAATTGAGCCCGGGCGTCGTGCCCCAGTGTCCGAGCAGACGCGGCTTGATATGCTCAGGTTTTCAATGACTCCCGCAGCAGGGGATTGTCGAGCAGGTAGATCTGTCCGACCGAGAGGTAATTGGCGGCGCGCCAATAGGCGTCGAGACGAGACAATTCCTGCTCGCTGAGTACGTCCGCGTTTGCGGCGTCGGTCGTTGTCTCTTGAATGGGATGGGCCTCCTGGAATAGCTCAACCCCAACGATCCGCCCGATTGCGAAGCGGCATGAGGAGCTCTATGGGAAGATACCATCCCGACAACGACGGCCGCCGAGTATCGTTCCTGCAGTTCGGAAGTGTCTCCGGAATAAACCGTAACCCATGTGTCCGGAACGGACTCAAGGGTTTTGCCAGAACCTAAACGTGGCTACCTTTTTACGGCCTCGCCTTGTCCGGCTCAAGGTTCACCCCTGCTCGCAAGGCGTCGATAACTTTATTCACCTCCGTGCTAGTTGGCTCATACCTTTCCGGCTTCAAACTCGATTGGAAGCGCCGATGAAGCGATCGGATACTGTGAGGCTTATTGAACACGCTGCGGAGCCTGAGCTAGGCTAACTTTTAGTCCTTGCCGTGTTGTTTCAGATGCTTGGTCTTCTGGCTTTTCACGTCGCTCAAATATTGCTTGCTGCCGAGTATACTTATCCATGTAGTACCAGAGAACATACATGCGAATGGCAGATGATAGATTAGCTGTTTGGCGATTGGCATCAATACTACCCACCAGTTGGGCAAAGGTCTCACCGCGTCCGCGCGCAATCTCTCTTAGAGCGTCCCAGAAATCATCCTCAAGGCTCACGCTTGTCTTGTGATGATAAACGTTAATCGAACGCTTCACGACCAAAGATTTCATAGCTCGCCTCTCTCTTAGACGAGCTAATAATACATCCAGATTTTCACGACAGATATATGACATATCCCTCGTGGTAATAAAACACCGACCTCGGTCAGTGCCATTCTAAGACGCTTTTGGAAATCATAGGCAGATTGTCCTACAAAAAATCATCGTACTAAAATTATATTCCTTCACGGCCCTGACGTGTCGGATAGCTGACATTGTAGGATCGCTCAGGAGATTGGCTTACTGAAGATTTCCGCCTGCTTAATTCTGTCTTGCCGAGCAAGTTGTTCTTTGTAGAACTCAAGAACAAAGAGCCGAATGGCTGATGACAGATTGGCAAACTGGTGCCGGGTGTTAATGCTCGTTACCAGATGTGTCGAGCTCTCGCCACGTTCGTACGCAATCTGTTTCAAGGAATTCCAGAACGCATCTTCAAGGCTAACGCTTGTCTTGTGACCATTAATTTCAATAGAGTGCTTGGTGATCGGAGATGGTTGCATGCCTCGTCTCCCACGCTGCCATTTTGTTACTGGTATCCTTGAACGGCCTTTTGGTGGAGATTGACATCGCGAAGAGTTTATTCGGAGGTAGGCGGGGGCCTCAATCAACCGCTCAGGGAGCGTAAAATGATATTCAGGCCACCCCCCGCGATCTCAAACCCCGAACTTCCGCCGAAGGCAGAGCCATGACACATCCAATTATTATCTTCGCGCTAACAGTTCGCGTCTGCGGTCTTTCCGTAAACGCCACATGCCACCACGAGCATATCGCTGACTTCACCACGGAACCATTCTGCGATGCCGCCGGTACGGTCATGCTCTTGTACCCACGCGTGAACGGGTACAGGTGCGTGATTGACACCAAAGAATACCAATTCCGGCCGGGAGTAGGGAACCCATTCTAATGACTTAACTAGCGACGTCGTGTCGCTTATCATGGACAGGGGCGGTTGCATTTATGAATTCACGTCGTCAAGGATCGGAACGAGCGACGCGATATTTGGAAGGACAAAGTCCGGACGAGGTACGGAGGAATGCAGCGCGACACCTCGCCGATTGATCCAGGCGATAGCGAGGCCAAGAGGTTTTCCACCGACCATATCGGTAAACTGTGACTGCCCAGCGTGAAGAATTTCATTGAGACGGCTGCCGGCATGCTCAATCAGATAGCGAAACAGTGTTCCGTCAGGTTTATAGCCACTTGCACGTTCGGCGGTACATACCAGGTCGAAATTGCGATTAAGCCTAGTCGCGGCAAAGAGGTCATCGTCGATATTGGAAACGACGGCCAAGCGGAAACGGCGAGCCAAAATGTCGAGCGTCTCCGAAACGTCAGGATAGAGGTTGAACTCGGCAAAGGCTTCGAAATAGCGCCGAATCAGCGCCGGATCGCCTTTTATGCCAAAATGAGCAAAAGCCTCGTGTAACGATAGTTCGCAAATGTCTTTGTATGCACGATAGGGCTCCCAGTAGTGCGCGATATTTCTTTCCTCCCAGTATTCCCAGAATGCTCTAACATCGAGATCAGGGCGTCCACTATCGGTTAGTATCGAGCGAAAGGCGTCGTAGGAGCCGTCGCGCACGCTAACGAGCGTGCCAAAAACATCAAATGAAACGAGACGGAATATCATATCCGGGGCGCCGGTTCATTGATCAAACGTATCGAGGGCTCTGGGCCTTCGATAAACTCCGTTCCGGGTCAAACCCGGAATTAGCCTTCTAGGCTCTTATGTCAGGTCCGACCAGCCGCGGACATAACGCCACAAATGCTTAGGGCCGGGTAGTGCCAGGAGGAGACCTGAGCAGGTGCAGCAACGTCCTGCGTCGCCCGTCTCATGCAATTCTCGCTACCAAGCGGGCGCTACCCCTTACTTGAGCCGGACTTTCACCGGCTGGAGCGCACCAGCTTGCGGCTGGCGCACTTCGCGGTTGGGAGGCGAGTTACCTCCGGCCCCCGCCCAGATCCGTACGTGCGGCTTTCCCGCATACGGCTCCCACCTCGGGTGTGTGACGGTAAATCGATCGCTCGGCCAGGGGTGGAGGATGATCGGTTTAGGAAGCCAATCGTTCGCCAGCTGCGTCATCCGTTGCGCATCTCGTCAAGGAAGCGCCGGGCGTCGCTCTCGTGCTGGAAACCGACGATGAAGTCCTCGGCATAGCGCACGAAGATCATGTCGCCCGCGACCTCACGCTGTGCCAGCGCATGGCCCGGAGGTCGAGCGTGTAGTGCAGGTAGATGTTGGCAAGCAGCGGTGAGATCACCGAGCCTTGCCCCGTCCCTCTCCTAGCCGCGCCAATAATCTGGCGCATGCGGGTTTGACCATTGCGGACACTTTGGTCGGTTGATCACTAGCCAAGCGTGTAGGCCAACAATCAATCAACTGTAGAGTAATTATCCTCAGGGCGTTAAACTGTCCGCACCGGGGTCGAGGAAATGCCAGAGGTCGGAAAAATCTATGCAACACTTTCCGGCTATCGCCTGACCCTATTGAGCCCGCCTCCAGCCCGTTGCATGAATGCCTAATGCATCCATCAATCACCAAGGACCGCATCCTTGATGCAGTCGAGAGGCAAACGACCTCCTACAATCCGGGGTTCTGCCTCGCCTGCGGCGAGGAGGCCGAAGGCGTGAGGCCTGATGCTCGCCGCTACAAGTGCGAGGCTTGCGGCGAGAAGGCGGTCTACGGTGCGGAGGAGTTGCTGCTTATGATTGCCTAGGCGGCGAGACTCGAACATCGATGGGCGATCCCATCGATTGGGGCATCACTCTTCATATGCTATGTGCTGCCGCGCAGCCTTCACGCCAAATGAAAGAGACTCCCAGAAGAGAGAAGGGCAAGTGCCCCCATCCTTTCTTCTCCTGGGCGTCTCTTCCTTCGAGTCGCGAGCCGCGCACGGAGCCTTGTGGTAGCTAGGTGGTATCTAACTTGAATTACTCAAATGCCCAATTAGATTTAAGTCGTTGATGCCCTTCCTGAGAGAAGGGTGACAGTTGATACCGGAGACATGGGTTACACAATCGGGCTTTTTGCGGGAGAGCAAAAATGCCCTGGAAGGAGTGTAACCCGATGGATGAGCGGCTCAAGTTCATCGCCCGGCTGCTGGACGGGGAGAAGATGGCGGGGCTATGCCGCGAGTTCGGCATCTCCCGCAAGACAGGCTACAAGATCCTCACCCGATACAATGAGATCGGCCTGCAAGGGCTGAGCGACCGCTCGCGCCGCCCATATCGCCAGGCCAATCAGCTGCCGTTCCAGGTCGAGGCGCAGATCGTGCGCCTGAAGGACGAGCGGCCCAGCTGGGGAGCGCCCAAGATCAGGGAACGGCTCGCCCGCCTCTATCCGGACATCCATACGCCGGCGATCAGCACGGTGCATGCCGTGCTCGACCGCCACGGCCTGGTCACACGCCGAAGAAGGCGGCGGAACAGGGCAACCGGGACCGGGCTCTCCCTTCCCGGCCAACCGAATGATCTCTGGTGTGCCGACTACAAGGGAGAGTTCATGCTCGGGGATCGGCGCTATTGCTATCCGTTGACAATCACCGATTCTGCAAGCCGCTATGTCTTCGCTTGCGAGGCGCTCTCGACCACCAAGGAACTCTACGCCTTTTCAGTGTTTGAGGCCGTGTTCAAGCGGTTCGGCCTGCCCAGGGCCATCCGCACCGACAACGGCGTGCCTTTCGCCAGTCCGAATTCGCTCTTCAATCTCTCCAAACTATCGGTCTGGTGGCTCAGGCTCGGCATCGAGATCGAGCGCATCAAGCCGGGCCACCCTCAGCAGAATGGCCGCCACGAACGCATGCATCTGACGCTGAAGCTCGAGACCACCAAGCCAGCCGGCAAGAACTTCCTGCAGCAGCAGGCGAAGTTCGATGACTTCATCGAATGCTACAACAATGAACGCCCGCACCAGGCGCTCAACATGTGCACTCCCGCAGAGTGCTACCTGCCTTCAACGCGGC
>Ga0306926_10002601_pt1 | contig 18370 bp, 18 predicted proteins | sample flu12Cox44000178_FD_203759 | JGI IMG/M metagenome (GOLD analysis project Ga0306926, IMG submission 203759) | Lab enrichment of tropical soil microbial communities from Luquillo Experimental Forest, Puerto Rico - flux8day.12C.oxic.44.000.178 (v2)... | ecosystem: Environmental > Terrestrial >... | reverse complement strand
CCCCGATCCACCTGGTGGAGCGCCCGCACCGAATCGAGGCCGTCGCGCATGCTGGCCAGCAGCGCCTCGGCGTGCGGCAGGAAGGTGCGGCCGGCCTCGGTGAGGATCGCGCCGCTCCGGATTCGCTCGAACAGCGGCGCGCCGAGCTCGCGCTCGAGGAGCTCGAGGCGCCGGCTCACCGCGGGCTGCGAGAGATGCAGGAGCGACCCCGCCTTCGTGAAGCCGCCGCCGCGCACCACGGCCACGAACGTCTCGACCTGGTCGATCTCCACGACCATGAGGATAGCTGATGGCCGACCTCCGCTCTATGCATTGGACACATGGCCGAGACCGCCGGTACGGTGACGATCGAGGTGCGCGCTGCAGGCCGTCGCGGGGCTGGGGCCCCGCCGGTCGAGGCGCGCCGATTGATCGAGGAGGTGCCCCATGCTCGACAACTCGGTCCTGCCCCGCGAGATCCTGCGCCACGGCGCGTACGTGTGCCTGCGGCTCGCCGACGGCGCCGATCGGCGCGCGGTCGCCGCCGCGGCGATCCCCGCCCTCGCCGAGAAGCTCGGCCTCGTGAACGAGTTCGATCCGCCCGGCGGCCCGCCGGCTCAGTCGATCGCGTTCCTCGGCCGGCAGGACGCGGCCGGCGGCGCCATTGCCGACGACGGCGTCGCGCTCGCCGATGCGGTCGTCCACGTCGCGGCGCCCGCGGCGCAGCCGGTCAGCGACTTCTGCGCCGAGGCCACCCGGCTGCTCGGGTCGATGGCCGGGCTGCGCGTGATCGGGGGCGTCGTCCGTCCCAAGACGTACACCGGCGCGGCCATGAACAACTTCGCCTACGCGCACCAGGTCGTGCAGCAGCCCGGGCGCGTGATGCCGAACGCTTATCTGCTCCCGATGAGCAAGACCGCGGCGTGGTGGGCGAAGGACTGGATGGAGCGCCACACGTACTTCCTGCCCCGCTACGACGACGAGGGCCGGATGAAGAGCGAGGGACACGCGCTGGCCTCAGCCGCCGGCATCGCGTGTCTGCTCCGGCGCACCTACAAGGCGACGACCGAGCCGGCGCCCGAGGGCGCCTACGACTTCGTGACGTACTTCGAGTGCGCCGACGCGGACGTGCCGACGTTCCACCGGGTCTGCGCCGCCCTGCGCGACGTCGCCCGGAACCCTGAGTGGAAGTTCGTGCGCGAGGGGCCGACGTGGCACGGCCGCCGGGTCGCGACGTGGGCCGAGCTCTTCGCCGAGCGCGCGATGAGCGCGGCGCCTACTGCACGCCCGCGCGGTGTACCGCGCTGAGCAGCCGATCCAGGTCGGCTGGACGTTTGTAGGGGAGCCGGTCGCGGAGGCTCCCCATCGACACCCCCGGGGTCAAGGCACCCGCCCTGGCCCACGCCTCGCGCGCTTCCCGCGTGCGGCCGAGCTCATCGAGCAGCACGGCGCTGAAGGCTTGCGCGCCGGAGAAGTTGGGATTCTCCTTCAGTAGCTTGGCGAACGTGTCGAGCGCTTCCTGCCGGCGGCCCATCAGGTAGTAGGCGTGGCCGAGCGTCCACAGATAGAAGAAGGGACAGTGCGGGTTGAGACGGATCGCTTCACGGATCCGGCTCAGGCTCTGCTCGGGTCGGCCCGACCAGCCGAGGATCTCGGCCAGGGTCTCGTAGCCGTCAGCGTCGTTCGGCGCGAGCTCCACGGCGCGCTCGGCCACCGCGATCGCGGTGTCGTGCTCCTTCATCCACAGATGGACCTGCGCGATCACGTGGTAGGCGCCCACCAGGGTGTCGTCGAGCGCCATCGCCTTCTCGGCGAGCCCGCGGGCGCGCGCGAGGCTGTCGCGATCGGCGGTCCACAGAGACTGCCAGCTCTGTAGCTGCGTCCAGGCCAGCCCCAGGTAGGCTCGCGCGTAGTTGGGATCGAGATCGAGCGCCTGCACGAACAGGCGCCGCGCCTCGGCGTTGGCCTCGCGCGTCGTGCGGTAGCGCGCTTCGTTTCCGCGCAGCACGAGATCGTAGGCCTCGAGCACTCCGGTCGGCGGCCGGCCCAGACGAATCCGCTCGGCTTCGGTGAGCTTCACCGCCATGGCCCGAACGATCTGCTGGCTGACCTCGTCCTGGAGGGCGAAGATGTCGCTCACCTCTCGGTCGTAGCGCTCGGCCCAGATGTGATAGCCGGTCGTCGCGTCCACCAGCTGCGCCGTAATGCGCACGCGGTTGCCCGAACGCTGCACGCCGCCCTCCAGGACGTAGCGCACACCGAGGTCGCGGCCCACCTCGCGGATCTGCACCGCCCTGCCCTTGTAGGTGAAGACCGAGTTTCGCGCGATGACGAAGAGCCCGGAGACCTTGGAGAGCCCGGTGATCAGGTCCTCGGTGACGCCGTCGCTGAAAAATTCCTGAGCCGGGTCCTGGCTGAGGTTGGCGAACGGCAGCACCGCCACGGACGGCCTGTCCGGCAGCGGCAGGCCGGCGGTCTCGGGCGGCTTGAGCCAGCGCCAGCCGACCCAGCCGGCGCCGCCCAGGAGCACCAGCACGATCACGACGGCGCCGATCGCCATCGAGCGCGACGCGCCGCGCCGCGACGGCGCCGGCGGCTCGCTCGAGTCGAGGCGAAGGCGGTAGACGCGAACCGGTCGGGCGATGTTCTTGACGGTGTGCTCGCCGGCGAACTCGCAGGTGAGTGGCAGCTTGCCTTCGATCTGGTCGTAGGCCGTGCCCGAGATACAGATGCCGCCGCCCTCGGCCAAGCTCTCCAGGCGCGCCGCGATGTTGACGCCGTCGCCGTAGAGTCGCTCACCCTCGACGATGACGTCGCCGAGGTTGATGCCGATGCGGAAGCGCATCCGCCGCGAGAGCGGGAGCTCGGCGTTGCGCGACTGGAGCTCGCGCTGGATGTCGACCGCACTCTGCACGGCGTCGACGACGCTCGCGAACTCCGCGAGCACGTTGTCGCCGGGAGCGTCCACGACACGTCCGCCGTGGCCGGCGACCGCCGTGGCGATCACCGCGCGATTCTCGGTGATGGCGCGCACGGTCGCCACCTCGTCGTCGCCCATGAGGCGGCTGTAGCCTTCGACGTCGGCGCTGAGGATGGCGGCGAGTCTGCGCTCGACGGCACGCCCGCCCATGGCCTGGATTCTATCGTGTCAGGCGAGCGCTCCCGCTGCGGGCGGGCGCGCCACTACGCGCAGCCCATCGCGTAGACCTGCGTGGCGCCTTCCGGCAGCGGGCGCGCGGTCCAGCTCTGACCGCCGTTCTCGCTGCCGAAGACCTCGCCGCCGCTGGTTGCGCAGTACATGCGCCCGGGCTGACGGCCGTCGAAGGCCAGCGCGAACATCGTGGTGCGCGGCTTCACGCCCATGTCCACCCTCGCCCAGCTGGCGCCGCCGTCCTTGCTGCGGAACAGCACGCCGACCTCGCTCTGGAACGTCGCGCCCGCGGCGACCCAGATGGTCTTCGAATCGCCGGGAGTCTCGCGGATGTCGCGGCAGTAGGTCTGTCCGTTGGGGTTCAGGGGCTCGAGCCGCGCGCTGGCCCAGTGCTCGCCGCGGTCGGCGCTCGAAAAGAGTCCGGCGCGGCCGATCGCGAAGACCTGGCCGGGGCGCCAGCGGCCGACCAGCACGCCGTGCATGTCGACGGTGTCGTCGTTGACGTACTGCCCGTGGCTCATGTTCTCCCAGTGCTCGCCGCCGTCGAGACTCCTGATGACGCCGCCGACCTCGACGGCGCCGTAGATCTCGTCAGGATTCGCCGGGTTCGCGGCCAGCTTCAGGACACGCTTGGCCGGGTTGGACCCCGGGGCCACCGTCACCTCGGGAAAACGCACGGTGACTGGCAGCTGCCGCCAGCGCTCGCCGCCGTCGTCGCTGCGATAGATCTCGCAGTTCTCGTACCCGGCGTACACGATCTGCGCGTCGCGCGGATCGAACGCCAGGGACCAGACCGGCAGGCCGTGGTCCGGCACGTCGAGCTTCTCCCAGTGCTGGCCGTGGTCGGTGCTGCGATACGGGCCGTCCTGTGTGCCGACATACACGATCTCGGGATTCTCGGGATGCGTGGCGAGGGCGCGGATCGCAGGCGCCTCGGGAAGCCCGCGGGTCGTGAGCTCCCAGCGATCGTCGTCGGCGGCCATCCGATACAGACCGGACTTGACCGGGCGTCCGGGGGCGGTTTCGCCCGCCAGGCCCACGTACACGTAGGATCGACGATTGTCCGTCATGACGCTCTCCTCTTCTTCATATGCGCGCCTCGGCCGGCGGGGCCCCAGCCCCGCGACGGCCTGCAGCGCGCACCACGGCCGCCCTCGTCGCCGCGGATCAGCGCAGCCGCGGGGCGACCTCTCGTGCGTAGAGGCGGATCGAGTGGAGCACGCGCTCGAGCGGGATCCGCCCGCCGACGTTCGACTCGATGATGACGCCGCTCAGGCCGAGCTGATCACGCAGCCGCGAGAGCCGGTCGACGACCATGTCCGGCGTGCCGTACGCGACGCGGTCGCGTAGCACGTCGTCGTAGGTCAGGCTCGACAGGCGCTCGGCACGCTCGGCACGCTCTTCGGAGGTCGTCGTCCCGGTCGCGCCGACCGACGAGGCGAAGTTCTCGGCCAGCCGGCGATACGACCGCATCGTGCTGTCTTCCGGCTCGGAGCGCGCCTGGGCGGCGGTGTCGGCCACGTACACGGGAATGCGCAGGTAGACGTTGCCGTCTCCGGCGTGGCCGTGCTCGCGCCGTGCGGCCCGGTACGCCGCGAGATACCCCACGGCCTCGGGCACGTCGAAGCCGCGCAGGCCGGTGACGAGCGAAAAGCCCATGCGCCCGACCATCGGAAACGTGTCGGGCGTCGTGGCCGCCACCCAGATCGGCGGATGCGGCTTCTGAAACGGGCGCGGGACGACGGTCAGATTGTCGGTCGAGAAGTACTTGCCGGTGTGCGTGAAACCTTCCTGGGTCCAGGATTTCAAGATCAGGTCGAGCGACTCCTGGAAGCGCTCGCGGCTCTCGTCGTAGCGCACGCCGTACCCCGAGTAGGCGCGTGGAAAACCGCTGCGCCCGACGCCGAAGTCGAGACGGCCCCTGCTGATCTGATCGACGGTGGCGGCCTCCTCAGCGGTGCGAATCGGGTGGCAGAGCGGGAGCACGCTGACGCCGGTGCCGATCCGCACGCGGCTGGTGCGCGCGGCGATCGCGGCGCCCAGCACCAGCGGCACCGACGCGATCGACGGGATGCCCGCTCCCATCGGATCGGTCGGCCTTCTGTGCATGGCGAAGTGCCGCTCGGCCAGCCAGACGCCGTCGAGCCCCTCGGTCTCCGCGATCTCGGCGATGTCCATCGCCTCGGCGAATGCCTGTTCCTGGGTCCTACCCTCGCGGTAGTCGCATTCCATCACGAGGCCGACGTGCATGTGGCTTCCTCCGTGCGCGCTCAGCGTTTCGCTCGGCGTGGGCGATTATACTGCGCGTTCGCGGCCCGCGCCGGTCGACGAGCCCGACCCAAATTTCCGGAGGTCGCGAGCCGCGCTCAGAGCGTGCGGCGGAACAGCAAGGTCGCGAGGGCCATCGCCACCGCCGCGAAGGCGAGGAGGTACGCAAGATCGAGCGAGATCGCGCCGAATCCGGTGTTCTTCAGCAAGAGACTCTTCAGGGCGTGGACGGCATACGTGAATGGGTCGACGGCGGCGATCGCCTGCAGCCAGGCGGGGAAGCCTTCCTGCGGGTAGACGGCGCCGCTGGGGAAGTAGAGCACGGTGTTCAGCACGCCAAAGATCGCGCGCGGAACGAGGGGATCGTTCACCCGCACCATCAGGAGGAACATCAGGCTGACCAGGGCCAGCGCCGCCACCGTGATGACGACCAGGAGCTTGAGCAGCCGCAACGGAGCGAGTGGGTCCGGGATACCGGCGATCAACGAGCCGACCAGCATGAGGACCGTGCCCGCTAGCACTGCCTTGATCGCACCCGACAGGTTGAAGCCGGCGATGAGCTCCAGCTTGGTGACCGGCGTCACCAGGTAGCCCTCGTGCAGGCCACGGGCCTTGTCGTCGATGTAGATGATGCCGCCCCCGATCATCACCATCATGAACACGGCCATGACGATCGAGCCGGGCAGCAGGTACTGGACGTACGGCACGTAGGGATAGATCTCGATCACGTCGAGGGAGACCTGCCGCGGCAGGCGGCGCGCGTCCACCGACGGCTCGTTGAAGGCCTGCACGAGGCCACCGGCCGTCGCGGCGAGCGTCGAGGCGACCACGTTGTCGGTGTTGTCTTCGATCAACGCCAGGCGCGGATCGGTGTTCGCCAGCGTCTTTCGCGAGAACTCGGGCGGGATCAACAGCACGCCATTGAGGCGGCCGTCGCGGAGGTCACGCAGCGCGTGGCCGGAGTCGGCGTACTCGATCACGTCGAAGGTCCTGGCGCCGCCGGCGACCGCCCGCGTGAGCTCGCGCACCTTGACGGCCGACAGCCCGTGGTCCTGATCGACCACGCCGACGCGCAGGTGCTTCACGTTGCCGCCGAACGCGTAGCCGAGCACGACGAGCTGGACCACCGGAAACAGGAGCGACATGACCATCAGGGTCGGACTGCGCCTGAATCGGCGCAGCTCGCGCTCGATGAGAGCCCACACCCGATACATCCGCCCCTTACCCCCGCGGCAGCACGAACGGGCTCTCGCGCGGCGCCGCGTCGTGCACAGCGTCGCGCAGGGCCCGCCCGGTGTAGTGGACGAAGACATCGTCGAGCGACGTGCTCTGCACGGAGAGCGACTGCACCGTCACCCCGGCCCGCTCCGCCGCCGCCATCAAGGCCAGGGTCGTGGCCGGGCCGTTGGTCGAGGCCAGACGGACGACGTGATCCCGCGCGAGCACGTTCTCCACGCCCGGTAGCGCACGCAGCTGCTGCTCCCAGTCGGCCGGTGCCGGGCCGAAGCTGACCTCGAGCACGTTCTTGCCGGGAATCGACGCCTTGAGCGTCATCGGCGCGTCGAGTGCCACGAGCTCTCCGTGATCGACGATCGCGATGCGGTTGCAGAGCTTGTCGGCCTCGTCCATGTAGTGCGTCGTCAACAAGATGGTCAGATCCCGCTGCGACTTGATCTGCTGCAGCATCTCCCACACGGCCACGCGGGACACCGGATCGAGTCCGGTTGTCGGCTCGTCCAGGAAGAAGATGCGTGGCTCGTGGACCAGGCCGCGGGCGATCTCGGCGCGCCGACGCATGCCGCCGGACAGATTCTTGACAGGTTTGTCGGCCCACGCGGTGAGCTCCACCGCCTCGAGCAGCTCGCCGATGATCCGCTTGCGCCGGTCCCGCGGCACCCCGTAGAGCTTGGCGTGAATCAACAGATTTTCACGGACGGTCAGCTCGAGGTCGCTGGTCATCGCCTGCGGGATGACTCCGATCGCGCACCGCACGTCGTTGGGGCGCGCGACGATATCGAAACCGCCGACGCGGGCGGTCCCCGATGTGGGAGGCAACAGGGTCGTCAGCATGCGGATCAGGGTCGACTTGCCGGCGCCGTTCGGCCCGAGTAGACCGAAGATCTCTCCCGGCTCGACCGCGAAGGACACGCCGTTGACGGCCGTGAAGCCTCCGAACCGCTTGACGATCTTCTCGACCTCGATCGCGGCCGGCATCAGTGCACCGGAAACAGCACGTAGGCGGTCATGCCGACGGCGAGCCGCCGATCGCGGTTGTCGACGCGCAGCCGCACCTCGAACGTCTTGATGTCGCGCTTGGTGCGGCTCACGTCGCGCTGCGTGGCGAACGACGCGTCCGCGCCGCGGAAGAACACGACCCCAGACCGCTCGACGCCCGACGGCAGCCTCACCGTCAGCCGGTCACCCAGACGTACCCGATCGATGTAGGACTCTTCCACGTCGACGCGCACCCACAGATCGTCTGGGTTGATCAACGACACGATCGGCTGGCCGGCGCTCACCACCTCGCCCGGCCGGACGGCGCGGACGTCCACGATTCCGTTGATCGGCGCCCGGATCTCCGTGTAGCGCAGGCGCACCTCGGCCTTGGTCCGCTGCGCCGTCGCCGCCGCCTCCTGGCGCTGGTTGGCCTCGAGCTGGTGGCGCTTCATCGCGATCTGCTCGGCGGTCGAGCGCGCGAGCGCGGCCGCCGCGCGCTGCGCGTCCGCCTGCCTCTTCAGCGAGTCGACCTTCGCGCCGGCGCCCTCGTAGGTCGTCCGCGCCTGGTCGAACTGCTCCACCGAGATGAGCTGCTCCTTGACGAGTCGCTGGTTGCGCTCGAAGCTCAGCCGCGCGATCTCGAGATCCGCCTCGGCCGCCGCGCGCTGCGATTCGGTGGAGGCAAGCATCGCGTCGGCCTGCCGGATCTGATCGCGCGTCTGCCGTTCCTGGTAACGGAGCGCCGCCTCGCTCTCCTTCACCTGCGAGGTCGCGCCCTCGGCGCTCTGGGCGTAGTACGTCCGGTCGGCGGCGAGCTCGTCCGGGGTGATGACGGCGAGCAGTTGCTCCTGGGTGACCGTGTCGCCCTCCTGGACGAGGAGGCGGCCGATCTGGCCGCCGATCTGGGGGCTGACCACGACGTCGTTGGTCGTCACGATGCCGGTGAGCACGAGGACGGCCGGCCGCGACGCGACCGCATAGTAGACGCCCGCGCCGGCCAGCGCGGCCACCAGGGCGAGCGCGATGACGATCCGCCGGCGTGTCATGCGCGGTCCACCGCGAGCCCGCGGGCGATCAGTTCCTGGATGTGCTGGACGTACGCGTCGGGCGGAGTCGTCGCGAACGGGCTCGGCGCCTCGGCCGCCATGCGGCGCCGGAAGTCGGCGGTCGCAAAGAAGAAGACCAGGCTCCCGAGCAGGCTCATGTGCGTCATGATCGGATCGACCGGTCGGAACACCCGCTCTCGGACGCCGCGCTCGATGATCTCGCGCACCACGGAGAACACCCGCATCGGAAAGGCGAGCACCTCGTGGTCGAGGTGCGGTCCACCGGCGATGACCTCCCGGAGCATCATCCGTGACAGCTGCGGGCGTCGGCGGTCCGCGGAGTCGCCCACGATGGCGACGAGATCGCGCAGCACCTGGTCCGGCGGGCGCGGATCGGCTCGCAGGGGCTCGAGCCGGCTCAAGAGCTCCGTGAACATCTCGCGGACGATGGTGCGGTAGAGCTGGAGCTTGCCGCCGAAGTGATAGTTGATGAGGGCCTTGTTGGCGCCGGCCAGCTGCGCGACCTCGGCGACCGACACGCCGTCGAAGCCGCGCGCCGCGAAGAGCGCGGCCGCTGCGTTCAACAGCGACTTCCGCGTCGCCCCGGCGTCGTGACTTCGGGGCGGGCGGCCCCGGGCGCGGCGGACAGGCGGCGCGGGCTTTCTCGTCTTCACGATCGCTCTGGGCCTCACACAGTAATTATACATACGTTTAAAACTATCGGTTAAGTAGTGGGCCGGCCGCGCGTCGGTCGCACGCGCGCGGACGGGCATCCGGGCGCACACTGGGGCGCACGACCAACCGGGAGGGACCGATGGACGCGTTCGAGGCCGTTCGCACGCTCCTGGCCGTGCGCAGCTATCAGGACAAGCCGGTGCCCGACGCGGTGGTTCGCCGCATCGTGGAAGCCGGTCGGCTCACGGGCAGCGGGATGAACCGGCAGCCGTGGCACTTCGTCGTGGTCCGCGACCGGGAGATGCTGCGCCGGCTCGGGGCGCTGGCCTCGAGCGGGCGCTACGTCGCGGACGCGCCGCTGGCCGTCGTCGTGGCCACCGACAGGTCGCGCTTCGCCGTCTCGGACGCGAGCCGCGCGATCCAGTCGATGCTGCTGGCAGCGTGGGCCGACGGTGTGGGCTCGAACTGGGTGGGGTTCGGCGGGCTCGACGCGGTCAAGCCCTTGCTCGACATCCCGGCCGCGCTCGAGGTGCTCGCGATCCTTCCCTGCGGCTACCCGGCGCGCGCCGTGGGGCGAGGCAAGAAGCAGCGCAAGGCGCTGCGCGAGGTCGCCCACCTCGAGCGATTCGGGCGCCCGTTCGAGTGATCGCCGCGCCCGGCAGGGCCCTCAGTCGACGTCGAAGTCGCTCAGTCGACTCCGAAATCGTAGATGGTGCTGCCCGCGTTCGGGCTGCCGCCGCGGGTCGAGACGAACCCGTATTCGCCCGGCGCCAGCGGCGCGCGCGGCTTGATCCGATAGAACCCGCGGCTGTCCCGCTCGGCGCTGATCTCGATCAAATCCTCGCTGCGTAGCCCGCGTGTCGACGTCGAGCCGGCGTAGGGCACGCGCGAGCCGCTGCCGATCTTCAGATTACGGTCGGACTTGCCGGGATCGAGCCGGACGAGGGGCATGTCCCCGGGCTCGGATGTCACGACGAACACCGGCTGCCGCTCCGCGATCCGGAGCTTCGATTTGTTCCCGGCGATCACGAGCTCGGTCGACCGAGAATATGGCGTTCGATTCCGCTGAACCTCACCGCCCGACGCCGTCAGCTCGACCTCCTTGCCGCCGACGATCTGATACACCGTCGGCCGCAACGGCATGTGGCCGGCGGCGGGCGGCGGCGCCGTCGCCACGCTCCCGCCCGGAGCGCTCGGCGGCGGAGCGGGCGCGGCGGCGGCCGCCGCCGGCGACATCATCGCCTCGATGACCTTCTCCGACACGCCGTTCTTCTTCAGCGCGATCAGCGCGTCGGTGCTGGTGTCGAAGCTCGTCGGGCTCGTCCGGATCTTCGCGATGACGACACGCTCCGAGAGTCCGGCCTTGACCATCTCCATGATCGACTGATTCGTCAACGTCTCCTGGGCGAAGGCCGCCGTCGGCAAGGTCGTCAGGAGTGAAGCCGCCAGCGCGACCACCACGAAGAGAGCTCTCATTCCACGTCTCCGGCGCAAAAGGGAGTTCCGGCTCGCCCATCGGGCGCACCGAAGCTAGGGCCTTGCCCGGAAGCGTGTCAACGGCAAAAAGCGGCCAGGCGCTCACCTCACCCGCGACTGCAGCAGCTGAACCAGATTGCCCTCCGGGTCGCGCAGAGTCGCGATGCGGAGCTGACCGGAATCGGTCGGCTTCTCGACGAACTCCACGCCCGCCGCCTCGAGCCGCTTCCACTCGCCGTCGACGTCGTCGGTCTCCAGCGCGACCATGTGGCGCGCCGGGTCCGTGTTCTTGCCGTGTACCTCGCTGTGCGTGCCCAGTGCCAGGGTCGCGGCGCCGAGCTTGCCGAGCACCACGAACCCAGGCATCTGGATCGCAACGGGGAGGCCGAGGAGATCCCGGTAGAACGGCAGCAGGTTGTTCAGATCCTCGCTCCACGTCGTCGCGCCGCGAAGTCCCTTGATCATCACGCTCTCCTGCCACCCCTGCCCTGCTCCGGGGGCGCCACGTAGACCATCCAGGACACGCCGAATCGGTCGGTGGTCATGCCGAAGCGCGGAGAGAAGAACGTGGTGGTCAGCGGCATGGTCACCTGCCCGCCGTCGACCAGGGCGCCGAACAGCCGGTCGGCCTCGGCCTCGTTCGCCGCCGTCAGCGACAGCGCGAAGCCCTGGAAGCTCGGCTGCCCTCCGCATCGGCCGTCGGAAGCCAGCACGGTGGTCTCGCCGACCCGGAAGCTCGCGTGCATCACCTTGTCCTCGGAGCCGGGCTGGATCATGCCGGGATCGGGACTTTCCTTGTAGCGCATCAGCGCCGTGACCTCGGCGCCGAGTGCCCGGCGGTAGTAGTCGAGCGCCTCCTGGCAGCGGCCTTCGAAGAACACGTACGGCTGGATCTGTGGCATCGTCGTGACTCCTTCCTTATTCGTGTGGCTGTTCGCGATCGGGATCGGGCTTGTTCGTGTCTCACTAGAGAGTCGAACGAGCGGGCTTCAAATCGACACTACGCCCGGAAAGACGAGCTCGCATCCGGAGGGGCATAGCTTGCGCGCCGGGCGCGAATTGACAACACTGTCTGCGTGGCGAAGGCGCAGACCCTCGTGGACGTCGCCGGGCGCGAGGTGGCGATTACCAACCCGGACAAGGTGTTCTTTCCGCGGGCCGGCTACACGAAGCTGGATCTCGCGCGGTATTACGTCGCGGTCGCCGAGGGCGCGCTGCGCGGCATCGCCCGGCGGCCGATCGTGCTCAAGCGCTATGTCGACGGCGCCGAGGGCGAGACGTTCTTCCAGAAGCGCGCTCCCGAGCAGCACCCGGAGTGGATCGAGACGGTGGAGCTGAGCTTTCCCTCGGGCCGCACCGCGCGCGAGGTGGTGGTGAGCGACGCGGCCCAGCTCGTGTGGATCGTGAATCTCGGCTGCATCGACCTGAACCCGCATCCAGTTCGGGCCGACGATCTCGAGCACCCGGACGAGCTGCGCGTGGATCTCGATCCGGGCCCCGGCACGAGCTGGGACGATGTAAGACGGGTAGCCCTGATCGTGCGTGACGTGCTCGGCGAGCACGATCTGCGCGGATGGCCCAAGACGTCGGGCTCGCGCGGGATCCACGTCTACGTGCGCATCGCGCGGCGCTGGAGCTTCGACCAGGTGCGCCGGGCGACCCTGGCGGTCGCCCGCGAGGTGGAGCGGCGCGTGCCCGAGGTGGCGACCAGCAAGTGGTGGAAGGAAGAGCGCCACGGTGTCTTCATCGACTACAACCAGAACGCCAAGGACCGGACGGTCGCGTCGGCATGGTCGGTGCGGCCGACGCCGGACGCACGCGTGTCCATGCCGCTCGAGTGGGAGGAGGTCGCCGACTGCGATCCGGCCGCGTTCACCCTGGTCACCGCGCCCGCGCGGCTGGCCGAGCGGGGCGACGCCTCGGCGGGGATCGACGCGGCGCCGGGGTCGCTCGACCGGCTCCTCGAGCTCTCCGCCGCGCAGGAAGCGGCGGGCCTCGGCGACGCGCCGTGGCCGCCGCACTACAAGAAGCAGCGCGACGAGCCGCCGCGCGTCATGCCGTCACGGCGCAAGCGCGTCGCCGCCGAGGAAGGCGCGGACGCGTCGAAACCCGCGAGCGGCCGGCGCCGGTCGACTCAGCCGCTCATCACGGTCGCCAAGGCGCAGCACAAGGAGGACGCGCTCGCCGGCCTCGAGCGCTGGAAGCTACGGCATCCCGAGGCCGCGGCGCTGCTCGCGGTCGACGACGTCCTCGTGGACTCGATGCGGGGCCGGTCGTCCACGTGGACGCGGATCCGGCTCAATCTGAGGCACGTGCCCGAGCGCGACCGGCCGGCCGAGGAGCCGCCCGATCCCGACTACGATCCGTGGCGCGACTTCGATCCGGAGCGGCGCGAGTCCCGCGCGCCGAAGACCCGCTCGAGCTCGTAGGCGGGCGTCACCTCCAGCTGGTCGTAGCGGCAGTCGCGCGGCCGCTTGTCCGGGCGCCAGCGCACGAACTGCGCGGCGTGGCGGAAGCGCGTTCCCTGCATGTGGTCGTAGGCCACCTCGCAGACCCGCTCGGGGCGCAGCGGCTCCCAGCTCAGATCCTTGCCGCGGTTCCAGCGGCTGCTGGCGCCCGGCATCCGCTGCCCCGCGACGGCCGCCTCCGACTGCGCGTCGGCCCAGTCGCGCCAGGGATGGCCCTCGAGCGCGTTCGCACGCAGCGGCGCGAGCTCGGCGACGAGCTGCTTGCGGACGGCATTGCTGAACGCGGCGGTGACGCCGACGTGGTGCAAGGTCCCGTCGTCGTCGTAGAGGCCGAGCAGGAGCGAGCCGACCATCGTGCCCACGCCGTTCTTGTGCCAGCGGAAGCCGGCGACCACGCAGTCGGCGGTCCGCGAGTGCTTGATCTTGATCATCGTGCGCTCGCCGGCGCGGTACGGCTCGTCCAGACGCTTGGCCATGACGCCGTCGAGCCCGGCGCCCTCGAAGCGCCGGAACCAGTCCTCGGCGAGCGCGCGATCGCGCGTCGCGGGCGAGAGGTGCACGGGGGGCTCCGCGTCGCCCAGCGCGCGCTCGAGCCGCTCGCGGCGCTCCGCGAGGGGCGTCTGGCGCAGGTCCTCGTCGCCGAGCGCCAGCAGGTCCCAGGCCACGAAGGACGCGGGAGACTCCGCGGCCAGGAGCTTCACCCGCGAGGCGGCGGGGTGGATGCGCAGCAGCAGCGCCTCGAAGTCGAGCCCACCGGCGCCGACGATGACGAGCTCGCCGTCGACCACGCACCGCTCGGGAAGCGTCCGCTGGAGCGGGGCGATCAGCTCGGGGAAGTAGCGGTTCATCGGTTTCTCGTCGCGGCTCTGCAGCAGGAGATCGTCGCCGTCGCGGAACACCAGGGTGCGAAAGCCGTCCCACTTGGGCTCGAAGAGCCAGCCGTCGCCGCCGGGCAGGCGGTCGGCCGCGCTCGACAGCATGGGCGGGATCGGCGACGTGAACGGCAGACTCACCCCGCTAGGTTCCGCGCGATGAACGCCTTGACCATCTCGTGGGCGCGGTCGGTCTGCGGCCCTGGCTTCGCGACCCACTCGTGCTCGCATCCCTCGAACACGTGCAGATCGCACTGGCCGCCGGCCGCGCGGTACGACACGGCGAATTTCTCCTGGACGGCCGGCAGTACGTTGTCGTCGAGGGCGCCCTGCATGATCAGGAGCGGCGGCAGGCTCACGGCCTCGCGGCGATCGAGGATCCCCTGCGGATTGCTCTCGACGATCGTCTCCCACGGCCGGAAGTACGTCTTGTTGCTCTTGATCATGCTCTCGCGCTTCATCTTCTCGGCCTGCTGGTAGCGGGCGACCGTATCGCTGATCGGCGAGCGCGTCGCGACGTACGCCACCGTCGCGTCGCCCTTCGCGTCGGCCAGCGGGATCGCGTTGTAGCGCGCGTCGTGCGGCCGCAGGGCGAGGAGCTCGGCGACGTGGCCGCCGCTCGAGCTGCCGAGCACGCCGAGCTTCGCCGCCTCGCCGTTCCACTCGGAGGCCTTCGACTTGAGCCAGCGGACGCCGTAGTTGCCGTCCTGGACCGACGCGGGATACGGCGCCTCCGGCGCCAGGGTCAGATCGACCGCGACCACGAGGACGCCGCTGACGGCCACCGCGCGGTCCATCGGCTCGTTGGCGAAGCGATCCTTGTTGTTCCAGGCGCCGCCGTGCAGATCGAGCAAGGTCGGGAACGGGCCCGCGCCCTGCGGCTGATACACGCGGGCCATCAGCATCCGCCCGCTCACGGCGCGCCGGAGCTCGACTTCGGTCACCTTGAGGTCGAACTTCGCCGCCGGATCGTACGCGGTCTTCATCGCGGGTCCTCCTGCCGGGCTCGCCGAGTACGCCCGGGCCGGCCACAGCGTCGACACGACGGGAAGGCCCGCTGCGGCCAGTGCGGTCGTGAGAAAGCTCCGGCGTCCGAGCTCGTCGTCCATTGCGGTCTCCTTGCCAGCGATCGTGCCCCTGGCAGCCATCGTGCCCGATCGGGCGGATTATTTCACGACCGGGGCACGCGCGACACCGGATGCGCGCGCGCCCATCGGTTCAGAATCTCAGAGTGAACCGCACACGCACGCCGTTGTCGATGAGCTCGAACAGGTTGTCGTCCTCGTGGCTGTGCTCGTGCTGGAAGAAATACGTGAAATGGTAGCCGATGTCGAGCTCGGTCCCGCCGCGCCAGCGGTACGCCAGGCCGACGTCGGCGTCCGCGTGGCTCTGCTGCAGGTACACGGTGCCGCCCTCCTTGCGCAGGCTGTCGACCTTCGGCAGGCCTCCGCCCGAGACGCCGAGGCGCAGCAGCCAGTGCTCGCCGAGCGCATGGCCCCAGCGCAGCCCGGCGATCGGAACGGGAAGCTCCTGCTGGTAGAAGTCCTCGCTGTCCTCGGCCCCCGTGTGCCCAGGGCTGCTGAGCGTCGGGTTGAAGAACACGTAGGCGAGCCCGATGCTGCCGATGAGCTCGTCGGCCGGCGAGCGCCACAGCGCGCGCTCGTAAGCCAGGTCGACACGCCAGTAGTCCGCGTTGGTGTGAAGGGAGCCGGCCTTGAATTCCTCGCCGTTGTAGGTGATGGACCGATCGAGCGTGGTGTCGCCCCGCATGAACGTGTAGAGCGCGGTGACGCGCAGGGCGTCGTTCGGCGTGAAGTGATAGGCGCCGCTGGCCTCGATGGTCTCCGAGACGTGCACCCCGAGCGTGTTCAGGCTCAGGCGAGTGCCGGGCGTGCTGCTCCCGTTGAAGGCCTCTCCCACCTGAAGGCGGCCGATCGGCGCGCCGACGCGGCCGCCGAGCGTGAATTCCCATCGGTCGAGCGGGGCCGGGACATCGGCGCCACCGTCGCGAGGCGAGAGAGCCGGCGCCTCGCCCAAAGTCTGGGTGAGGCCCCGGTCCGGGGTCACCGTCACCACCGCCGCGAGGGTCAGCGAGAGTGTCCATGCTTTCGCGCTCGTCATCCTGGCCTCCTGACTGCCAGCGGAACGGAGGCGGGCGGGCGAGGACCGACGATCGTCCACCTGGGACGCCGGCCTCTTCAGTCGAGGATCAGCAGAGCTCTCGCGGCGCGATGGGCGGTGCGCGCGGGCGGCCGGCATTGCCGAGCGACGGCCGGACGGAGGCCGGTCTCGCCGGCTCGGCGCTGTCGATCCAGGCGAGACACGGCTGCGCGCCGATGTGCGGCTGGGCGACGGTCGCGAACGTGCTGGCGATGAAGGCAACGACTGTGTCGAAGTCGTCGTCGTCCCAGTAGCCGCCGATCCAGGTCGGATCGGGCGGATCCGCGTAGGCCGCCGGAACGAAGCCCACAAGGAGCGCAACGAGGAACACGGCCAGACCGCACCGTGAGGGAGCCACGCCACATCGTCGCCGCTGGCGAGCCCGGGGTCAAGCAACCGGATCTTGCAAGCAGAGTCGGCGAGGCATCGTATTCTTGCCGAGAATGAGCCGTCCCTCGGCGCAGAACCGCAAGCAGCTCCAGGCCGTCGCCCGCCGCGCGATGACCGAGCGTGGGCTCGAGCCGGATTTCCCGGCGGCGGCCAGGGCCGAGGCAGACGCGATCACGAAACCCGGGGCCGATTCCAGCGCGTCCATCGAGGACCTGACCGGCCTTCTCTGGGCGTCGATCGACAACGACGACTCGCGCGATCTCGACCAGCTTTCGGTCGCCGAGCCTCTCACCGGCGGCGCCGCGAGGGTCCTCGTCGCGGTGGCCGACGTAGACGCGATCGTCAGGAAGAGCTCGGCGATCGACGATCACGCGCGAACGAACACGACGTCGGTGTACACGGCTGCCCAGGTCTTCCCGATGCTCCCGGAGAAGCTCTCGACCGATCTGACCTCGCTCGCCGAAGGGCAGAAGCGCCTGGCGATCGTCGTCGAGATGGTGGTGGGCGCCGATGGCGCGGTCACCCGGTCCGCCGTGTACCGGGCGAGCGTGCTGAATCGCGCGAAGCTCGCCTACAACAGCGTGGCGGCCTGGCTCGAGGGAACGGCCCCGGCGCCGTCGAAGCTCGCGGCGGTGCGCGGCCTCGACGAGCTGCTGCGCCTGCAAGACCGCGTCGCGCAGGCCATGAAGAAGCGACGGCACCAGCAGGGAGCGCTGAGCCTCGAGACGATCCAGACTCGAGCCCTCTTCAACGGCGACGTGCTCGCCGACCTCCTGCCCGACGAGAAGAACCGCGCCAAGGAGCTCATCGAGGACTTCATGATCGCGGCCAACGGGGTGACCGCGCGATATCTCGAGGAACAGGGCGTCGCGTCGCTACGGCGAATCCTCCGGACGCCGGAACGCTGGGACCGCATCGTCGCGCTCGCCGCGACGCTTGGCGACCGGCTGCCTCCGCAGGCGGATTCCGGCGCCCTCGAAGAGTTCCTCGTCAAGCGCCAGCGAGCCGACGCCCTGCGCTTCCCCGACCTGGCCCTCTCGGTCGTGAAGCTCCTGGGCTCGGGCGAGTATGCGCTGCAGCGGCCCGGACAGACGCCGAACGGGCACTTCGGGCTGGCCGTGCGCGACTACACCCACTCGACTGCGCCCAACCGGCGCTTTCCCGACCTGATCACCCAGCGGCAGCTCAAGTCCACGCTGGCCGGCCGCCCCGCGGCCTACGACGACGCGGAGCTCGAAGGCCTGGCGCGCCACTGCACCACGCAGGAGGACGCCGCGGCGAAGGTCGAGCGCCAGGTGCGAAAATCGGCCGCCGCGCTGCTCCTCGCGTCGAGGATCGGCGAGCAGTTCGACGCGCTCGTGACGGGCGCGGCGGAGAAGGGCACCTGGGTCCGCATCCTCCGGCCGGCGGTGGAAGGCCGTCTGGTGCGGGGCTTCGACGGGCTCGACGTCGGCGATCACGTGCGGGTCGAGCTCCTCCACGTCGACGTCGAGCGTGGGTTCATCGACTTCGCGCGCAGTTAGCCGTCGCGGCCCGCTCTCCAGGGAACGCGGCCCCGAGCGACCCCGTGGGATACCTTAGAACCATGGGCTTCGACGGGCTCGTCGTCGACGGCTTCATCATCCTCGTCTACTTCCTCGTCATCACCGCCATCGGGCTCTACATGGG
>Ga0306926_10002598_pt1 | contig 18377 bp, 15 predicted proteins | sample flu12Cox44000178_FD_203759 | JGI IMG/M metagenome (GOLD analysis project Ga0306926, IMG submission 203759) | Lab enrichment of tropical soil microbial communities from Luquillo Experimental Forest, Puerto Rico - flux8day.12C.oxic.44.000.178 (v2)... | ecosystem: Environmental > Terrestrial >... | reverse complement strand
TCAAGAACCAGCAGGATTACAATGACATCGTGACGATGGGATATGCGCTCAGCAACGACGGCAAGCCGGTGCCGGCCCAGCAAGGAAGCCTCTGCGGCCTGATCCCGAAGGGGGCAAAAAACGTCGAAGTGGCTAAGGACTTCCTCAAATATTTGATCCAGCCGCAGGTCCTGAACGAGCTGCTGAAGACGGGGCTCGGCCGCAATCTGCCTGCGATGCCGGCGATCGTGAAGAACGACCCGTGGTGGCTCGACCCCAAAGATGCGCACCGTGTGGCCTATGTCCGGCAAGGCCTGTTCAGCCCAACCGTACCGACCTTCTGGACCTCCAACCCGGCCTACGCCGAGGTCCAGAATGAGCATGTCTGGCAGGCGGCCTGGGCCGAGATCATACAGGACAGCGCGACGCCGCAGGCGGCGGCGGAAAAGGCTTTCAAGCGGGTCGAGGAGATCTTTTCAAAATACCCGATCGCGCAAGGTTGAGAGGAGGAGAGCGATGATCATCCTGAGCCGGCGTTCGGTGCTTCGCAGCTCGCTGGCGGCTGCTGCGGCCGGGATGCTTGCGCGCCCCTACCTGGCCAATGCTGCGGCAACGACCGCTACGGTGTGGTGGGTCCAGGGCTTCGCCGAGGAGGAAGACATCTCGTTCAAAAAGATCGTTGCCGATTACGCGAAGGCCAGCGGCAACACGATCGACTACAGCATCATCCCGTATGCGCCGGAGCGCCAGAAGATCGTCTCGGCAATGACCAGCGGCGTAGTCCCGGACCTGTTCCAGAATAACCCGGCCGAGATCATTGCCCTCTACGCCTGGGAGGACAAGCTCGTCGACGTCACCGACGTGGTCGAGACCCAAAAGTCATTATATAACGAAACTGGTCTGCTCACTGCCTATTGCTACAACAATGCCGAGAAGCGGCGCAGCTTTTACGGTGTGCCCTATACAAGTGCGGTGCGACCAAACCACATCTGGCGGCCGCTGGTCGAGAAGGCCGGCTACACGATGGAGGATCTGCCGAGAACCTGGGATGCCTTCTACGATTTCTTCAAGGAAGTGCAGAAGAAATTGCGCGCCCAGGGCGAGCGCAAGGTCTATGCCCTCGGTTTCCAGATGAACACCACCGGCAACGACTGCAACGCGTTGTTCGACTATTTCCTGATCGCCCATGGCGGACAGGACATCGTCACCAAGGACGGCAGGTTGCACCTCGACGATCCGAAGGTGCGCGAGGCATTGCTCAAGACGCTGACCTATCCGACCACCGCTTACAAAGAGGGCTTTGTGCCGCCGGGCGCGATCAACTGGAACGACGCCGACGACAACAACGCCTTCCACGCCAAGCAGATCGTGATGGATCTCGACGGCACCATCTCGACCGAGGTCGCCGTCATTCACAAAGAGCAGGATTACCGGGACATTGTCACGATGGGCCTGCCGCTCAGCAACGACGGCAAGCCGGTGCCGAGCCAGGCCCCGTCCGTCGGTGGCCTGATCCCGAAGGGCGCGAAGAACGTCGACGTGGCCAAAGACTTTCTCAAATATTTGATCCAGCCGCAGGTGCTGAACGAGTATCTGAAAACCGGTCTCGGCCGCAATATTCCGTGTATGCCTTCGATCGTGCAGGACGACCCCTGGTGGCGCGAGGACCCGCACCGAGCTGCGTACGTCCAGCAGGGCGTGCTCGGCCCGACCCTGCCGAACTTCTGGACCTTCAATCCGGCCTATGCCCAGGTCCAGAACGAACATGTCTGGCCCACCGCCTGGGCGGATATCACGACCGGCGGGATGACGCCTGAGGCGGCCGCTGATAAGGCCTTCAAGCGGGCTGCGGAGATCTTCGCGAAATACCCGATCGCGGAGGGCTGAGAGGAGGATAGCGATGACTGCCCTGAGCCGGCGTTCGGTGCTTTGCACCTCGCTGGGTGCGGCTGCGGCCGGGACGTTGGTGCGGCCCTACATCGCCAACGCAGCGGCCACGACCGCGACGGTGTGGTGGGTCCAGGGCTCCGCCGAGGAAGAGGACATCTCGTTCAAGAAGATCGTCGCCGAATACGAGAAGGCCAACGGCAACACGATCGACTACAGCATCACGCCCTATGCGCCGCTGCGGCAAAAGATCGTCTCGGCGGTGACCGGCGGCCTCGTCCCCGATCTGTTCCAGAACACCCCCGCCGAGATCATTGCGCTCTACGCTTGGCAGGACAAGCTGGTCGACGTCAGCGACGTCGTCGAGACGCAACGGGAGGAATACACCGAGACCGCGCTGCTCACGGTCCGCTGCTACAACAATGTCGAGAAGAAGCGCAGCATTTACGGTGTGCCCTATACCGTCGGCTGTTCGATGAACCATATCTGGCGGCCATTGGTCGAGAAGGCCGGCTACCAGATGTCAGACCTCCCGAAGACCTGGGATGCCTTCTACGATTTCTTCAAGGAGGTGCAGAAGAAATTGCGTGCCCAAGGCATGCGCAACGTCTATGGCCTCGGTTTTCAGTTAGCCACCATCGGCGGCGACTGCAATGCACGGGCTAACGATTTCCTGATCGTCTATGGCGGTCGGGACATCGTCACCAAGGACGGCAAACTGCACCTCGACGACCCGCAGGTGCGCGAAGCGGCGATCAAGATGCTGACCTATCCGACGACCTCTTACAAGGAAGGCTTTGTGCCGCCGGGGGCGATCAACTGGAACGATTTCGACGACAACAACGCCTTCCACGCCAAGCAGATCGTCATGGATATCGAGGGTTCGCTGTCGACCGAGATGGCCATCATCAAGAACCAGCAGGATTACAACGACATCGTCGTGATGGGCCTGGCGCTCAGCAACGACGGCAAGCCGGTGCCGGCCCAGCAAGGAAGCCTCTGCGGCCTGATCCCGAAAGGGGCAAAAAACGTCGCGGTAGCCAAGGACTTCCTCAAATATTTGATCCAGCCGCGGGTCCTGAACGAGTATCTGAAGTCGGGGCTGGGCCGCTATCTGCCGGCGATGCCGGCGATCGTGAAGAACGACCCGTGGTGGCTCGACCCCAAGGATCCGCACCGGGCGCCCTATGTCCGTCAGGGCCTGTTCGGCCCGACCGTGCCGACCTTCTGGACCTCCAACCCGGCCTATGCCCAGGTCCAGAACGAGCACGTCTGGCAGACGGCCTGGTCCGAGATCATTCAGGGCAAGGCGACGCCGCAGACCGCGGCGGAGAAGGCGTTCAAGCGGGTCGAAGAGATCTTCGCGAAATACCCGATCGAGGAAAGCTGAGGGAGCGATCATCGGCGTCGTCGTCGCCCTGCCTCCATCGGTTTTAGCGGTGATGCGCTAGCTCGTCTTCAGCATCGTCGCCGACCCAGGCCTCGCGAGCCTCCTTGACGAGAAAGACGACGATGGCGAGTGACGTGACACTGTCGATCCACCACGCGCCGAACAGCAACTGCGCGATCAGGCCGACAAGCACGACGGCCGCGAGGTAGGCGCACGCGATCGACTCGACGGCGTCGGCCCGCAGGGCGCGGCTGCCGATGCGACCGGCAACCGTCATCTTCGCCCTGGCGAGGAGATACATCGCCGGAATTGCCAATGCGGTGACGATCATGCCCGGTGTCGAGAACTCTTGACCTTGACGACGCCACAGCCCGTAGCCGGCGCTCGCGATCACATAAGCGGCAAGTGCAAACAGGAGTAATCCGGCGATCTTGCCGGCTCGTTGTTCAATGGCCTCGGAGAACTCGGCGCCGTGTTGGAGTTCGACCCTCAGCCGCCAGAGCAGGACAACCGCGGAGGCGAGCTCGATGACGCTATCCGCCCCAAACGCAACCAGCGAGAGGCTACCTGCGAGGATGCCGGCGCCGATGGATACGGCGGCCTCGATGGCCAGCCATGCGGATGTCAGGGCTTCGAGCCAAAGGGCGCGCCTTATCAAGTGAAATCGTGCCGGGTCGGCAGCGACAGGCATGTTCAACTGCTAGACGCCGCCTTGCGGCTTGTCAAAAAGGTCGGGGGATCACTCGGTCGCCCACCGCAAAGCGGTACTCGCGGTGAAAAAGATGATAAAAGCCCCAGATAAACAGCAAGGGCTCAAGAAGCAGGGGAGGACGTTGGCTGCAGCGGTGGATATGGCCTTCAATAAGTTCGAAGCCACCTTCGTGAAATCCCCGATCTGCTAGTGATGAGGGGGCGGCATGAGCAGCACGCAGCCGGTCCTCGCAGCCGGACCGCGCTTATCGGTCAAAGGGCCGCGACGACCGCCCGGGCACCGCCATCTGCGCGGCTCGGATTTCAGGTGGTCGATTGCCTTTGTCGTACCCTATGCGGCGGTGTTCGTTGCCTTCGTGATCTATCCCTTCGGCTATGCGCTGTGGATGGCGAGCAAGCCCTCGCTTTACGCCGACCTGATCGCAGATCGGTCCTACCTGCCGGCGGTCGTCAATACCTTGCTCTTCGTCGGCCTCGGTGTGAATGTAAAGATGTTCTTGGCCTTGCTGCTATCCGGCTTCTTCATGCGCCGCCGCTGGTGGATCAGGGCCTTGCTGGCTGTCTATATTTTGCCTTGGGTAATCGCCGCGGCGCAAGCCGGCATCTCGTTCCACTGGATGCTGATCGGCGAGCAAGGCTTGATCGACAGGCTATTGTCGGAGTTGCTCGGCATCGACGGCCCGAACTGGTTCAATAACCGCTGGCTCGGCCTCGGATCGAACATCATCGCGTATATCTGGAAATGGATGCCGTTTTGGACCGTGATCTTCCTCGCCGGCCGGATGACGATCCCCCGGGACATCTATGACTCGGCGGAAATTGACGGGGCGACCGGCATCCGGCGTTTTGTCCATGTCACCTTTCCGCTGCTGGCCAATCTCTATCTGATTTGCACTCTGCTCTCCAGCCTATGGACTCTCGGCGACTTCACCACCGTCTATCTTGTCTCGGGCGGGGGGCCATATCATTCCACCGAAGTGCTGGCCACGCTCGGCTTCGGCTACGCCTTCGATACCGCCAAGCCGGCGCTCGGCGTCGCAGCTGTGATGTCGGCTCTCCCGGTGCTGATCCCGATTGTGATCGTATTGATGCGCAGGCTCCAGATCAGCGAGGTGCAGTTGTGAGCATCGCTCTGACCTTCGGCCGACTGGCGCGCCGGCGCTACCGGCTGCGGCGGGTTCTCACCGAAGCGGGCTCGGTGATGCTCGGAGTCGTCCTCCTGATCTGGTCGCTGTTGCCGGTTTACAACATGCTGCTGATCGCGCTCGATCCCGAAGAAGGCGAAATCGAATTCGACGGCAATATCTGGCCGCCCGAGCCATCGCTCGAGGGTTTCCGCGGGGTCGTGACGCAGGAGGCCCGGTATCTCGAGGATTTCTGGCACCAGTTCGGCAACAGCCTTTACATCGGTCTGCTGACGATGGTTCTGACCGTTTTGATCGGGTCGCTGGCGAGCTTCGCCGTGAGCCGGATGCGGCTGAGCAAAGGCTCGCTTCTCACTAACGCCGCGCTCCTCTCCTATGCGATACCCGCATCCTTCCTGATAGTCCCCTACTATCGGATCATGCACGGCTATGGGCTCTCGAACAACCTCTGGGCGGTTATTGCGGCAGACGTGACGTTCGCCATCCCGTTTGCAATCCTGATGTTGCAGCTATACGCGAGGTTGATACCGTTTGAACTGGACGATGCGGCCCGTGTCGACGGCGCATCCGCCGTTCAACTGTATCTGCAGATCTATTTGCCGTTGATGACGCCGGCGCTGGCGGTCGTCTCCGTCTACGCGCTGCTGCTCGCCTGGAACGATTATTTGTATCAGGCCGTACTCCTCTCGGTACGAAACATGACCGTTTCGGTGACGCAGGGCCAGCTGTTCGCCGACGTGGACGCACCGTATAACGCGATGATGGCGGCCGGCATCATTTATGTGTTGCCGCCGATCGCGCTCTTGTTTGCCCTCCGCCGCTACGTCGCGGCGGCACTCACGATCGGTGAGGTAAAGGGTTAGGGGCAGGTCGCTGATTTGGACGGCAAGACGGTCGCGTCGTCCCCGGTAAGGACACCGCGTTCGACCAGGTCTATTCCAAGGTCCAGAACGAGCGACACTCCCTCGCCTCGCTTGCGGGAAGAGGGTCGGGTGAGGAACGTCTTGGCGACCGCGCAGCATCCAAAGGTGGGCAGCATAGCTGCCCTTCACCCGGCATCCGTGCTCCGCGCGGCTTCCGACATCTCCCGCAAGTGAGGCGAGGTGATTGGCTTGTAGCGCCCTTGCTTCCGGTTGTGCGTCACTCGCGTGGGAGTGACGGAGAAGGCAGTGCGGCAGGTCGCGCGATCGACGCCCTCGTCACGGCAGTGACGCTTCGGCGCGGCGGCAGCGATTAACGTTTGAGGCCCCCGAGCGTCCGTTCTACATTGGGCTGAGAGACTGCAACCGAACGGGGCCGTTATCCGTTCGCGGGCGTGAAACGGGAGGGAAACGATCATGGCCAATCTGACGCGGCGTTCGCTGCTTTACGGTTCCCTCGGGGTCGCCGCGGCCGGCGCGCTGACGCGACCCCATATCGCCAACGCAGCGGCCACGACCGCGGAGGTGTGGTGGAACCAGGGCTTCGTTCCCGAGGAGGATGTTGCCTTCCGCGCGATGGTCGCCGATTACGAGAAGGCGAGCGGCAACAAGATCGATCACAGCCTCGTCCCAAACGCCCCGCTGCGCCAGAAGGAGGTCTCGGCGATTACCAGCGGCGTCGTCCCCGACCTCATGGAGGTGGCCTATCTGCCGTTTACCCCGCTGAACGCCTGGGACGATAAGCTCCTCGACCTCGGCGACATTGTCGAACGCGAGAAATTACGCTATAGTCCGATCGCGCTCAGCTCCTGCTATCATTATAATAACACGACAAAAAGGCGTGGCTATTATATGGTGCCAATGAAGCTGGCGGCTTGGCCGTTCCATATCTGGAAGTCGCTGGTCGAAAAGGGCGGTTCCAAGATCTCCGATTTGCCGAAGACGTGGGACGCTTTCCTCGATTTCTTCAAGCCGGTGCAGCACAATTTGCGGGCGCAAGGGATGCGCAACGTCTACGCCTATGGCTTTCAGGTGACCGGCAACGGCTTCGACCCGATCATGACCTTTAACCATTTCATGATCGCCTACGGCGGCAAGGACTTTATCACCCCGGACGGCAAGCTGCACACCGACGATCCCAAGGTGCGCGAGGCGGCGGTCAAGGCGCTGGTCAAGCTGACCACGCCGTTCAAGGAAGGGTACATGCCGCCTGCGGTCATCGGCTGGAACGACGTCGACGACAACAATGCCTTCCATGCCAAGCTCATGGTGCTGGATTTTGACGGCTCGATATCGACCGAGCTCGCGCTCCATGACAAGAAAGAGGAATACGACGATATCGTGACTCACGGGTTGCCACTCGATAATGACGGCAAGCCACTACCGGCTCAGGTCGTCGGGTTTGGTCCGGTGATCCCGAAGGGGGCAAAAAACGTCGCGGCGGCCAAAGAGTTCATCAACTACATGATCGAGCCGAAGGTGCTGAACGAGTATCTGAAGGGCGGGCTTGGCCGTTTTGCAGTCCCGATGCCCGATTTCGCCAAGAGCGACCCGTTTTGGCTCAAGGAGGACCCGCATTGTACCGCCCACACCCAGCAGACCTTGCTCGGGCCAACGTTGCCGATCTACGAGGCCTACAATCCGGCGATCGCCCAGGTCGATGCTGAGCATCTTTTCAGTGTCGCCGAGTTCGATGTGATGAAGAACGGTATGGCGCCGGAAGCGGCGATCGACAAGGCGTTCAAGCGGGCCGAGGAGATCTTCGCGAAATACCCGATCGCGCAGAGTTGAGAAGGGAGGAGAAGCAATGACCACTCTGACGCGGCGTTCGGTGCTTCGCAGCTCACTCGGGCTCGCTGCCGCGGGCGCCCTGGCGCGGCCCCATATCGCCAACTCCGCGGCGACGACCGCGGAGCTGTGGTGGGTCCAGGGCTTTGCCCAAGAGGAGGATGTCGCCTTCAAAAAATTGATCGCCGATTACGAGAAGGCGAGCGGCAACAAGATCGAGGACAGCATCATCCCGTTCGCGCCGATGCGCCAAAAGGCAGTTTCGGCAATCACCAGCGGTGTCGTCCCGGATGTCATGGAATTGGCCGACTTCTCGTTTCTCCCGCTGAACGCCTGGGCCGACAAGCTCGTCGATGTCAGCGACATCGTCGAACCCGTGAAGTCGCAATATATCGATACCGCGCTTCGTGCGACTTACAGCTATAACAGCGTCGCGAAAGAGCGCGCCTATTATGCGGTGCCGATGAAGGCGGCCGGGATCCCGTTCCACATCTGGCAGTCTCTGGTCGAGAAGGCGGGGTTTAAAGTCTCCGATATTCCCAATACCTGGGATGCCTTCCTCGATTTCTTCATGCCGGTACAAGATAAATTGCGGGCGCAGGGGATGCGCAACATCTACGCCTATGGTTATCAGCTGACCGCGAACGGGGTCGACCCCGCCATCACTTTTCAGGGCTACTTGATGGCGTATGGCGGCAAGAACCTCGTCACGGCGGACGGCAAGCTGCATACCGACGACCCGCAGGTGAAGGATGCGTCGGTCAAGGCGATCGCCAAACTGACGACGCCGTTCAAGCAAGGCTATGTGCCGCCGGGCGTCGTCAACTGGAATGACGCCGACGACAACAATGCCTTTCACGCCAAGTTGATCGTGATGGATTTCGACGGGTCGCTGTCGACCGAGGTCGCTCTTTACAAGAAGAAGGAAGAATACGACGACATCGTGACCCGCGGCCTGCCGCTCGGCAATGACGGGCAGGAAGTGCCGAGCCCGATGCCGATCTTTGGGGCCCTGATCCCGAAAGGGGCGAAAAACGTCACGGTCGCCAAGGAGTTCCTGAAATACGCGGTCCAGCCGAACGTGCTGAACGAGTATCTGAAGGGCGGGCTCGGCCGGTGGGCATTGCCGCTGCCCGAAATCGCCAAGAGCGACCCGTTTTGGTTTCATCAGGATCCGCACCGCACGGCGTACGCCGAGGAGACCCTGACCCGTCCGACACTTCCGCTTTACGAGGCGTTCAACCCGGCCATGGCCGAAGTTAATTCCGAGCATGTCTTCAGCATCGCCATGCTCGACGTCATGATGAACGGGATGACGCCGGAGCAGGCGATCGACAAGGCCTTCAAGCGGGCTGAGGCGATTTTCGCGAAATATCCGATCACGCAGGCGTGAGCGCGGGCAACGGCGGCTCGCAGCGATAACATTTGAGCCCGCCGAGCGGCTGTTCTATATTACCGTTGGAAGACAACCAGAGCGCGTCCGCGTGGATTCGCGGCGTGAACGGGGAAGGAAGACGGGCATGACGGTTCTGACGCGGCGTTCGGTGCTTCGCAGCTCCCTCGCGTTCGGCGCGGCCGGGACCTTGGCGCGGCCCTTTATCGCGAATGCGCAGGCGACGACCGCGGAGGTATGGTTCGCCCAGGGCTTCGCCAAAGAGGAGGATGTTTCCCTCAAAAAGATGGTTGCCGATTACGAGAAGGCGAGCGGCAACAAGATCGATCTGAGCATCGTCCCGTTCGCACCGCTGCGCCAGAAGGCGATCGCGGCGATCCAGAGCGGCGTCGTCCCGGATGCGATGGAGGTCGCCGACCTCGAGTTTGCGCCTCTGCAGACCTGGGACGACAAGTTGCTCGATGTCAGCGACATCGTGGAGACCCAGAAAAAGGATTTCGCCCCGCTCGCGATCGACTCTGCCTTTCTTTATAACGGCGTGACGAAAAGGCGCGCTTTCACCATGGTGCCGATGAAGATATCGGGCTGGCCGTTCCATGTCTGGCGGTCGCTGGTCGAGAAGGCGGGCTTCAAGGTGTCGGATATCCCGAACAAGTGGGACGCCTATCTCGACTTCTTCATGCCGGTGCAGGACAACCTGCGCAAGCAGGGTATGCGCAAGATCTACGCCTACGGCTATCAATTGACCGCCAACGGGGTCGATCCGATCGCCACCTTCAACCAGTTTCTGATAGCCTATGGCGGTAAAGACCTCGTCACGCCCGACGGCAAGCTCAACAGCAGCGATCCCAAGGTGCGCGCGGCAGCGGCCAAGGCGCTAGAAAAGCTGACCACGCCGTTCCTCGATGGCTACGTGCCGCCGAGCTGCATCAACTGGAACGATGCCGATGACAACAACGCCTTCCACGCCAAGCTGATGGTGATGGATTTTGATGGCACGATCTCGACCGAGGTGGCGATCTACGACAAGAAAGAGGATTACAACGATGTCGTCACGATGGGCCTGCCGTTCGACAATGACGGCAGGGAGATAACGAACCAAATCATCTCCTTTGGACCGGTCATCCCGAAAGGCGCAAAAAACATCCCGGCGGCCAAGGAATTTTTGAAATACGCGGTCCAGCCGAAGGTACTGAACGAGTATCTGAAGGGCGGGCTCGGCCGGTGGATGGTGCCGATCCCCGAAATTGCCAAGAGCGACCCGTTCTGGATGAAGGAGGACCCGCACCGCGAGGCCTACACCAAATTGACGCTGCTCGGTCAGATGATGCCGATTTACGAGGTCTATAACCCGGCAATCGCCGAGGTTAATTCCGAACATCTCTTCAGCGTCGCCATGTTCGATGTGATGAAGGAGGGGATGAAGCCGGAGCAGGCGGTCGACAAGGCGTTCAAGCGGGCCGAGGAGATCTTTGCCAAATACCCGATCCAGCAGGCTTGAGAGGCGATCATGACCACCGCATCGGCTATCGATTTCGGCCGCCCGGGAGTCCGGCGGCAATCGCTGTGGCGCTATTGGCGGGGCGGCCTGCAAGGCTCGGAGTTCACCTGGGCCGTCGCCTTTGTCGTGCCCTATATCGGGGTGTTCTGTGCGTTCGTGATTTATCCCGCCCTCTACGGGCTGTGGATGGGTAGCAACCCGAGTTTGTATACCGAGGTGTTCTCCGACCCGATCTACCTGAACACCGTGGTCAATACGATGATTTTTCTGGCTTTCGGGGTAAACGTAAAGCTCTTTCTGGCATTGATGCTGTCCGGCTTTTTTATGCGCCCCGGCTGGTGGACGAAGGCACTGCTGCTGGTCTTTGTGCTGCCCTGGGCGGTGCCGGCGTTGCCGACCTTCATCTCGATCCACTGGATGCTGAACGGCGAGTGGGGACTGGTCAACAACGCGCTGTATATTCTGTTCGGTGTCGACGGCCCGTCCTGGCTCAATTCGCGCTGGCTCGCGTTGGGCTCGGCGGTCTTCTCCCATGTCTGGAAATGGACGCCGTTCTGGACCGTGATCCTGCTTGCGGGCCGGATGTCGATCCCGCAGGAGATCTATGACGCGGCCAAAGTCGATGGCGCGACCGGCCTGCGCAGATTCACCCACGTCACCTTTCCGCTGCTCGCCAATCTCTACCTGGTGCTGACCCTGCTCGCGACGATCTTTTTGCTCGGCGACTTCAACTCGGTCTATTTCGTGACCGGCGGCGGGCCGGCCAATTCGACGCATCTGTTGGCGACGCTCGGCGTCGTCCGCGACATGCTGGAGCTCGGCAAGCCGCAACTCGGTGTCGCGGCGGTCATGTCGGCATTGCCGCTGCTGATCCCGCTGGTCATCATCCTGATGCGCAAGCTGAAGACTTCGGAGGCGCAGCTGTGAGCACGATAACCGCAGACAGAAGACCGAGATCAGCCGCGGCCCGGCCCGCGGAGCGGATGCGGCGCGCCGCCCGGCGCTGGCGCTACGCGACCAACGCCGGAGCCGCGTTGCTCAGCGCCGTGCTGTTGGTGTGGACGCTGACGCCGATCTACAACATCATCATGGTGTCGCTCGAGGCCGAAGGCGACGTGGCAGTGACGCACATCTGGCCGCCGGAGCCGTCGGCCGCCAGCTTCTGGGTCGTCCTCACCGAAGGCCATTGGTATCTCGAAGCTTTCTGGCACCAGTTTGGCAACAGCGTGTTTCTGGCCGCGATGGTGACGTTGTTGGTGCTGGTGATCGGCTCGTTGACCACCTTCTCGATCGGCCGGATGCGCATCCGCAACGGCTGGATCATCACCAACGCGGCATTGTTGACCTATGTGATCCCGGCGTCGTTCCTGGCGATCCCGTTCTATCTGATCATGAACCACTATGGGCTGAACAACAACCCGTGGTCGGTGATCGCGGTGTTGGTGACCTTCGCCACGCCCTATGCGATCTTCATCTTCATGGAATATGGTCGAAGCATCCCGCTCGAACTGGACGAGTCGGCGCGGATCGATGGCGCCTCGCCGATCCAGATATATTTTCGCATCTATCTGCCGCTGATGGCGCCGGCATTGGTCGCGGTCGGCACTTATGCGCTGCTGCTGGCGTGGAACGAATACCTCTACCAGTTCCTGCTGCTGTCGAACGACCGGAGCATGACCGTCGCAGTGGCCCTCGGAAAGTTCCTCAACAGCGACGTGGCACCGTGGAACTATATGATGGCGACCGCGATAATTTACGCCCTGCCACCGCTAGCGACCTATTACGCGTTCCGCAACCGAATGTCCTCCGGCCTGACGATGGGCGGGGTCAAGGGTTAAACCGCGCGGAGGGGACGGGGCCCCGACGGATGGGAGGTACGGCCCCGGCTGAATTGATTCCTTAACGGGCCCGAGCGCATATAGTGCGCTGACCGCGAACACGCTCACGCCCGAGATCTCGATGACCAGCAGCCTTGCCCATGCCCAGCCTGCCGCCCCCGACAGTACTGACTTCGACTGGACCGACCCTTTGCTCCTCGAGGAGGCGCTGACCGAGGAGGAGCGAATGGCGCGCGACAGCGCGCGCGCCTATTGCCAGGAAAAGCTCTTCCCGCGCGTGCTCGAAGCCAATCGGCACGAGCGTTTCGACCGCGAGATCATGAACGAGATGGGGGCGCTCGGCTTTCTCGGCGCGACCATCGAAGGCTACGGCTGCGCCGGCGTCAACTACGTCTCTTACGGCCTGATCGCCCGCGAGGTCGAGCGGGTCGACAGCAGCTATCGCTCGGCAATGAGCGTGCAGTCGAGCCTCGTCATGTATCCGATCTATGCCTTTGGCAGCGAGGCGCAGCGGCAAAAATACCTGCCTAAGCTGGCCTCGGGTGAGTGGGTCGGATGCTTTGGCCTGACCGAGCCCGATCACGGCTCCGACCCTGCCGGCATGACGACGCGGGCGACGAAAGCATCTGGCGGCTGGCGGCTGAGTGGCGCCAAGATGTGGATCACCAATGCGCCGATCGCCGACGTGTTCGTGGTGTGGGCCAAGACCAAGGGTGAGGTGATCCGCGGCTTCATTCTCGAAAAGGGCATCAAGGGGCTCAGCGCCCCAAAGATTGAAGGCAAGTTCAGCCTGCGCGCGTCGGTCACCGGCGAGATCGTCATGGACGAGGTGTTTGTACCCGAGGAGAACCTTCTGCCGGGGGTGAAGGGGCTGCGCGGCCCGTTCTCGTGCCTCACCAGCGCGCGTTACGGGATTGCATGGGGCTCGCTCGGCGCCGCCGAATTCTGCTGGCACGCCGCGCGCAACTATACGCTCGAGCGCCGACAGTTCGGTCGCCCGCTCGCCGCCAATCAGCTGATTCAGAAGAAGCTCGTCGACATGCAGACCGAGATCACCCTCGGGCTGCACGCCTGTCTACGCCTTGGCCGGCTCAAGGATTTGCGACGCGACTCGCCGGAAATGGTATCGATCCTCAAGCGCAACAATTGCGGCAAAGCGCTCGACATCGCCCGCGCCGCGCGCGACATGCACGGCGGGAATGGCATCGCCGACGAGTACCATGTTATCCGCCATGTGATGAACCTCGAGGCGGTCAACACCTACGAAGGCACCCACGACATCCATGCCCTGATCTTGGGTCGTGCCCAGACCGGGATCGCGGCCTTCGCCGGCTGACCATAGCCTTAGGCGAAGGCGCGGCGGATCCGGCCCCAATCCTCGATGGCGTGCTCCTGGCCGGGCACGATCTGTATGGCGATTTCGCTGTAGCCCGACTCGGCCAGCTTGGCGAAGCGCTCTTTCAGTTCCTTCTCGGTTGCTGTGTAGGTTGTCCGGCGGATCAGCTCGGCGGTGACAAACGGGCGCTCCTCGGGTTTGACGAACATCAGATGCCCGCGATGGTTTTCGAGGTAATGGGCGCCTTGCGGGGTGAATCTGCGGGCCAAGGCGACATAGCCTACCACCGCCTCGGCGACCGCGGGCGGCATCGGCGTCATCATCGGCAGTCCCGCCAATTCAGCATCGGCGGCACGATGCAGCAGCATCGCGGCGCGCGGCCCGGCCTGGGCAATGGCGCGCGGCGAGTCCGCAGGCTCGCCATCCTGTAAGATGGCGCCGCCGGTCAGCACTACGCTATCGAGCGGCTCAGCCCCGCGACCCGCGGCCCGCCGGCGCTCCTGCATGTCGGCCATCGCAGCGACCGCACCCTCGACATCGCCGGCCGTCGCGATCCAGCCGGCGCCGAGCTTCGCGGTCAACGCACGCGCCCGCGGGCCTGAGGCGGCGATCCAGAGCGAGATCGGATCGCGTGTATTGATCAGGCCGAGTTCGGGATTGAGCAGCCGGATCAGCCGCTTCTTCCGTTCGATTTCGGCCTCGACGGTTTCCCCCCGCAGCAATGCTGTGACGACGCGGATGTATTCCTCCATATCGGCAAGCTTGATGGCACCCAGTCCCATCGCTCGCCTTCCGGTAAAGCCGGTGCCGACCCCGAAATCAATCCGTCCCGGCGCCAGTTTGTTCAGCGAGGCGAAGGCGTTCGCGGTGACAGGGGCGAGCCGATTTGACGGAATCAGCACCCCGGTGCCGAGCCGAATGCGAGTCGTCTTCATCGCCGCCGCGGCCATCGCGACGAACGGGTCGGCGCTCAGCATCTGCGTGTCGTAGAACCAGGCGCGACCAAAACCCAGCTCCTCGGCACGTCTGACGACCCGCCAGGAATCGGCATCGGTTGCAATGGCGATCGCGAATTGCATGGGCGTCCTCCCTGGCCTGTAGTCCGCTTTACCCACTGACCTCCGCAGATTAACATTGATCCTTACGAGCGTCGGCCGACAGATTTGGGAGGAACGGCCATGAACACGCGGGCGGGTCGGGCGAGGTTAGCGTTGGCGGGTGGCTTTGCCGGGACGATGCTGCTGCTTGCCACATCGGTAGCAGCCGAGAATCCGACCATGCCGTCGATCGACCTACCAAACTCCTACGCGGTCGGGGTCAAGTTCGGCCAGCTGCCCGAGGGGCGCCAGTGGGGTGGCGTCATCGCGGTCACCCCGGACCGCGACGGCAAGAACATTTGGGCGTTTGAGCGCTGCGGCGGAAACTGTCTGAACTCGGACCTCCCGCCAGTGCTCGAATTCGACCCCAGAGGCAAGCTGGAGAAGAGTTTTGGCGCCGGGATGTTCGTCTTTCCGCACGGCATTGCCGTCGACCAAGAGGGCAACGTCTATGTCGCCGATGCCAACGGCAAGAACGGCAAGGGCGACGTAGTCGTCAAGTTCAGCCCCGAGGGCAAAGTGCTGATGACCTTGGGCCACCCCGGCCTGCCCGGCGACGCGCCGGGTTATTTCGACCGGCCGTCTGCAGTCGCTGTCGCCCCCGACGGGACGATCTTTGTCGCCGATGGGCACGGCGGTGATTCCAATGCGCGCATCGTCAAGATCGCCCCCGACAGCAAGGTTATCAAAACCTGGGGCAAGAAAGGGTCGGGCCCCGGCGAATTCAATGAGCCGCATGGCATTGCGCTCGATTCCACGGGTCGGGTTTTCGTTGCCGATCGGGTCAACAGCCGCATCCAGATCTTCGACCCCGACGGCAACTTCCTCGCCGAGTGGAAGCAATTCGGCCGCCCGAGCGCGGTGTTCATCGACAAGAACGATGTGATTTATGTCGCCGACTCGCAGACCGAGGACAAGGAAGGATGCACCCCCGACCCCGGCTGCCGTCGCGGCATCCGGATCGGCAGCGCCAAGGATGGGACCGTCAAATACTTCATCCCACGCGCCAACCCGCAGGACGACAAATCGGGCGGTGAAGGTGTTGCGGCCGATGCTGCGGGCAATGTGTTTGGCGCCGAGAATGTCGGCAAGGGGCTGCGCAAATACGCCAAGCAATGATTGGCGCTCGGGTGGTCCCCTACCCTTTGACCGAGCCCGAGGTCAGGCCGGCAACGTAGTGCTCGACAAAGAACGAATAGATCAACGCGACCGGGATCGAGCCCAATAACGCGCCGGCCATCAGCTGACCCCAATAGAACACGTCGCCGCGGATCAGCTCGGCGATGACCCCGACCGGAACGGTCCGCACGGCACTCTTGGTCAGGAAAATAAGCGCATAAAGGAATTCGTTCTGCGACAGGGTGAAGGCAAAGATCCCGGCGGAGATGAACCCCGGTGTGCACAATGGCAAAAAGATCCGTCGCATCGTCTGCAGCCGGCTGGCCCCATCGATGCGCGCGGCCTCTTCGAGCTCCATCGGCACCGTCTTGAAATAGCCCAACAGCAGCCAGGCGCAGAACGGCACCAGCATTGTCGGATAAGTTAGGATCACGGCACTCAGGGTATTGCCGAGGTCGAGCCGGTTGATCAGATCCGCCAGCGGGATGAACAATAATGGCTGCGGTACGAGATAGATCGCCGCCACTGTCATCGCAATCAGGCCGGCTCCAGCAAACCGCATCCGCGCCAAGGGATAGGCAAGCATGACGCCGAGAACCAGCGAGATCGCCGTCGATACGACCGCGACGAGCATCGTGTTCCACGTCCAGGTCAGAAAGCTCGTCTGGGTCAAGAGGTCTACGTAGTGCTTGAGCGTTGGATTGTGCACGACGAGCGGCATGATGCGCTGATTGTAGAGCTCGGAATTCGGCTTTAGCGAAGTGATCGCCATCCAATAGAACGGGAACAGCGCCAGCACCAGAAAGAAGCCGACCGGCAGCCACAGCCGCACCAGCCGCTCGACCGGGCCGTAGCCGGTGACCATCACCCTCTCCGCATGTAAATCGTCAGCGCGATTATCAGCAACGCCAACGCCGGGAACATGGCCAGCGCGATCGAGGCGCCGAGACCGAGCTGGCCGGCGCCCATGGCAATGTCGAAGGCATAGGTCGCGAATAGCTGAGTCGCATTTTGCGGTCCGCCATGGGTCAGCACATAGACGAGCTGGAAATCGGCGAAAGTGAAGATCACCGAGAACAACGTCACGATCAGAATGATCGGCTGCAGCAGCGGCAGGGTGACATAGCGGAAGCGCTGCCAACCGCTGGCGCCGTCGATCGTGGCTGCCTCGTAAAGTTCCGGGGGCACGGTCTGCAACCCGGCGAGCAGGGTGATGCCGTAAAACGGCAGGCCGCGCCAGGTGTTGATCACGATAATGGAGACGATCGCCAAGATCGGGTTGCCAAGCCAGGAGGGCCCCGGCCTCGGCACGCCAAGCCCGATCAGCAGCCGATTTACGACACTGAATGCCGGGTCGAGCATCCACATCCAGGCGACCGTGCTGAGCACGGTCGGCACGATGAACGGCAGCAGCAGTAACGCCCGCACCAAGTTCTTCATGCGGAAGTGCTGGTTCATCGCGACCGCGAGACCCAGCCCGCCGACCATCTTTAGCAGCGTCGCGACAAGCGTATAAACGAATGTGTTGAGCCCCACCCGCCAGAACAGCGGATCGTGCAAATTGGTTGCGAAATTCTTCAGCCCGACAAAGGTTCCGGCGTGGGCAACCGGGCGGTCCTGCAGGCTCAACAGGATACCGTAGCAGAACGGATAGCCGACCAGTGCCGCCAAAAACAGCAGCGGCGGCGCCATTATCAACCAGCTGAACACGCTCTGGCGGTCCAGCCATACGCCAAGTGTTGCGGCACGGCGCACTGGCCGCGCCGCTCCGACGAAGGGCTCGGACCGGACCGACATTCTCAGACGGCGCGGTCGATCCCTTTGAGCTGCGCCTCGGCGTTCTTGATTACCTCTTTGGTCGAGGTCCCGGCGCACGCCTTGGCGAACATGTCGACAACGACGTATTTGGCGACACTCTCGGCCAGCCGGCGGTCGGGCGGCGCCGGCCAGCCCGGCAGATGACTGGTGCTGAGCGCATCGCGGTAGGGAAGATTGCGTGGTTCGACCTGCCACATCGGGGCGTTGTCGTAGGCGTGCAGCAGCGGCTGATAATAGCTGACCGCGACGTCATACCAGGCGCCCAGCTGCTTCGGTTTCGACAACCAGCGTAGGAAGTCGTGCGCTTCTTTCTCCTGTGGAGAGAAATTAAAGATTGAATGGCTGATCGCGCCGAGAAAATGGAAGCGACCCTTAGGCCCGGCCGGATTGAGTGCCTGTTCGGTGACCTTGCCGATCTCAGGAAAATTCTGCTTTGCAAACCAAAGAATGCTTTC
>Ga0306926_10002595_pt1 | contig 18386 bp, 15 predicted proteins | sample flu12Cox44000178_FD_203759 | JGI IMG/M metagenome (GOLD analysis project Ga0306926, IMG submission 203759) | Lab enrichment of tropical soil microbial communities from Luquillo Experimental Forest, Puerto Rico - flux8day.12C.oxic.44.000.178 (v2)... | ecosystem: Environmental > Terrestrial >... | reverse complement strand
GTCCGGGCCGGCACGGGTCGGCGACCTCCACGAGGGTCTCGCCCATAAGCGCTCGACGCTGACCAGCATTCTCGACAGACTGGCGGCGCGCGGACTCGTCACTCGCGAGGTGGGTCTGAGGGACCGGCGAACGTTTGTGATTTCGTTAACCCCACGGGGCCGGAAGGTTGCCCATCAGGTCTATCGACATCTGCTGGAGCTCGAGCGCGCGGTGGCGGCGAGCGGATCGAGCGACGAGATGCGCGCGTTCCTGAAGGTTCTGTCTGCATTCGAACAGAAAGCACAGAAACGGACCGCGAGACCCTAGAAGTGGTAATATCAGCGTATTACCATGCCGACGATTACGGTGAAACTCGACAGAAAACGCGCCGAGCGTCTTGCCAAGTGGGCGCGGCGGAGAAAAGCCACGAAGTCTGAAGTGATCAGGAGCCTGATCGATTGGGCGGGCCCGATCGGGACTGGAGATGATCTGATCGAATGGGTCAAGGCTTCCGAAGGCAAAGGCCTGGGCTTGGCTCAGAGAAGACGATGAGGCGCGTGGCCTTATTGGACGCCTCTTTTCTGGTTGAACTGGAGCGGGAAACGGCGCGCGGCGAGGATGGCCCCGCGCGGCGGTTCCTGCCCACTCTCAGAGGTCGCGCGCTCGTGGTCTCCGTGGTTACGGTCGAGGAAATCCTGGAAGGCGCGGCGGACGAAATCGGGGCGTTCGCGTCGCTGCAACGGTTCGTTATCCAAGGCTTGTACCTGGCGCAGGCGAGGCGTTGCGCGTTGCTCCAGCGCCGCGTGTCGCGACGACTGGGCGAGAATGACGCCTGGCTCGTTGCAACGGCTCAATCGCTGGATGCTGACATCGTGGGCGCGGATCGCAGGGCATTCGAGCGGCTCGGCGTTCGTTATTTGCGTTTTCGCTGAATTCAGCCTCACCGCGCGCACGACGTCGCGATCGGCACACTCGCGGGCTCGAGCGGGGGTCGCTTGTGCCAGGCGAGCGACGCGTTCAACGTGGGTAGATCGCGCTCATTGAGCACACGCCACGACTCGATCGCCTTCGCCAGTGCGTCGCACCATGACGTCGAGACGCTGCGGAGCGACGTCGATGGCCTGGCGTCGCCGCTCTCCACCATGCTGAACAGCCGCGCCATCTCGCGGTTCACAAGGCCAAGTCCGGGTGCCGCCGAAGTGCCGTTCTGAACCGCATCCAGCCGAGTCTCGAACGCGTGCAACGCGGCGGCTTCGTCACGGGTACTCTTGCCACGCTTCCCTTTGGCATCGTTCGAGCCCTCAGCATCTTTCGGGTTACCGAGCGACTCGAGGCGGCCCGCGAGCGTCGCGCGCAGCGCCGCCAGCCGGTTGTATCCGTCGTAGCTGGAGGCGAGCCCGCGCGTGAGCTGGTCCGCCAGCTCGAGCTGCGCGACCAGATCCGCTTGCGATGCCTTCAGGCGCGGATCGGGTTGGACCGTGAGCGTCCGCGTCTCGCGATGGCCGGCGGCGGACAGCTCGATCGTGTAGTGCCCCGGCACAACCAGTGCCCCTTCCGGCTGCTGACGCGGTGTCCGCCCCGGGATCGCGTGGTCGGGCAGAGTGTACTCGACGTACGGCAGCAGCCCGCCAAAGTAGCCGAACGGCAGAATCCTTGGCGGCGGATAGCGAAGGTTCCACGCGAAGCGATTCAGTCCGGCGTTCTTGCTCGGCACTTCAGGCAGGGCGAACCAATACGAGGGCACATTGGCCAGCAGGGTCGGCTCAGGCGGCGCGGCGGACGAAAACGTCCGCACGACCTGCCCGCGCTCGTCCGCAACGGTCAACGTCAGATCGCCGGCCGGCACATCCTTGAGGTAGTAATCGAGGATCGCGCCTTCGGGCGGATTCGGCGCCGCCGGCGTCTCGATAGGGAGCGGTGTATCCGCGTTGACGTCCCACCGCGCGCGCACGGCAGCTGAGGGTTGCAGCAGCTCGATGGCCGAGGCGGCGCGGCCCGCCAGCTGTCGAAGGGGCGTCACGTTGTCCAGGATCCAGAGCGCGCGCCCGTAGGTGGCCAGCACGAGATCATCGCCCTGGACGACCATGTCGCGCATGGAGGAGGCCGGCAGGTTGAGCTGGAGCGACTGCCAATCGTCGCCGGCGTTGTCCGACACGTACACGCCGGCTTCGGTTCCGCAGTAGATCAGCCCTTTGCGCACCGGGTCTTCGCGAACGACACGAGCGAATGCCGTGTCGGGGAGACCCCGGACGATCTTCTGCCACCTCGCTCCGCCGTCCAGCGTGCGGTAGATATAGGGGCGCACATCGTTCGGCACGATGTAGGTCGCATACGCCGTTCCGGCATCGTGCCGGCCGGCGTCGATGATCTCGAAGGCGCCGCCAGCGGGCGCGTCCGGCGACACGTTGCGCCACGTCGCCCCGCCATCCTGCGTGACCTGCACAACGCCGTTGTTGGTCGCCGCCCACATGACGCCCGCTTTAACGGCGGAGAGCGAAAACGTCGTGATCGCCTGGAGCGGCAGACGCGGCGTCTCGGCAGGTCGCCCAGGCACGTCCGTCAGATCAGGACTGACCTCGTGCCAGGTCATGCCTGAATCGGTCGTTTTCATCAGGAACTGCGTGCCGTAGTACAGCGCGTGCGGATCCTGCGGCGCGAACGCCATCGGTGCGTTGTTCACCGAACGATATCCCGTGCCGGGCGCGAAGACATGGGCGAACTGCCCCGTTCGCCGATCGAATCGCACCACGGTCCGGTACCAGCCGCCGGCAAACACGATGTCGCCGTCGAGCGGATCGGGCGCGAGATAGCCGAACTCGAAGCCGCCCGGCGAATACCAGTCACGATAGCTGATTTCGCCGTAGTCGCTCCTGTTCGGCACGGCGACCGAGCCGCTGTCTTGCTGTGCGGCGAAGACCTGGTAGGGGAACCGATCGTTGGTCGCGACATGGTAGAACTGCCCGGTCGGCTGGTTGTACCAGCTGCTCCACGTCGCGCCGCCATCGACGCTGACGATGGCGCCCTGGTCGACGCCGGCGAGGAGGCGCTTTGAGTTCCTCGGATCAATCCACAGGAGCTGGAAGTCGTCGCCGCTCGGCGCGCCGGCGAACGCCTCAAACGTTTGGCCACCATCAGTCGAGCGGTACATGGCCGTCTGCGTGACGTACACGATGTCAGGATTCTTCGGATCCGTGATGACGCCGACCGGCCTGATCCTCGGATCTTCAGTGGCGCGCGTCCACGTGTCGCCGCCGTCCCGTGAGCGAAAGAGCCCGTCGCGCAGCCCCGCGAGCACGGTCCGGCCGGCTGACCCGGCAACGATCCCGAAGGCTTGACGGCCAATGGGCGCGCTCGCGAGGCCCTTGGCGGCGACGCGCGTCCACGTCGCGCCGCCGTCGATCGACCTGAATACGGCGGGCGGCGGCGTGTAGCCACGGTCTCCCGACTCCGGTGCAGGAGGGGGAGCCCCGACGGGAGGGACAGGCGAGGCACCGCGATTGCCGGCGGCCCGGTAACACGTCGCGTACACGACGCGTGGCGCATCCGGAGCGGCCACGATCGACGGACACCCGCTGTCGTTGTCAAGAAACAACACCTTGCTCCACGTTGCGCCCCCGTCCGTCGTTCTGAAGACGCCACGGTCGGGGCCACGCGTCCGGTCGCCGATCGCGGCGACGAGGACCTCATCAGCGTTGTCCGCGCTGACGAGGAGCGAGCCGATGAAATGCGTGTCGCCGAGCCCGACGCTTCTCCATGACGTGCCTCCGTCTTTCGACGCGTAGACACCGTTCCCGCGCGTCTCCTCGCCTGTGCCGACGTAGATCATCTGCGCGTTCGACGGAGCGACGGCAACCGCGCCGACCGAGGCCACACCAGTCCGGTCGAAAATCGGCGTCCACGTCTGTCCGCCGTTCACGCTCTTCCACACACCGCCGCCGGGCGCGCCGAAGAAGTAGGTGTTGGGATCAGAGGGATCGATCGCGCCGGCCGACACGCGGCCCGCGCGGAACGGCCCGATGAGACGCCAGCGCAGCGCCCCGGAGTTGGTGACGTTCGTGATGACCGCCCGATCAGTTTGATCGGCGCGGATGGGCGCGCACGCGCACAGCAGGAGGAGGAGCCCTCCCAGGCGATCAAGGCGGTGACACGTCATTGACACCTCGCGGGTGAGATCATCGCGTCCGAGTCGCGGGACGCGCAGATTATCCGCCGACGCACCGATAAGTAGTCAAACTGGAGGACTGCTCGCATGATCCCGCTCCTTGGTCTCCTCATTGCCGCTGCGCCTGCTCAGACCTGCCCCGCCGTTACGGCGCAGGAGGTCACGGCCGCTTTGAAGTCCTATGGCGAGACGGGAACGTGGGCAGTCGAGGGCCCCGTCCGCCCTTATCCTAATGTTCCGTACTACGAGTGCTACTATCGCTCCCAGACGGGAAAACTGAACCGCCAGGTGCTGATTCAGGTTCGCCCTGCCGAGGGTGGCGAGCGGACCTCGGTTAAGCACTTCGTCGACCAGGTCTCGAAGACCGCCTCCGTGCCGCCGCGCGCCGTCGCCGGTTTAGGCGACGAGGCATGGTTCTATGTGGATGCGGAGGGTGCCGGCCAGCTCAACGTCCGGACCGGATCGACTGTCGCAGCGGTCGTCCACGTCAGCGTCGATCTGCAAGTCAAGGGGAGCGCTGACGCCGAGCGAAAGCTCGGCGCGGCCAGGGCCGTCGCTGAGCACGCCCTCCGGCGACTGACGTTCGGAGAGATCTCGGTCGCGAAGTAAGCAAATCCTCGTTGCCGGCGAAGTCAGCGTTGAGGCATCCGGGTTGGGGCCGGGTGGAACGAGCCGGCGAGCCGGCGTGACACGACCACACCGACGTGACCGTCCGACCGCCGGTAGGCGATCAAGCCGGCCAGCGCGGGGTAGGAATCGATCAGCGCGATACCCTGCCTCGGTCCGAGCATAAAGGCCGCCTTCGACATGGCGTCTGCGAGCGTGCCGTCACGAGAAACAATCGTCACGCTTTCCGACGCACTCGACGGCTCGAGCGAGTGCGGATCCAGGAGATGGCCGAACCGTTGCCCGTCGGCGACGAGGAAGTTCGAGTCGTTGGCGGAGGTGGAGACCGAACCCTCTTGGAGGTCGATGGCGCCGAGCAGATGGTCGGGCGCGTCCGGGTCCTTGACGCCGACCGACCATCGGCGTTTGCCGGGCGGCGTGCCGACCATGTACTGATTTCCACCGGCATCAACGAATCCCGCCAGGCCGCGCCGGCGCAGCGCGTCGGCCGCCAGCTCGACGGCGAATCCCTTCGCGATGCCGCCGAGATCGACTTCGACGCCCGGACGCGCGAAGCGGACCGTGTGCCGGGTCGGATCGAGCAGGACGTTGCGGAAGTTGACGAGCGGGCGCACGGCGGCGAGCTCTGCCTGGCTCGGAACGTGCGGACGCTTATCGAAGAAGCCCCACAGCCTGACCAATGGCCCGACGGTCACGTCGAACGCGCCGTTGCTGTCGGCGCTGACCTGCTGCGCGGCTTCGAGCACCCGCAGCATGGGGTCGGTGACTTCCACCTCACCACGCGCGGCCGAGGCGTTCATGCGCGCGAGCTCGCTGTCGGCCCGATAGTTGCTCATCAGGCGATCGACCTCGGCGATTGCCGCAAACGCTTCGTCGATCGCGTGCTCGCGCGCCGCCTCGTCGTCCCCGAAAGCCTGCACCTGCACCGAGGTGCCCATCAGGTATCGAAACGCGCGCGTTTCGGCTGCGCTCGAGTCGGCGCGGGGCGCGGCGCAGCATGCCAGCGCAACGGCCACGCTGAGGGGCGCGTGCCTCCCGGACATCACTTGCAGCCGCAACCGCCGCTCTGAACCCCGTAGCCGCCCGCCGCGCCTTCGCGGGCTTCCTGCCAGTGGGTCATGTAGGCGACCTGGCTGGCGTCGGCGTCGAAGATCATGCAGCGGTCCGCGAGCCTGCCGCGTTGCCACGGTTGCACGGTCTCGCAGGCGCCACAGACAAATGCGGTGAGGGCCACGGTTAAGAGGACCGCACGCCTGCCGAGGACGGATTGGCTCATGGCTGCTTCTCCTCCGACAAGAGCTGCGCGATTTCCCGCCGGTAACTGCTGCTCACATCGCTCGTGTAGCCGATGTGAGTGAATCGGATGACGCCGTTGCGGTCGATGATGAACGAGCTCGGCATGCCCCTTACGGCGAACGCTTCGGCCGACGTTCCCTTCGGATCGAACAGCACAGGCATCGTGTGGGGGAGCTTGGCAAGGAACGCGTCGGCGTCGCGCCGCCGCTCGTCCACGTTCACCGCGAGCACCTCGACGCCGCGCGCGTGGTACTCGCGAAAGAGCGCGTCCAGCGCCGGAAAGGCCGTCTTGCACGGCACACACCAGCTCGCCCAGAAGTCGACGATGACCACGCTGCCCTTGTAGTCGGTCAGGCGCACGGTTCCGCCTTCGGCTGTTCGGAGCGTCACATCCGGCGCGGTTCTCGACGGTGCCGCGATCGATGCGAGGAGGGCCAGCGCGATCAGCCATTGAGTCATGTCAGCGTGCCTTCAGGGGGATTCGCACCCCTGTCGAGAGTATCACTGCTTCAAACCCGTTGTCGGCTCTGTAGCGCTCGTAATGGAGCATCACACCGGCGCCCGCGGGTAGCCACGGAAAACCTTCAGTCGGCGTGACGTCGAGCTGCGCGGAGAAGTTGTTCGAGGCGAACGGCTCGAGGCGGTAGTCGGCCGTGAAGTAGGCCGGAGGGGGACCGACGTACGCCGGCTGATAGAAGAACGCGGCCGTTTGATCGTAGTGCCGGTACGCGACGTTCATCAGCCACTGCGGGTTGAAGTAGTGTGAGATGCCGACGTTCAGCATATTCGACCCGATCTGCCAATCGTCGATATACCGCCGATAGTCGGCCTCCAGGAACGTCTCGGCCGGCAGCGCCTGGCGCACGCGGGCGCTGAACGTCTGCCGGGTGCGCGTATCGGGGACGTGGCCCACCAGCATCATGCCGTTCACATCCGCGCGCAGGAACGGGTTGTCCTGGTAGCCGTTGATCCTGGCCAGCTCATAGCCTGCCTGGACGACCGTTGTCTTCGAGAGCGTCTGCGTTACCGATCCGTAGCCATCGCTCGCGTACTGATTCCGCCGATCCATCTGCGGGTGCAGCTGCGGCTGATTCAGCGAAAACGTGAAGCCGCCGGCGACGGTTGTGTTCCCCTTGTTGAGATCCCGCGTCACCGACGTCAGCCCGGTCGTGGAGCGATAGAAGTTCTCCTGGCTGTACGCGCCCCCGAAGGTCCACTTGATGTCCCCGAGCTTGCGCGTGGCCGCGACGCCGCCATACAGGCGATGGGTGCCAACGCCCTGATGGTGACAGCGTGCGCACGAGTCGGACGCCGCCGAGATTGCGTCGACACCGAAGCTCACGCGCAGCGCCGTGCGGTCGGTGAAGTCGCGATTCAGATCCACTGTTGGACTCAGGACCGTCACGCTCCGCGTATCCTGAAAGGCATGAAACTGGATGTTCACATCGTTGTTCTGCGCCCAATTGCGGCGGGCGACCAGCGCACCGGCGACGGCGACCGTCACCACGACGAGCTTCGAGGCGTAGGAGCGACCGTTCAAGATCGTCTCACCGGGTTGGCGCAGCGCCGTAGTACACCATCCATCGGAAGACCACAGTCGCTTTGGTCGTCGCATCGCCCCTGAAGTACCCGTACATGCTCCCGCCCGGCGAGCAGTCGGTGACGAGCGAGCTGCTCGCGTCGCCCGGTCGCTGGCCGGTCATCACCTGCGCGTAGGTGGCCACCGAGTAGTTGCCGCGTGGATTTCGGGCGCTGTGGCAAGAGAGGCAATCGGCGTCCAGAATCGGCTTGACGTCAGGCACGTACGCGAGCGGTTGGAGGCCGATCCCGCTTGGCCCGAAGGGAAAGCCCGGATCGCCCGTGTCAGTCGCGGGCTGGCCTTGAACGCATCCGAACCCGCCACATGTGACGATGACAATCAGTGACAGCGCGAACCACCGCCGCTGCCGACAACAAGGTGTCGTCTTGCTGGCGAGCATCGCGACGCATCGTGCAAGGCTCGTACCGATGCACGCCTCGTGTCTGGATTGGAATACGCCTACCCGCGCGAGATCACACGCGGCGACGTGTCCTCAAAGTGCTTCACTGATCATTACGCGGGGACAATTCAGTCACGCGTTCTTCCAGCGGGGAAAGCGCAGCCATGTACGTGTACACGAGAGGCGTGAGATAAAGCGTGATGAGCTGCGACACGAGGAGCCCGCCGACGACTGCGAGCCCCAGCGGGCGGCGCGCCTCTCCACCGGCGCCGAGACCGAATGCGATCGGCGTCGCTCCGAGGAGTGCCGCCATGGTCGTCATCATGATCGGGCGGAAGCGGGTGAGGCAGCCTTCGAAGATCGCGTCGATTGGAGCCTTCCCCTCGTTCCGCTCCGCGTCGAGCGCGAAATCGATCTGCATGATGGCGTTCTTCTTGACGATGCCGACGAGCATGATGAGGCCCACGAACGAGTAGATGTTCAACTCGTCGCCAAAGAGCCAGAGTGTCACCAGCGCGCCGAGGCCGGCTGACGGCAGGCCCGACAGGATCGTGATCGGGTGGAGGTAACTCTCGTAGAGCATTCCGAGCACGATATAGACCACGCCAATCGCCACAAAGAGCAGCAGGCCGAGATTCGTCATCGATTGCTGAAACACCTTGGCCGTGCCCTCGAAGGTCGCCGTGACCGTGGGCGGCAGGAACTCGTCCGCGACCGCCTTGACCGCATCGACCGACGCGCCGAGCGAAACCCCGCGCGCGGTCGCGAAGGAGATCGTCACAGCCGGGAGCTGTCCGGAATGGTTCACCGACTGCGGTCCGACAGTCTCGGCGAACCCGAGAATCGACTCGAGCGGGACGAGGGTCCCTTTGGGCGTCTTGAAGGACATGGTTTGCAGGGCGTCCGTGCTCGCCTGGTAGGAGGGGTCGAGTTCCAGCAGGACTCTATACTGGGCCTTGGTCCCGTAAATCGTGGACGACCACCGTGGGCCGAACCCGTCGTAGAGCGTGGATTCGATGGCGTTGGCGTCGAGCTGCAGGGCGGCCGCCTTATCACGATCGATGACCAGGTTGACGCGCGGGCTCTTCATCTCGATGTCGCTGTTGACGTCAACGACCTCGCGCAGTCGCGCGATCTCGGGGACGAGCCGCCCGGCCCACGAGTACAGCTGGCTCGTGTCGGCGCTGCGGACGATGAGTTGATAGGTGCTGTTGGAGGCGCGCCCGCCGACGTTGATCGCGGGCGGGAGCGTCGGAAAGGCTTCGAAGCCAGGGAGCCGCGACAACTGGGGCCGAATCTGCCCGATGATCTGCGCGGCCGACACCGGCCGCTCGGCGCGCGGTTTGAGCTGGATGCTGAACCGCGCTGCGTTCATGGTGTTGCCGCCGCCGACGGTGATCGCGAAGCGATCGATGAACGGCACCTTGCTGAGGATCGCCGCGACCTGGTTCGACAACGCGACCATCTCGTAGTACGACGTGCCCTGCGCCGCCCGGATGTTCATCCGGATCTCGTCATCGTCGGAGTCGGGGACGAATCCCTTCGGGATCACGCGAAACATCTGTGCGGTGGAGGCGAGAACGAGCACGAACGTCGCCGCCATCAGCGGCCGGTGCCGCAGCGTCCATCCGAGGGTGATTTCATAGCCGCGGCGCATCCGCTGAAATTGGCGTTCCAGCCAGCGCGAAATCTGCGGTTCTCGTTCGAGGCTCGTGACGCGCAAGAACCGGCTGCAGAGCATCGGCGTGAGGGTGACCGACACGAGCCCGGAGATCAGAATCGCGGTCGTGATCGTCACGGCGAACTCGCGGAACAGCCGCCCCAGAATTCCATGCATGAACAGAATCGGAATGAAGACCGCTGCCAGCGACAGCGTCATCGACACAATCGTGAAGCCGATCTGCTTCGATCCGTTGTAGGCGGCGACGAGCGGCGATTCGCCCTTCTCGAGGTGGCGGACGATATTTTCGAGCATCACGATCGCATCGTCCACGACGAAGCCGACCGACAGGATGAGCGCCATCATCGACAGGTTGTCGAGGTTGTAACCGAGCAGGCTCATGGCAGAGAAGGTGCCCAGAATGGACACCGGAAGCGCCAGGGCGGGAATCAGGGTCGCGGAGGCGTTCCGGAGAAACAGGAAGATCACCCCAACGACGAGGGCGAGCGTGACCACCATGGTGACCTGGATATCGGCGAAGGACTTCCGGATGTTGAGGGAGTGGTCGCCACGGACCATCAGGTGCACCGAGGGAGGCAGCTCGGCGGCGAATGCCGGGAACAGCGCGCGAATCGCGTCGGTAATGGCAATGGTGTTCGTGCCGGGCTGTCGGGAGACGTCGAGAATGATCGCGCGCTGGCTCCCGTCCCTGGTGAACAGCCAGGACGCCGTCTTGTTGTCTTCGACGCTATCGATGACGTTGGCCACCTGCTCGAGGCGGACCGGCGCGCCGTTCCGGTACGAGACGATCAGTTTGCGGAACTGCGTGGCGTCCATCAGCTGTCCGCTGGCCTGGATGTTGTACGTCAGATTCGTGCCGAACAACTGGCCCGTGGGCACGTTCGCGTTCCAGTTCTGGAGCGCCGCATCGATGTCGCTGAGGCCGATTTGCTGTGCCCGGAGCTTGGGGGGATCCACCTGCACCCTGACGGCGTATTTCTGTTGCCCGTTGACTTGCACCTGCGCCACGCCGGGCACCATCGAGATCCGGGGCGCCACGAGCGTCTCCGCGTAGTCGTCGAGCGCCGAGATCGGCATGGTGCGGGATGTGAGGGCGAGATGCAGGAAGGGCTCGTCGGCCGGATTGACCTTCTTGAATCCGGGCGGGGCCAGCATGCCTGGCGGGAGGAGCGGCGCCACCTCGGCGATGGCGGCCTGCAGATCCACGGCCGCGCCATCGACGTCGCGATCGAGATCGAACTGCAGCGAGATGGCCGTGCTGCCGGTCGAGCTGGAAGAGGTCATCGAGTCGATGCCCGCGATCGTGGTGAATTGCCGTTCGAGCGGGCTTGCGATCGCCGACGACATCGTGCCGGGGTCGCCGCCGGGCAGACTTGCGTTCACCGTGATGGTGGGGAAGTCGATGTTCGGCAGGTTGCTGACCGGCAGCGTGCGATAGGCCAGCACGCCGAACAGCGCGATGCCGGCCATGAGCAGACTGGTGGCGACCGGTCGACGGATGAACCAGGCCGAGACGTTCACGGGCGACTTTGACCTGGCAGAGTGTATAGCGCCTTGGCGGTATCGTGCATTACCATGCGTCCGAGCTGACGGGCGCGGCCTCGTGTGATCTCGCCGTCGCGCATCATGCCCGTCAGGGCCGCACTCAACGCTTCCCGCCCGTTGGCATTCGCCAACCACGCTGACGTTTCCCAGGACAGGTCGGATGAGTACGGATAGGCGTCGGTTCCAAACATCACTTTCTCCGGCACCCACTCGAGCCACTCACGCAGCGTCCCGGCCAGGCTCGACGCCGGCTGGAGCATTGAAAGCGACGAGAAGTCCACATACACGTTCGGCTTCACCAGCAGCGCGGCGATATCGCGTTCGAAGGGCCAGCCGCCGTGGAGCAGGACGAAGTTCGTCTTGCGGAGCGACGGGTCGTCCAGAACGGACTCGAGGAGGAGGGGATTGATCCCGGCCACGTCGAAGTAGCTGCCGGCCCCCGCTCCGGTGTGCAGGTGCACCGCCATGCCGAGCCGGCCGCATTCCGCGGCGATGTAGCGAAACAGAAAGTCCTGCAGGATCTTGTAGTCGGCGTCCGGCGGTGTCCTGTCGAGGAACGCGGAGTAGGTCCGCTCCGCCCGAACGCGATCAGCAGGGCTGAAGTCGAGATCCCGAAGGTACGCGGCTTCGAACTTCTCGGCTATTGCGCCGCCTCGGCGATGCCGCTCGAGTGTCGGCGTGACCATACTCGACAGGTACGCACCGAGCGTCGGCGGCACCAGGGGTTTCGAATCCGCCGGGAGCGCCGCTGTCGACTCGAGAGCGTATCGGTCGAAGAGGCTGTGTTCCAACGCGAAGAACGCCCGCCGATCGGAGTTTCGCGACGCCAGCGACGACGTATCGAGCGGGAACATCAACGCGTCTGCATACGCTGCCCACATGAATCGCGGATTCTCGAGGCCGGCGCCCAGCGCGACCCGGTTGGCCACCATCGTCTCGATGTGGAGCCGATCCAGAATCCACGCCGGGTAAGCCGTGCCGTGCTCGCGCGCCACTTGCGCCCGAAGCGCTTCACGGTCGCCCGACGCGCCGGGCGTCCATTGACCCGCTTTGTACCCGAAGAGCTCTCGCCATGCCTCCAGGAGGCGGGGTCGATCCGGGCGGAGCCAGAGGGGATCGGACGCGGGCTCCATGTTGTCGACCGGCAAGGCGTCGAACTCCCGGTCGCGATCGCCGTCGCTCGTCACACGGACAACGTGGGCGTGATTGTCGATCGCGGGCGTGCTTTCGATCTCCGAGGCGAGCGCGGGATCGATGTGCGACGGCGATGCGGTGCTGCACGCCATGAACAAACAGACGGGTCCAATCGCGGCGAGCAAGGCCTGCCGTCCCGCAAGTGATGGCATGGGCAAACTTTGCCACAAGTTCGAGCGGGACTGTCGCGAACGATGAGGCCCGCCTGGCATCGTCCATGGCGAGCTAACATACGCGCATGGGCTCCAGACACTGCCTTGTTGCGGCGAGCTCGGGCGTGACGCTCGCGGTGGCTGTGTCCGCGGCCATTGCGGCCGGCACGCCGCAAGCGCTTCCGTCGGCCGGCCCGTCGCGCGTCCTCGAGCTCCGCATCGACGACGAAATCGAGCCGGTGATGGCGGAGTACATCGATGCGGGCATCGAGCAAGCCGGCCGCGAGGGGGCGGCTCTCATCCTGATCACGATGGATACGCCGGGCGGCGTCGACACGTCGATGCGAGCGATCATTCAGCACATCGTCGAGTCGAACGTCCCTGTCGCCGTGTACGTCACGCCGAGCGGATCCCGGGCCGCGTCAGCCGGTTTCTTCATCCTGCTCTCCGCGGATATCGCCGCGATGGCGCCGGCGACGCATACGGGCGCGGCCTCACCCATCGCCGCGATTGGCGGCTATCCCGTGACAATCGACGAGACGATGAAGAACAAGATCGTCAACGACGCTACGGCGTACATGCGCAGCTACGCCGCCCGACGGGGCCGGAACGTGGCGCTGGCCGAGGCCGCGATTACCGAGGCGAAGGCGTTCACCGAAAAAGAAGCGCTTGACGGCAAGCTCTGCGACCTGGTCTCGAGCTCGCGGGAGGATCTGCTCGCCCGGCTCGATGGCCGGATGATCTCCCGCTTCGACGGACGGACCGATCGCCTCGTGCTCACGAACCCGGAGATCGTCGACCTCGAGATGTCGGGTCGCCAGCGCTTCCTGGCCCGCATCGTCCAGCCGGACATGTTCTTCATCCTGCTGCTCGTCGGGGTCATCGGGCTCTATACCGAGTTCACGCATCCCGGCCTGGTCGCGCCGGGCGTCATCGGCGCGATTGCGCTCCTGCTCGCGCTGTTCGCCATGCACTTGCTCCCGATCAATCTGACCGGACTGCTCCTGATCGCCCTCGCGCTCGCCTTGTTCATCCTCGAGGCAAAGTACACGAGCCACGGCGTCCTCGGCGGGGGAGGCGTCGTGGCCATGCTGCTTGGCGCGCTGATGCTCGTGCGATCGCCGCTGACCGGCGCCGGGGTGACGATCGGCGTCGCGCTGGGCGCTACGCTGCCGTTTGCGGCGATCACGATCATCCTGATGCGGCTCGTCCTGCGATCGCGCGCCTGGCAGCCGCAGACGGGCGTCGAGGAGCTGGTCCGCGAGACCGGCCGCGTCACGACGTCGATCGACGGCGGCGCGGGCGCATCCACCCGCGGCATGGTGAGGGTTCATGGCGAGCTGTGGCAGGCCACGTCGGCCGCGGCGATTCCGGAGGGCACCGCTGTGCGCGTGGTGCGGGTGGACGGTTTGACCCTCTACGTTGAGCCGGTCGATGCGCCGTCCCGAAGTGAGGCGGCGGGCGGAGGAATCCGAGACCGGCGGTGAGGAAGGAGAGGCGCGTGGATATTTCTCAGTATCTCTCTCTGGGATGGACCCTGGCGTTCGTGATCTTCCTGATCTGGATCTGGAACTCGCTGTACATCATCAAAGAATGGGAGCGGGGCGCCGTGCTGCGCCTCGGCCGCATGATTCCCACGGCGAAGGGCGCCGGTCTCCGGCTGGTCTTCTGGCCGATCGAGACGCTCTACCGCATTCCGCTCCGCGTCGTTACGCTCGACGTCCCGCCGCAGGACATCATCACGCGCGACAACGTGTCGGTGAAGGTCAACGCCGTCTGCTATTTCAAGGTCGTGGACGCCAATCGGGCGCTGCGAGAGGTCGAGAACTATCTCTACGCCACGTCGCAGCTCGCGCAGACGACGCTCAGGAGCGTCGTCGGACAGTTCGAGCTGGACGAAATCCTGTCCGAGCGCGAGAAGGTCAACGCGAAGCTGCAGGTCATCCTCGATCAGGATACCGAGGCGTGGGGCATCAAAGTGACGAAGGTCGAGGTCAAGCAAGTGGACATTCCAGAGACCATGCAGCGGGCCATCGCGCGCCAGGCCGAGGCCGAGCGCGAGCGGCGCGCCAAGGTCATCCACGCCGACGGCGAGTTCGAAGCGTCGCAAAAGCTGGCTGATGCCGCGAAGGTTCTCGAGACGCAGCCGGCGGCGATCCAGCTGCGGTACCTGCAGACGCTGACCGAGATTGGCGTCGAGAAGAATACGACGGTTGTGTTTCCGCTGCCCATCGATATCATCAATGCCTGGGTGAAGTCGCTCGCGTCGTCGCGATAGCTCTGCTTTGGAGGCACGTGCATGAGACTGACCGTTCTGATACTTGCCAGCCTGGCCGTTGTTCCGCTCCGTGCGGAAGACAACCTCAAGACCACCAACCTGCAGCGCTATTACATGCCCGTGCGGCTGTTCCTGCAGGGGGCCGCGGATGTGATGCCGGCGGAGAAATACAGCTTCAAGCTGGCTCCCGAGCAGATGGACTTCGGCCAGTGGATCAACCATTCGACCGAACGCAATTACCTGGATTGCTCGACGCTCAGGGGTGAGCCGAATCCGATGCCGAAGGCCAAAACCGATGCGATCAACGGCAAGGCCGACATCGTGAAGAACTTGAAGGAATCGTTCGACTACTGCGATGCGACGTTCGCCATGCTCGACGACCAAAAAATTCTCTCTTCGCCGCAGATGGTGTTCTCGTTCCTGCACACCTCCGTGCACAACAACGAGATCTACGGCAACATCGTCGGCTATTTGCGAGCGAACCACATAACCCCGCCATCGACGGAAATGGTCCAGGAGATGATCAAGTCCAAGAAGACGCCGGAGCAGATGATGAAGGAGATGATGGACAAGTACAACAAGAAGTAGGTCGCCTCTTGTCCGGGTGGCTCTGCCGCCCCGCGCTCAGGTCAGCGCCAGATAATCGTGCGCGAGGCGCACGACCATCGATCCCTCGCCCACGGCTGACGCCACACGGTTCATGCCGCCGGCGCGGACGTCGCCCGCGGCGAACACGCCTGGCACGCTGGTCTCGAGCGGCATGGGCTCGCGCGACTGCTTCCAAACGCGCTGGTAGGCGTCCGCCGCCATCAAATCACGACCGGTGAGGACGAACCCTTTCACGTCGCGCAGCACTTCGGGTGGGAGCCAGTCGGTTCTGGGTCGGGCGCCGATGAACACGAACACGGCGTCAGCCTCTTCCACCTGACGCGATCCATCGTCGAGCGACGTGAGCGCGACGCGTTCCACGTGACCGTCACCGTCGACGCTGTCGATTTCCGTGCGAGGCCGCAGCTGAATGTTGGGCGTCTTTTCGATCTGATCGATCAAGTACTGAGACATGGTGTCGCGAAGGGTCGTACGGCGCAGCACGATCTCGACTTCCTTCGCGTAGCGCGCCAGATACATAGCGCCCTGGCCAGCCGAGTTGCCGGCGCCGACGACGAGCACACGCCGGCCGGTAAACGCCGGTGCTTCGGTGGTCGCGGCGCCATAGTAAACTCCCGCGCCCCTGTGCTCGGCGACGCCGGGCGCCGGATGCTCGCGGTAAATCATCCCGGTCGCGGCCAGCAACGTTCGCGTGACGAGCTCGCGGCTGTCAGCGAATTTCAGATGCTTGTATCCGTCCTCGATCGAGATGCCAGTCACCTCGAGCGGCGCGAGAAACTCGGCGCCAAGCCGCTCTGCCTGCGCCAGGGCCCGCCGCGTCAGCTCGCTGCCGCTGACACCGGCCGGAAACCCGAGATAGTTCTCGATGCGAGAGCTGGTGCCCGCCTGTCCGCCGGCCCCGTGCCGGTCGAGCAGCAGGGTCCGCAGCCCCTCGGACGCTCCGTACACCGCGGCCGCGAGGCCGGCCGGCCCGGCACCGACGATCACCAGGTCGTACACGTCGAAGGCCGCCGAAAGCGGTCGGCCGAGACGCTCGGCGACCTGCCGCGGCTCGGGATCGCGCAAGACGGATCCGTCTTCCAGGAACAACGCCGGAAGCTCGCTTGCGCTGACGCCAGCGGCGTCCAGCAGAGCCTGAGCGTCCAGGTCGCGCGCGACGTCGAGCCATCGATACGGGACGAGGCTGCTGGCCAGGAAGTCCTTGATCGCGTGCGATCGAGGCGACCATTGGTGTCCCACCAGCCTCAATCCCTTCGTCTCGGGAAGATAGTCGACCTGCCACGCGTCGAGGAGATCGTCGATCACGGGATACAAATGCTCTTCCGGCGGATCCCACGGTTTCGACAGATAGTGATCGAGATGGGCTTCGTTGATGGCCTTGACGGCCGCTTCGATGTCCGAATACGCCGTAAGCAGAACGCGCCGCGCCAGCGGGTATATGTCGCGCGATTTCGCGAGCAGCTCATTTCCCAGCATGCTCGGCATGCGCTGATCGCTGATCAGCATGGCGAGCGCGTCGCCGCGGCTCTTCAACTCGCGGGCGGTCACGAGCGCCTCCCGTCCAGATCCTGCGCTCACCACCGTGTACTGCTCCCGATACCGGGAGCGCAGATCGCGGCGCACGGCCGCGAGGACCTGCGGATCGTCGTCGACGACGAGGATGACAGGCTTGTTCACGGCTCGACTCCGTCGCTCCCAAACTCGACCATGGGCAGGACGACGCGGAACTCCGTCCGGCCCGGGCGCGACTCGACCGTGATGTCGCCGTCGTTGTGGCGGACGAGGCGCCGGACGATGTCGAGACCGAGGCCTGTGCCGTGACCCACCGGTTTGGTGGTGAAGAACGGATCGAAGATGCGCTCGCGCATCTCGTCGGGGATGCCGGTCCCGTTGTCGACGATGTGGACCACCACTCGCTGATGGTCGCGGTTCGCCAGCACCTCGACGCGGCCGGAGTCCGGGATGGCGTCGAGCGCGTTGTCGATCAAGTTCGCCCAAATCTGGTTGAGCTCGCCGACGAAGCCGAGCACACGCGGGAGATCGGGTTCCAGGTTCACGATCACGGCGGCCGCCTTGCTCCGTGCCTTCGCCTTGAGCACGGCGACCGTGTTGCTCAGGCTCTGCGCGAGGTCTACAGGCTCGGCGACCGTTGCCTGATCCATGTGCGTGAAGCCCTTGATTGCCAGAACGAGGCCCGAGATGCGCGTTGCCGCTTCCTGAATCTCGGATGCAAGGCCGCGGACCGAACATCCGGCTGCGGCCCACCGCAGGACGGCGTTCAGCGCCGGTCCATCGACCGCCCTGGCGGTGCGGTCGAGCGCCTCGAAGGTTACGGCGGTTTCGGCAAATGCTTCGGCCAAGTCGGTGTCGAGGTCGTGATCGGCCAGCCAGCCGGCGATGGCCTCCTCGCGTTCGGCCTGCTCGATTGGCGAACGGACGCCGTGCACGGGCGTCGCAAAGCAGGACGCGCGAATGCCGTCTGCTGCCGCGAGCTGCGCTTCGGCCAGCCGAGACGCGGCGAGGGCACGCGTGGCCCGGTCGGCGTCTTCCAATCGCTTCTCGAGCAGCGACGCGCTGCGCTCGATCGCCGACGCCGGGTTGTTCAGCTCATGGGCCAGCCCGGCGGACAATTTCCCAAGAGAGATCATCTTCTCGTCGTGCAGGTCGCTCGACGTGAAGGCGCGAGCGCGATCGAGCATCGTATGCACCAGAATCGTCGTGACCTCATCGCATTCTCGGATCATCTCGCCCAGGTGGTCTCGCTGAATGGTAAGGAGCGTCGACGGCTCCTGGGCGACGGTATCGCCGGGTGGGCTGACCAGGCGCGAGTACGGCAACAGCCCAGTGACATCGCCCTCCCGCCACTCCATGATCTTGTGCAGC
>Ga0306926_10002594_pt1 | contig 18392 bp, 17 predicted proteins | sample flu12Cox44000178_FD_203759 | JGI IMG/M metagenome (GOLD analysis project Ga0306926, IMG submission 203759) | Lab enrichment of tropical soil microbial communities from Luquillo Experimental Forest, Puerto Rico - flux8day.12C.oxic.44.000.178 (v2)... | ecosystem: Environmental > Terrestrial >... | reverse complement strand
TGAGACCTGCGCAACGGCAGGGGACTGTTTTTTGCGACGTCAGCGCGCTGACCCGGGCCGATGCCGGCGCCGACCGATGCAGTGGCTTCGCTAGACTCTAAGGGTTCGTAAACCGCTCGTTTGGGATGCCCACCGGGGGAGATATGACGTCTTCAATTGCCATGCGCCGCGTTGCCGCGGTGGCCGTCCTGGTCGCCGCAAGCCTCGCGGTGTTGCGCGCGAGCTCAGCCCGCGCCGACGGGGAGGGCGGGTGGGGATTCGGCGAGTCGAACCTCGACCGTTCCTGCAAGCCCTGCGACGACTTCAACCAATTCGCGATGGGCGGGTGGATGAAGAGGAATCCCATCCCGGCCGAGTACCCGAACTGGGGCTCGTTCACGATGCTGGCCGACCGGAATCAGACGGTGCTGCGCGGGATTCTGGAGGATGCGGAGAAAACCAACGCAGCGGCAGGGTCGAACCAGCAAAAGATCGGCGACTTCTACTCAAGCTGCATGGACACGGCGGCGATTGAACGGGCGGGCGTCGAGCCGCTGGCTGCGGATTTTGCCGCGATCAGAAAGGTGGGTAGCGCCGCCGAACTGCAGCCGTTAATCGCGCGGCTGCAGCAAACGGGCGCGGGTTATCTCTTCCGCTTCAACGCCACGCAGGATCTCGATGAAAGCTCGCAGGTGATCGCCGAAATCAATCAGGGCGGGCTGGGGCTGCCGGACCGCGATTACTACACGCGGACCGATGAGAAGTCGGCGCAGCTGCGCAAGGACTACCAGGCGCACGTCGCGAAGATGTTGGTATTGGCGGGCGACTCGGAGGAAAAAGCGAGCGCGGAAGCCAAGACCGTGCTGGAGCTCGAGACTGCGCTCGCGAATCGTTCGATGTCGCGGGTGCAGATGCGCGATCCGCACGCGGTGTGGCACAAGATGACGCTGCCGCAGCTGAAGGAACTGGCGCCGGGCTGGGACTGGGAGGCCTATTTCCGGCAGCGGAACGCGCCGGAATTTTCCTCGATCAACGTGTCCCAGCCGGACTTCTTCAAGGAAGCGAACCGCTTGCTCACCACTCTCCCGCTCGATGACTGGAAAGTCTATTTGCGGTGGCACCTTCTGCACGCGAGTGCGAACGAGCTCCCGGACCGGTTGGTCGAGGAGAACTTCAACTTTTTTGGAACCAAATTGTCGGGAACCAGGCAGTTGCAGCCGCGCTGGAAGCGCTGCTCGCAGAGCGTGAACCGCAATCTCGGCGAGGCCCTCGGCCAGGTCTACGTACAGAAGTATTTTCCGCCGGAAGCCAAGGCGCACGCGCGGGTGATGGTGATGAATCTGATCGCCGCCCTCAAGAGCGACATTCCGGCCTTGAACTGGATGGGGCCGGACACCAAAAAGGCGGCGCTCGAGAAGCTCGAGGCGTTCCAGATCAAGATCGGCTATCCGGACAAGTGGCGCGACTACTCGGCCCTGACCGTGGACAAAGGCAGCTATGTACTGAACGAACGGCGGGCCATCGCGTTTGAAAACGCCCGCGAGCTGAACAAGATCGGCAAACCGGTGGACCGCGGGGAATGGCAAATGACCCCGCCCACCGTGAACGCGTACTACGACTCCATGATGAACGAGATTGTCTTTCCGGCCGGAATTCTGCAGCCGCCGTTTTACGACCCGCAAGCGGACGACGCGGTCAACTATGGAGGAATGGGAGCCGCGATCGGGCACGAAATCACGCACGGATTTGACGATGAGGGTTCGCAGTTCGACGGCCAAGGCAATCTTCGCGACTGGTGGACGGCGGAGGATCGCAAGAACTTTGACCAGCGCGCAGGCTGCGTCGAGGCGCAGTTCAACGGATACGAGGTGGAGCCGGGGCTGCACGAAAACGGCAAGCTGGTGCTCGGAGAAAGCATCGCCGACCTGGGAGGGCTGGCCATCTCCTACGCGGCCTACGAAAAATCCATCGAAGGAGGGCGGCCGCCGACGTTGGGCGGATTCACGCCGGAACAGAGATTTTTCCTCGGCTGGGCGCAGGTGTGGGGCGCCAATCTGCGCCCGGAAAATGCCCGGTTGATGGCCAACAGCAACGAGCATCCGCTGCCGAAGTTCCGCACCAACGGGCCGCTTTCTAACCTCGAGATTTTTGCCAAGGCCTTCGGGTGCAAAAAGGGCGATGCGATGGTGCGCGAGACCGTCTGCAAGATCTGGTGAGCTGCCCGGGCCCGGCATCCCGCCCCAAATCGCCGGCAAAAACCGGGCACCGCGTGCGCCAGACGGGGAAATTGTCTAAACTATCCCCGCCCGCCACCCCAACATGAAAACCATACTCGTCACAGGAAGCAGCGGTCTGATCGGATCGGAAGCGGTGGAGCATTTTGACCGCCAGGGCCACCGGGTGGTTGGCGTCGACAACAACATGCGCCGGGTATTTTTTGGCGCGCCGGGCGATACCACCTGGAACCTCGAACGCCTTCGCCGCTCCACGAAAAGGTTCGAGCACGCCAACATCGATATTCGCGATCGCGCGGCGCTCGATGGACTTTTCAAAGCCAACCGCTTCGACATGATCGTACATTGCGCCGCGCAGCCTTCGCACGACAAGGCGCGCGACATTCCGATTCTGGATTTTGAGGTCAACGCGCTCGGCACCGTGAACCTGCTTGAAGCCGCCCGCCAGTACTGCCGCGATGCCGTGTTCATCCTGATGAGCACGAACAAGGTTTACGGAGACTCGCCGAATGAAATTCCCCTGCAAGAGCTCGGGACGCGTTGGGAGTACGCGCGCCCGGAAGACTCGAACGGGATCAGCGAATCCTGCCGCATCGATCAAACCTTGCATTCGCTGTTCGGAGCGTCCAAAGCCGCGGCCGATCTGGCGGCGCAGGAATATGGCCGCTACTTTGCCATGCCTACGTGTATTTTTCGCGGCGGCTGCCTGACCGGCCCGTCGCATTCCGGTGTCGAGCTGCACGGATTCCTGTCCTATCTGGTGAAAGTGGCCTTGACCGGCGGCACTTATTCCGTTTACGGCTACAAAGCGAAGCAGGTGCGCGACAACATCCACAGCTACGACGTGGTGCGGGCGATGGAAGAATACGCCGTGAACCCGCGCCCGGGCGAGGTTTACAACCTGGGCGGCGGGCGCGCGAACAGCGTTTCCATGCTGGAAGCCATTGCGAAAGTCGCCGAAATGACCGGCAAGAAGCTCAATTGGAAATATGTGGACGAAAACCGCAAGGGCGATCACATCTGCTACATCTCCGATCTGCGGAAGTTTCAGGGACATTACCCCAACTGGAAACTGACCAAGACTCTGGACGACATTTTCCGGGAGATCATTGCTTCCCAGCAGCAGCAAGCACAGACGGTCGCCGGCTGATCGTAAGGTGTCCCACAAGCGTGGAATTTTCTTGCTTTGACCGCGTCTAGATGACGATTCTCTGCCTTTGCCGCGAACAGCATCACTGGAAGCTGATACCGGGCTACGCCGAAGCTTTCAGGCGGCAAGGCGTCGATTTCGTCTGCGTGGACGATACCCTGCCCTTCGATGCGCCTATCGAAGAGGTCGTACGGCGCAGCGGAGTCGAGCCTTCCGCCGTTTTTCATTTCGAATCGGCGCATCCGCTCTTTCCGATTGGCCTCGAGCGATTGGAAGTGCCGACGCTGTGCTTTCACCCGGATACCTACGCGTTTACCGAGCGGCGGATACGTTGGTCCGCGCCGTTTGACCATGTGGCCGTTTTCCATCCGGGATATGTGGAGCGATTCGCGAAACGCGGCCATCCGGGCGCGTTTCTCTTGCCCCACGCCGTGAGGCGGGAGTTTTTTGTCGGGCCGGGACCCCAGCCAAGCTTCGAGCTCGGCTGGGTCGGGCAAACCAGCGGGCCGGTCTACCATACGCGCGCCCGCTGGCTCCCGATCCTGGCCGGAGAATTCAAGACCAACGACTGGTCGCGAAAATATACCGTCGAGGAAGTTGCCGACACCTACAGGCGGTCGAAAATCGTGGTCAATATCGGCCGCGACGATTTTCCGCAGGACGCGAATCTCCGGGTCTTTGAAGTGTTGGCCTCGGGGGCGCTGCTAGTCACCTCGCTGCCGACCGAACTTGCCGAGTTGGGATTCAGCGAAGGCCGTCATTTTGTGGGTTATCGCGATCCGGCAGAACTGCCGCGGCTGGTTCGCGCCTATCTCAAGGACGAGGCGGCCAGGTCCCGCATCGCCCAAGCCGCCCGCGAACGGGTGCTCCATGAGCACACCTACGACCAGCGGGCCAACCAGATTCTGGACCGGCTCAAAGGGGCGCGGGGGGCGAAACAAGCTCCGGCGCGCAGGTGGCCCGAATCGCGCGCGCGCCTAGCGGCTCTGGATTTTTATGCCGGGCACGGCCTCAGGCAATGCGCAGCAACCCAGTTTCGCCTTATTGCCGGGCACGGATTTCGCGAGACAATGGAGGGAGCGTCCTTGCTTGCTCGCGCTTGGCTACGTTCGAACCGGGCTCGCTAGGGTAGGCAGATACCTCGTTCGCGCCGTAATCTCGCTCGCGCTATCAGGAATGACCACGACCGAATGCTGACACTGGGGATCAACTATTCGCAGATGCATGACTCGTCCGCATGTATTGTGCGCGACGGAGAGCTGCTTTTCGCGGTGGCCGAAGAACGAATCTCGCGCCTGAAGCACGACGCCCGTTTTCCCCAGCTGGCAATCCAGGCCTGCCTCGATTTCGCCAAGGTCAGCGCGGCCGAGATCGACGAAGTATGCTTCGGCTGGCAGCCGGCAGGCCCCGTGTTTCGTCACGATTTGAAGCTCTACGCCACCGGCCGCTGGCCCGTGACCTACCTGAATGTGCTCAACTCGACGCGCCACTTCGCCAGCATGTGGCACCAGGAGTCCGGAGCGGCGCCTTACCGCCGCATCTTTGCCGCCGGCAAGGCGCGCTTTCGTTACGTCGATCATCACCTGGCGCACGCTCTGAGCTCGTACGCCTATTCAGGCTTCGACGACGCCGCGGTGGTGGTGATGGATGGCCGCGGCGCATGGGAGGCGACATCCATTTGGCACGGGCACGGCGGCCGGCTGGACCATGTGCTCACCCTCGATTGGCCGGATTCGCTTGGACTCTTCTATGCGCAGTTCACGGGATTCCTGGGGTTTGTACCCAACAGCGATGAATGGAAAGTCATGGGTCTGGCGCCCTACGGGCAGCCGGGAATTGATCTGAGCGCCTACATCAGTCCGGGCGACTCCCCTTACCGCGTGCACGCGAAGCCGCTGGTCGGAGACGGCGTCGGCTTTCGGCATTTTGCGCCGCGGCTTGGCGCGCCACGTGAGCCGGAATCGGACATTTCCGAGCACCACAAGAATGTGGCCTTCGCGGTGCAAGACGCCTGCGAACTGGCGATGACGTCGGTCGTAAAGCTGGCGCTACAGAAGACGAAATCGAAAAACCTGTGCCTGGCGGGCGGCGTCGCGCTGAATTCCAAGGCCAATGGAAAGATTGCCGCAATGGGACTCGTCGAACAGATGTTTGTGCAGCCGGCGGCCTCCGATGACGGCGTTGCGCTCGGAGCTGCTCTGGCCCCCTATTCCGATGGAAACGGCAAGTTGCCGACGAAAGCGATGCGGCACGGCTATTGGGGCCCGGCTTTCGATGACCACGCCGTCGAAAAAGCTCTACAAACCTACAAGATCCGTTATACAAGACTCAGCGATCCGGCGCGAACCGCCGCACAGCTATTGAGCGAGGGAAAAATCCTCGGTTGGTTTGAAGGGCGAATGGAGTTCGGGCCGCGCGCCCTCGGCAGCCGTTCGATCGTCGCCGACCCGCGCGATCCGGAAATGAACGCCAAGGTGAACAACGCCGTGAAATTCCGCGAGTGGTGGCGGCCCTTCGCGCCCTCGTTCAAGAAAGAGGCGGCGCCCGAATATCTCGAGTCGGCCTACGATTCGCCCTTCATGATTTTGACCGCCCAGGTGCGCCCGGAAAAACGCAACGTGATTCCTTCGGTGACACACGTGGATGGTAGCGCGCGCCCGCAGACGGTCGAACGGGAGATCAATCCTTTGTACTACCGCTTGATCGACGAATTCGGCAAGATTACCGGCGTGCCCGTCATCATGAACACTTCCTTCAATTTGCGCGGCGAGGCCATTGTTCACACCCCGACCGACGCCTTGCGCACCTTTTTCAGCTCCGGAATGGACGCGCTCGCGATCGGCAGCTTCCTCGTAGAAAAATGAGCGGCGAGCGAGTCATCGCTCTCCTCGGGCGCCGCGATGAGCCAACCGACGCCGTGGAGGAGTACTGCCGCCAGCTGGGCGTGGCGCTCGCCGAATACGCCTACCATCTGGAGATCCGACGGGTCCCATGGAACGAACATGGATGGCCGGCTTCGCTCGAAGCGCTTCGCCTGCAGGCGGAATCCTGGCGCGATGTCCGGGTGCTGGTGCAATACACCGGCCTGGCCTGGTCATCGCGGGGCTTCCCGCACCGTTTTCTTCGCGTGCTCGCCCTCCTGCGCAAAGCCGGTACGCACATGGTGGTTGTCTTTCACGATGCGGAGCCATTTGGCGGAATTCGCCTGGTGGATCGGATTCGCCGATTCGTTCAACTTCGCGTGATGCGTAATGCCATCGCTTTCGCGGATCATGCGGTATTGACTGTGCCCGCGGCGCGCTTGAGCTGGCTGCGGGAGCCCCCCGACAACGTTTGTTTCATCCCGGTCGGGGCCAATCTTCCCGAGCCGCTGCTTGAACAAGATCACGACTTTTTGCACGAGCCGCCCGCCGTGGCCGTCTATAGCATCACCGGAGGAGAGCCGGGAGACCGGGAAACGGAGCAAATCGTCCGCTCCCTGCGCTATGCGGCGCAAAAGATCGGACCGCTGCGCCTGGTGGTTTTTGGCCGGCACGCTGAGCTAAGGGAGGAAGCCCTTCGTGCCGGATTGCGCGGCTGCCAGGTCCAGGTTTCTGTCGAAGGAGTCATCGAAGCGGATGCGCTCGTTGAGAGGTTTGCCGCGTCGGATGTACTGCTGTTTCTGCGCGGTGCCGTCTCCTCGCGTCGCGGAAGTGCGATTGCCGGCATCGCTTGCGGCCTGCCGGTCATAGGTTTACGGGGAAGCGAGACGGACGCTCCCGTGACCGAGGCCGGGGTCATTCTCATCGAGGATGATCTCGACGGGGAGAAAACGGCAAATCAGGTGGGTGAAGCGTTGGTCAAGGTCTTATCCGATGAGCCTTACCGCCGCGATCTCCATTCGCGCAGCCAGAAAGCGCAGGAAAACTTCTTTTCCTGGCGGGCGATTGCGCGACGCTATTTGCGCCTTCTCGGACGGGAAAGCGGTCCGATGGACGAAGCTTAGGCGCTGCGCTTTAAGCCGCTGCCTGCGGCCCTTTCACAAGAAGATCGGCGGAAGCGATAACCAGCAGAATCCAGAAGATTTCGGCCACCATCAAATGGGTGATTTGCAGCCAGACGGGCGCGAGCAGGAGCACATTCAATATGCCCAACGCAACCTGCGCCAGCAGCGTGGTAACCAGGAGAGAGAGCGTTGTGGAGGATTCCGGCGGGCTTTTCGAGAACTTGCGCAACATCCACAACACATAGAACAGGGCGACGGTTGCCATGGCCGGATGAAAAAGACGAAGGCGCAAGAGCAAGTGGCTAGCTGACGCAAAATCCTGCTCTAGCGATGCCTTCAGGCTCGCCGTGGGGAAAAGCGTGTCTCCCAGGGCGGCGAGAGAGCCCGTCATGCCCGTGGCCATCACACAGGCAAGACCGAATCCGCTATAGACCCATTCACGCCGCGTTCCCACGAGTGTGAAGAGCCCGCTCGGTCGGGAAAGCCACTTGGCAGTGAGCGTCAAAGCGGCAACGAGCAGCAAGGTATTTGCGAAATGCAGGCATAGAAACACGGCGCGGCCCGCGGAGCGGTCCATGCCGACGTGGTCGAAAACGACGAGCATGGCGCCGAGCAGGGCCTCGTTCAACAACAGTACGGCGGCGGAAACCGCCGAACGGCGCGTCCAATCGCCCTTCCGGCTGCGACGCCAGCACCAGATAAGCAGCACGGAAACTAAAACGATCGACACCCCGCTGGTCACCCGATGCGTGAATTCGATGAGCGTCTGCATTTTGCCGGTGGTCGGCAGGATTTCGCCGTTGCAGAGAGGCCAGTGGCTGCCGCATCCGGCGCCAGACCCGGTGGCGCGCACGTAGGCACCCCAAAGAATGACCGCGATGTTGTAGCAGACAACAAACCAGGCAAAATGGGAGATTCGACTGCTACGGGAGACCTCCGTCGAACTGACGTCCGCGCCGCCGAACTCTCTTCCGGGCAGGTCGCGGCTTGCGTCAACGATTGGCACGAGATTCCCGCATAGGATGGTTTGGCGGAGGAGGTAGGATCAAATCCATGAGACCTGAGGAGCCTAACCGCCTTCTAGCCGGGTGACTGCACTTCCGGCTCCGCCCCAAACCAATGATAACACCAGGCAGTGTTCGGACCGTTCCATTGCGGTTGGGGCGCGCGGGCCCGGAAGCCGCTCTAAGTCGCGGTCTGAAAGACATGCCTGGTCTTGAATTACGAAGCGCTGTCGAGGGAGGAAGACCATGACGGTGATCGACTGGCTGCTCGACGGGGACGCATCGATCCGCTGGCAAGTGATGCGGGACTTGACCCGCGAGGCCCCTCGGGCGGTCGCCGAAGAGCGCGGCCGGGTCTCGACCGAGGGCGTTGGCGCGAGGCTGCTCGCGCTTCAGGCGGACGATGGGCGGTGGGGTGGCGCGGCATGGAACCGCGGGTGGAATTCCACCATGCATGCCCTCATGCTGTTGCGAGACCTGGGTCTCGATCCTGCGAGCGGCCCGGCGCGCCGGGCGGTGGGCCTGGTCCGCGAACGGGTGACCTGGCGGGGGTGCGGCCCGCGGGAATGTGAAGACAATGCCTTCTTTGCGGGCGAGGTCGAGCCGTGCATCAACGGGCAGGTCGCCGCGGTCGGCGCCTACTTCGGCCAGGACGTCCGGGGCATCATCGACCGGCTGCTCCGAGAGCAGTTGACCGACGGCGGCTGGAACTGCGAAGCGCCGGACCGCTCGACGCGGTCTTCGTTCAACACCACCATCTGCGTGCTGGAAGCCGTGCTCGAGTACGAACGGGCGGGCGCAAGCAGCAGGGAGGCGACCGAGGCCCGTCTCCGTGGGCAGGAGTACCTGCTCGCGCGGCGGCTCATGCGCCGGAGGTCGACGGGCGAGGCGATCGAGCGCGATCGGAAGAGCAACGGCTCGTGGAGGCGCTTCGCCTTCCCGACATGGTGGCACTACGACGTACTGCGCGGGCTAGACTACCTGCGCAGCGCCGGCGTCACGCCTGACGAGCGTGTGGCCGAGGCGATCGAGCTCGTCGCGTCCAAGCGCGGTGCCGAAGGACGGTGGCTGCTCGAGACTGTGTATCCCGGCGTGATGCCGATTGAGATGGACGAGGGCGAGGGCCGACCGAGCCGGTGGAATACCCTGCGCGCGCTGCGCGTGCTTGCCTGGTATGAGCGCAAGTGAAGCGAGGCTTCGCCACGCAGGCCCGCCAAGCTTTCATCGTTGCTTGCTTATCCGAGAGAAACAATCAGGAATGAACTGGTTCTCGCCGGCCGCCAACTTCTTCTGGGACCGCGACCAAGGTGCATTGCTGGATCTCTGCCCGCTCGGAGGAGTTGGTCAGCAGGAACGCCCGCTCCACACCCTCGAAGGCGCGGGCGAGACTCCGGGCGTCCTCGAAATTACCGACCGCGACCTCGGCGCCTTCGAAGGACGCGAGTCCTTGGGCGTTCTTCCCTGATCGAATCATCGCACGATACGGCACCCGCCGCTCGGAGAGTAACTTGGTCAGTTCGCGGCCGACGTTGCCCGTTGCCCCGGTAATCAGAATCGCTGGAAAGTTGCTCGTTGCCATAACCGTGTGGCCTGCAGATCATCCACGGAAATGGCTCCGCGCGTAATGCGAATGACCGTTAAAGAGAATCCCGGGCGTTTGGCATGGAACCTTCTAGGTTAGGCGCAGCATGACCCGATACCATCCCGCCCGCAGCGCTCAGATGGACAGTGCCATCTCGAGTTTCTCCCGAACCACGAATATTGCCTTATCGAGATCCGGCGACTTCACGCGCTCGACTACATTCTGCAACGACTGGCGAACGCTATCGTTCTGGTTGCGGCAGATGGCCGCGTGAAACGCTTCGAGTTCCGCCTGGTGGGTGAGCCGTGCGGCTTCATCCACTAGTTTCTTGAGTTCAATCAGCGCCTCGTGGGCCTCCCGGGCGGCAAAGGCTTGCTTGGGAGTTTCTAGGTTCATGGAAACAACTCCGGAGTAAAGTCTGGTCGAGGGACCTAAAGCCTACACCAGCGACCGGCAGTCGGAAAGCACTTAGTGCTAAGCCACGGTGGCCCGGAACTAACGAAAGCTGCGGCCATGCTTAGAGAGTGGGTGAACGGAGTAGGCGGCAACCCTTGTAGGCCCTATTGCGAGCTCTCGTGGATGCGTAAGAGCATGCCTGCGCCAGACGTTATCCGCAAACTACCGCTATCAGAAGCGAAGGTGATCACACCGATCGGATCGGTTCGCCCGGCGTGAGGGACTTGCACATGTTCGAGTCCGTATGTTCCGCAGGCATTCGAAGAGAAGACCCAAAGGGCTTGCAGGTTGTCCTTGCCGTCTGCCTCTCCGCGGCATCCTAGCTTTTCGTTCGCACGCACGGGGACCAGAACACCGCCATGGACGGACTTTCCGAGCACTTCCGCGCCGTTCTCCGCTGAAGTAACCGGCCCGCCTTCACCATACACCACATCGCCTCCGATCTGAATCGTGGTCATCCAACGGAACACGTCTCCGAATCCTGGTCCGACGGCGGGCGTTTGAGCCGCATATATCTCCATGAAACCGGCAATAGCCCGAAGATTCGCGACGATCGGAACGACCTGATGCGATAGGCGCAGCTTGTCGAACTGCAGCGAAATTCGCGCGCCTGAAGTGCCACTCGGCGGAACCACTTCCACAATGCGGCCCTCCACCTTGGAACCCCTGGGTATTTCTGAACCGTCGGGCAGAGGGACGCTTTGCATGATCCTGGCCGTGACCGCTTGATTGGCCTTGCTCTTCACCGAAGAAAGAGTGGCATTCAATCGCACAGGCAAAATCGTACCGCGTGGAATGGAGGTTAAGGCGAGTTTCGTTTCCGAGGTGTACGTCACGGGCGATCGAGTCGTCTCTGGGCAACGATGTGGCCGGGCTTGTGCTGACTGCGCGGCAAGAGTTAGAGAGAGAAGAGAAAGCAAAGGCAGGCGCCCGAACAACCGTTCGATGCCCGACGGGCGTACGTTCTGCCGTCGTTTCGCCATTGGGCAAAGTTACCGCAATCTTCGCCCCAATGCACGCATCGTTGTCCGTTCGGGGACGTCAGAAATACCCGTCATCACGGCCGGTCCAACGGCGATGCCAGCGAGGGAGGGCCCGCCATTGGCCAAGGCCGCCGCCAAAAAAGAGCAGCGCCTAGAGAGGAATGAATACGGAATCAAACGACTGGAAGCGAATTGCCGTGTGGCGGTTGTCCTCGCCTTCGCCCGAATTCGGATCGCCCAAGAACCTAGTCACGTCGTCGGGAGATGCGGCCAGCTGCAAAGCCAGCCCTGGATTCTCGGCTTGGGGCCAGAAACGCTGCCGCAGCGGTTTGAAGGTGCAGGCATTATTCATCCGGCCGCTCCAGGCACCGAGCAATACCAGTAGAACGATGGGCAGGACCGCAACGAGGTAGGTCATGCGCTCCTCACGACTTCAAAAAGTCGCATCTGATGAATGCGGAAACGAGCAGTTGGCCGCGAGGATTGTCAGCTTCTCGCGCAGCCAGGTCAGGCAAGAATAAGGTACGTTCCTATTCGGGTGATACAACCTGCGGTATAGTCTGCGGGGATGTGAAACGATTCGGATTCCTCTTGCACTACTTAAGTTAGCAATCGTCTCGTCGGACCTTCGATGGGATTGGCACAGATCCTTTTAGTGACCCGGACAACGGTACGCCTTCAGGCTCAATTTACCAGGGATCGATTCCGAACTTATGAGGGGAGCGATATGCTAGGCGAATTGAAGCTCTGGTTTGCCGTTGTGGTTTTCATCGTGTGTTCGCTTTCTGTGAGCGCTCAGCAAGCCGCCACCAATCACAAAGTAATTCTTAGGCTGGGCCCGACAACCGCGAGCGCGTCTCTCGAGCATCTGGTTGAAGGTGTCCGGCTGACCTTGATCGATGCCAGTCCGACGAATGGTTTTTATCATGTGAAGACAGAGGACGATCAGGTCGGCTGGGTATTTGCCAAGTTCGTCAGCCTTGCTCCACCGACGCTGCCACCACCGGAGAGTCCATCGACGGCTGAGGGTTGCGACCCGAGCATCAATGCCCACGTGTATCACCCGAATCGGTTGATCGTTAAGCAAGATTGCATCGCTGTGGAAGGAACCATCGTCGATGCGACAGCCCCGCAAACTGTCCACCATGCAGACGGAGTTCGCCATGAAAAGGACGGCGATACGCACGGCTGGCTGAAAGTTGATTCCGGATTTGAGGGATTGTTGAACGCGGGCAACAAATCCGACGAAGGCGGCAATCTGGTTTTCGAAATTGTTTGCCGCTTTCCCGTCAGCCAGGCGGACGCCAAGGCGGCGTGCCAAGGATACACCGACACGGTGGTACTGCCGCCTGTCGATTCTCACGTCCGTATTCTAGGAAGGTACGTCCAGGATACTTTTCATGCGAAATGGATGGAAATTCATCCAGTCACGTCCATCACAGTGATTCCTTGACCGGCGGCATGCGCCTTTCCCAGCGGCCAGGCAGTGCAGTAGAACCATTGGGGGCCTAAATCGAAAGAGCGGTTCCCTCTAACTCCAAAGCTACGTTGTGGGCGACCTGAATTTAGTGGCGGAGGAGGAGGGATTCTACCTTTCCGGAGTCTAAGGGCGGCACTGGTTCGGTACCTTCCCTGTCCCAACGGAACAGGGTCCCGAGATCACCCTTACGATAAGTCCGGCAACTCAGGCAGTACCCGAACCGTTGAGCCTGTTCTTCCTTGGAACAGGATGGATCGGGGTGCTTGGTGTGACCCGACGAAAACGGATTCGTGGCAGATGCTGATCGCTAGCCTCAACCGAAAGGATGAATGGCTTAACTCCAAAACTGCTAAGTGTTTAGTGGCGGAGGAGGGATTCAACTCTGCGTAGTATGAGGGCGGCACTCGTTCGCACACGTTGGTTTGCTGCACTTGGAACACCAGCAACAAAGGATTTACGTTTTCCTCGCATGGACACTGGCTGCCCACCATACCCAATTCGGTCGATTTTTGTAGCAAATGTAGCATGGCACCGCAAAACTACGGTGCCGAAATTCCTTGCTGCAGCCCCATTGACCATTGACATTGGTAATGGTATATGCCATATTAAATGGCATGACACTCAAGATTGACAAAGCTGGCCGAATAGTCCTGCCTAAGCCCGTGCGCGAGAGATTCCACCTAAGGGAAGGATCCGAGCTTGAGCTAGAAGAGCACTCAGACGGTTTGACTCTAAGACCTATCGAGCGGCGACCCTCGATGGTCCGGAAGAACGGCATTTGGGTTCACCTGGGCAAGGTACCTCGAGGCTTTGATTGGGATGTCGCAGTCGACGCCGCGCGAGAAGAACGGATCAAGGACACTTCAGGAGTATGAAGGTCTATTTTGACACGGCGGTTCTTGTGGCAGCTTCCGTGTCTGATCATCCCCACCACAGTCAAGCCATCACTGCCATGAGCATGGTTCGAAATAAAGAAATCGTCGGCCATGTGAGTGGCCACAGCCTAGCCGAAGTATACGCGGTTCTAACCCAAACACCCTTCACGCCGCCGGTCTATCCGGCAGAGGCATGGAAACTGCTTTCTGAAAACATAATCCCTTTCTTCGAGATAACGGCTCTCACACCGGCGATGTATCGCGAGACGATCCAGGAATGCTCTGAGAGCGGATGGAGCGGCGGTAGGATCTACGATGCGTTACACCTGCACTGCGCTAAAAAAGCAGGTTGCGATCGAATCTACACGTTCAACGTTCGCCACTTTCGACAAATGGCTCCAGACTGGGCGGAACGGATAGCTGCGCCCTAACTATCGCAGCGGATATGTGCCGACGAATCGACCCAACACAATCAGCGGTTTCCCATCGTCTGCCCTGGGCGTAGCTCCCGCCTGCACGCGGTTTTCTCAACGTTCCTGCGACAGACTCAACTCTCCGGGTCGGACCCAATGAGAATGGCGGAGGAGGAGGGATTCGACTCTGCGTAGTATGGCGTTGGCACTCGTTGGTATGCGTTGGTTCGCTACATTCAAAACGCTCGAAACAAGCAATTTACATTAGACCGCTTAAACATTAGCTTTTGGCGATCCCTAATTCGGCCCTTTTCTGTAGCATGTGTAGCAAGACTCAATTGGGGTCGTGCGGCAGGTCAGGGTGTGAACCCAGGATGGTTCGCTGCAATCCAGCGCTCGACCAGCGCCAAGAAATCCTTGGCCTCCGCGACAATCTCCTCGGCCTCAGTGTGGGTCGCGACAGAAGCAGGGTCATAATCGATCACATTGCGTTTGCGTCGGCACGCCTCGAAAAAGTCGAGGTACCGATGGGCACCCGCACCAAGCGCTAGCCGACCGACCTCAAATGTCAACCGATGATGGCCCGACGTGCTCGCAAGCCGATAGCCGGCGCAGGCAATGGCCATCTTTGCGGTCTGCAACGCGGCGTTGTAGGCGGTGGCATACCGCCGATCGTCAGACAGTTCTTGGATCGCCGCATCTTCAAGATCTCGAGCGATGAGAGATCGTAACTCATCCAATTCCTTCTTGCTCGTTTTGTGCGCGTGGACTTTACCTTCTGCCTGCAGCTTTTTCCAGCTCATTCTGGGAACCCACGATTGTGATCAGAGTAGTTTTGAGTAGGGAGGTTAGAAAGTGATCTCGGCTGTGCCGTTTAGTGCGGAACTCCTCCTCGGAATACCTCGTTACGTTGACCTCGCGTCCGAACTGTTTCTCGATCCGACGCAAGCTAGGAAGGAGCTCAGTCATGCTGACTGCGCCGACAATCAACAGATCGATGTCGCTTTGTGCACGCTCTTCGCCCTTCGCGATCGAACCGTATATCGCCGCCCACTTTATCTTGGGGCCGAATCGGCCTAGCTCGGTCTTAAGCAGAGGTAGCACACCTGCCGTTTTGGCGAACAAGCCCTGGAGTTCCACAAAAACGGGAGAGTCCGTCTCTGCTTTGTAATACGTACGGCGCCCTTCTTGCCTTCGTTGCAAGACACCGCTTTTGGCTAGAGCTTCGAGCTCTCTCTGAAGGCTCGAAGGTGAAGTGTGGAGATGCGCTGCGAGTTCGGAAAGATACCAGGCCTTTTCGGGAGAAAGCATTGTCGCCGCAAGGATTTCTTGCCGGACTGCTGGAAAAAGCGCACTGAGGATAGGCGATTTACGCATTCTGCGTATATATTTACGCAAAACGCGTAATACGTCAACGCAAGAAAAGTGGCGGAGGAGGGAGTCAGGAGCGAACTGTTCTCCGCGCCAATAACAGGGAAAAAAGCAGGGAAATTACCCGATGAGTGGACGCAATTCCTCGATAAAAAGCTCGCAATAACGTGGCTCGGGACGATAGGTGGAAAACGATGACGCCTTCGGATCAGGGAATTAGCAGGGAACTTCATCATAGATCGCCGGGGGGAGCAGGGAGCTCTAGGGAACAACCCAGCATGTCTCATTGCCGGGTAGGCGTCGGGGATATCGTCCCGCGGATTCCTGCCGCCTCTTGGGTATCCGAACTTCGGATTGCTTCGACTACTCGGACGATGGCTCCTGTCACAACTTCAGGTTGATCTGTTTGAATCTCATGCCCGACTCCGCTGACCTCTACGAAGCTTGAGTTTGACGACAAGCGTGTCATTTCGTGCCAACGATTCCAGACCGATTCAAATGCATCATCGCGCGGTCCCGCCAATCCGACTCTGGGGTCGTGCGCCAGCACTACAAGCGTAATCTTGTCCAGCCCTGTTATCTCCCCAGCCTCCCGATGGCTTTCCCCGTATGCTTTAAGATTGTCCATTTCTGCGCGTATGAAGCGTGGACAGTCCGGTATGGCGCCGGTTGCACCGCAGAGTCCAATCAACCTTGGGCCTCCCCATACCGCAGCTAGGCGGAGCAGCAGTATTTGATAAGAGGGGATCACAAATCGTTTTGCGGGAAATTGTGACATCTCGTCTGGCGCTACGGAATCAACCAACACCATGCCTTCCGTCTCGGAACGATAAGAACTGGCGAATATGAGAGCGATCAGGCCGGAATAAGAGTGGCCAACAACAACGAACGGACTGCGCTCACCAGCACGGGTCAATAATGTATGCAGTTCGAGGGCCTCGTGACTTGCATTGCGCGGCTTGCTTCCAAGATCGCTCCAGCCCGAACCTGCGCGATCGTATGAGCAGACCCGCGTAGATTTTGCAACTTCAGGCTGGACCAAGTCCCATTGCTCTAGCGAATCTACAAATCCAGCGTCGAGCACTACAGTCGGTCTTCCGCTCCCGAGACAGTACAGATGCAAACGGTAGCCTCCAAGATCTATGAGCACGCCTCTCATGGGGTGTTGTCGGGCCGCTAGATTGTCTGCTCTGTGTTCATACACATAGCCCGGTGCAAGCAAGAGTATTAACACGACCGCTACACATTTTGCTGCGCGGTCAATCCATGGAACCCTCGCCATTCCTCTGGCCTCGAAAGTGCGACACGTAACGGTTTCGGATTGGTGGCTGAATCCAGGTCCTTCTTTTTCCCCAGCGGTAAATCAGGAAATCCTGATCCAAGGTAAGTATATCTGCCGTATCGAACTCGTCCGCCAACGAATGGCCGTCGTGATTCGACACGTGATTCGACCGTTGGTTGACCCCGCTGTTCTAAACCCGTACGATACCGCCAACCAAAATGATTGGGCAGACCATCTCGCACTACAAAATCCTGAACAGGCTCGGTAGCGGCGGTATGGGAGTGGTTTATGAAGCTGAGGATACCCGGCTGGGCCGTAACGTCGCACTAAAGTTTCTGCCGCAAGAAATGAGCAATGACGCCCAGTCCTTGGAACGATTTCAGCGAGAGGCGCGGGCAGCTTCGGCACTAAACCATCCTAATATTTGCATGGTTCACACGATCGAACAGCACGAGCGGCAACACTTCATTGTGATGGAGCGGTTAGAAGGACAGACGCTGGCGAAGATGATCGGAAGCAGCCCAATCGAGATGGATAACCTGTTAACAGTGGCAATCCAGATTGGGGACGCGCTCGAGTCGGCACACGCCAAGGGCATTGTTCACCGGGACATCAAGCCGGCCAACATCTTTGTGACGGAACGGGGACAGGTGAAGATCCTCGATTTTGGACTCGCGAAGATGGAAGGAATGCGACGTGGCAGCGCCGGGATGAATTCAAACCTGGAGACAGAGATCGATGTTAGTGCGACCGGCCTCACACAACCTGGAACGACCCTTGGAACCGTAGCTTATATGTCTCCGGAACAGGCGCGCGGCCAGTTGGCCGACGCGCGAACAGATCTGTTTTCTCTGGGCACTGTTTTGTATCAGATGGCGACGGGGATATTACCGTTCCAGGGCGACACCTCGGCGGTGATCTATGAAGCTATACTCAATCGGGATCCGAAGCCGGTGAGAGAGACGACTCCGACGGTGTCATCTGAACTGGAGCGGATCATTGACAAGGCTCTGGAAAAAGACCGCAACTTACGTTACCAAACGGCTACCGACATAAAGACGGATCTGACCAGATTGAAGCGCGATCTCGAGTCCGGCCGCAAGCGTACCGCCGATGCCGCTCAATCTTACGGCGAAAGCAAGCAAAGCAAGAAATCCATAGCCGTACTGTATTTTGAGAATATTAGCGGAGTAAAGGAAGACGAATACTTTCGCGACGGCATTACCGAGGACATCATCACGGAACTGTCCAAGATCAAGGGGCTAAGTATTTTTTCGAGGCCTACGGTGTTAGCCTACCGGGACAAGCGAGTTACGCCAGCTCAGATCGGCCAACAGCTCAAGGCCACCTACGTTCTAGCGGGCAGCTTACGACGCGCGGGAAACCGTCTTCGGATCAACGCGCAACTGGTGGACACGCATACGGACTTTCCACTATGGTCGGAACGATACGACCGCGAGATGCAGGATGTCTTTGAGGTACAGGACGAAATCGCGCGCAACATCGCGGAGGCATTACGGATTACGCTCTCGCCCCAGGAACAAGCGGCTCTCGCCGCCAAGCCAACTGAGAATCTCCAGGCTTATGACCTTTACTTG
>Ga0306926_10002592_pt1 | contig 18408 bp, 39 predicted proteins | sample flu12Cox44000178_FD_203759 | JGI IMG/M metagenome (GOLD analysis project Ga0306926, IMG submission 203759) | Lab enrichment of tropical soil microbial communities from Luquillo Experimental Forest, Puerto Rico - flux8day.12C.oxic.44.000.178 (v2)... | ecosystem: Environmental > Terrestrial >... | reverse complement strand
GGCCGATTCCGGACTTCACCCACGGGCTGAAGACGATCTGACCTCGCAGCCTCGGCAGCCGCGACTAGGCGAGGATGCAGTAATGGGCCAAAGCGATGTCTGATGAACGACGAACAGAGGGCGTGCCACACGACCGGCTGACCCGCATGTGCGAGGCGGCCATCACGGCGTTCGAGGCGCACCCCGAGCACCAAGACGGCGACAGCGTCGTTGTCGTAGCCGTGAACACCTACGGGCGATCTTCAAGGCTAACGGTAAGGACTTGCAGACCGACCTGATCTGCGTCACGAGTCGGGGACAGGGCGATGATTGACTGCCGCCGGCCGATGGTCGCGAGCTTGGGGGACGCCGCCTACTGCAACTACTGTGGGGCGGACCGCGGCCAGCCGTGCCCTGGGTTGAGCGCTCGGGAGCTGGTGTTGCGTCGCCTCGATGACGCGTTTGACCAGGCCGTTCGGTTGGTCAGGTGGGCGGAGGAGGAAGAAACACCGCAGGTCGCGAGCCCCCTCGGGCCACCACGGCTGACGTTCCAGCCCAACCACTACGGCGCTTATACTGGCGCTACATAACGACCAATCAGGGTCGCTTGCATTGTGAGGCGCCACCCTCCCCGCGTCCCCTTCGAGGGTGGCGCCTCCGATTTCGGAAATAGTGTCGCTTTTGGTCAAAAGCGTAAGCCATATGACCGTTTTCGAGGCTGGTGTGCAAAAGCGACACTATTTCGCGTCTGATCGGGGTTCGGTCTGGGGTCGGTTGGTGGCACAATTCGCGGGGTGACGGGCGGCGTGTGATGGGGTTGGAGAGTGAGCGGCTGGCGCCGCCGGACGCCTCCTACGTTCGGCAGCGGTTCATTCCGGCCTACAAGGTTGAGTGGGTGCAGCAGGCCGACGCGATCATGCGCGAGTACGGGCTCGTGACCGGCTCGGTGCTATGCCGCACCAGGCGGGCGGCGCAGTGGCGTGCGGAGAAACTGATCCGCTACATGGTGGAACTGCGGATGTATGACCGCGGCCAACTGGTGGAGCACACGTCGCGGCGGTCGGGAGGGTGGGTGTGGAGTGTCGAATATCGAGGGAGAATCCCAGATGCCAGCTAGAAAACAGGCAGCAGCGCCCGAGGCGCCGACCGAGCAGGAAACCGCGCAAGGGCTGCAGGTCGCCGCGGCCGGCGCGCAAGCGGCGCGCGAGGAACCCGACCCTGAGAAACGGCCGGCGGCAGCGGCGGGCGCGATCCAACAGGCCGCGAGCGAACAAGGATGGACGCTGACTGATGAGGAATGCGACCGGATCGGCGGTGCCGTGGTCAAGCAGATGGAACAGCGCGGCGCGTTCGACCCGCCGCCTGAACCCGTCGCCGCACCGGCCGCGCCGACCGGGGCGGGCACCGCCGCGGCGCAACCACCAGACCTCCCGGTGGAGAATCTCCCGCCGGCACCGCAGCACCGCTCGTTCGCCGAGCGCTTCCGCGGGGGTGGGCGATGATCGGCGACGAACCAATGATCGAGGAGCTCGCCCCGGAGGCCGAGCCCGAGGAGCGAATCGCGCTTGACTGGAAACGCGGGCGCGACGGGCGCGAGTATCTGACGATCCCCGGGCGGCCGGGGCGCTGGCCGCGGCGAGGCGACGAGCCGATCGAGGATGCGATCGCCCGGGCAACCAGTCCGAAAGATGAGCGGCCTAAGCGTCGCTCCAAGGCGGCGCCCAAGCCGGCACCGCCGAAAAAACTTGATCTGAAAGAGCTCGAGGAGGCGCTGACCGAGGCTGCGCGCTCCCCCGCGATGCCGTGCGCGATGTTCGGGGACGAGTGGGCCGCGAACCACTTCACCGTCCAAGCGCCCGTGCTCGCGCGCAATCTGGTGGTCGCGAGCGAGCACAACCCGTGGTTGCGACGCAAGCTCGAGGAGCTGTCAACCGGCGGTGAGCTCGCGATGAAAGTGATCACGCTGCTCGGCGTCGGCGGTGCGCTGTTCGGCTACGCGATCCCGCCGATCATCTGGTGGTTCAATCTGCCTGTTCCGGACAAGGCGCGGGAGATGTTCGGAATCCCGCCGGCCAGAATCGACGATGCCCGCCGCGCGCCGGCCCCTGTCGCCGCCGCCGCCTAGAGCGCCGCGGCTACCGCCGCTGCGCCTAGCGCCGATACGGTCCGCGGAATCCGTTCAACTCGATAACCTGACCACCACCGCTGGCCGCAGGATGCCCCCGTTCGTGCGGTGGGACAGGTTCCTCGAGCAGTTCACGTGGTCTCAAGGGCAGCACGTCACGATCATCGGACCGACTGGCAGCGGTAAGACGGTGCTCGCGCGGTTGCTGTTGCGCCGCCGTGACTACGTGGTTGTCCTTGGTGTGAAGAATCGTGACCCGGAGCTTTACGGGCCATTTCAACAGGACGGATATCAACTGAGGCACTCCTTCGAGCCGGAACCGCCGGCAGAAGTGGAACAGGCACGAATCCTATACGTGCCACGGACGGACAAGCACGGGACCGAGGGCCGGGCGATCAAAGCACGCAAATTCCGCGGCGTGCTCAACGACATTTTCGACGTCGGGTACTGGGCCACATACGCGGATGACATCGAGTACATGGTCGACGCGCTCCGGCTCGGACCCGAGTTTGAGGAGCTGTGGATGCTCGGACGGTCCGAGGGAGTGTCGGTGATCGCGAGCTCGCAAGAGCCTGTGAACATTCCGGTGATGGCCTACGGGATGGCGACACACCTGTTCCTGTTCTCCAACGAGGATCTCGTGAGAGCGAAACGGATGGCTGAGCTGACCGGCATGGACCGTGAAATCGCACAGGCAACGATCATGAGTCTCCCCCCTCACGAGTTCCTGTATCTGAACCGTCAGACCCGTCAGATGGTCCGCTCAAGGGTGATTCGGTAGTTTACGTGCTCGATCGCGGGCTAGTTCCGCGTTCTGACAGACTTTTTTTCGTCTGACCCCTTGACAAATCGCTCGCGTGGTGGTTACAACACCGCTCATGGCTGAACCTCAACAGTCGTCCTCTCTCCTTGATGATGTTGTGGATCTCGGCGAGCGGCTCGCGGGCTCGGAGATTCCACCTTCCAGCAAGCTCGGTCAGATCGTCGGAGCGATCGTGAAAATGTTGGATCACGCGGGCACGACCGTGCCTGACGAGCTGAAAGAACCGGAACCGGAAGCGGCGCCGTCACCTACCCCGGCGCCAACGTCCCCCGCGCCGTCGGAGGGTACGGGTCCCTCCCCGGCCACTGAGCCCGTTGCCGCGACCTCACCGGCCGATCAGGAGACCGAGAGCCGGTTGTCAAAGCTCGAGGACTCAATCGGCGCGCTGCTCTCAAAGCTCGAGGGCAAGAGCGAACCGAGCGCCGAACCTGAAACCTCGCCGCCGCCGGCCGGAGCGGTCGACTAGTGAACGTTGTCGAGTTCCTGCGGTTCATGGCGATGCTGATCATCGCCGGGTCGATCTTCCGCCTGATTGAGCTCAACTGGGGCGGCGCCGCAGGATTGCGCGGCCAGATCGCAGAAGGACTAGGAGTGATCTACTAGATGCCGAACACGGTACAAGTACCTGGGGTCGGAGGGCCACAGGCGACTCCACCGACCGCGCAGCAACGGTCAATCAGCTTCGATCAGGCGGCTCACCGCGGCGTCGAACAGTCCCAAGTGTTCGCCGGCATCCAGCTCGGCGGCGCGGCGCTCGGCACCGCACAGGTCACGCTGGGGAACGGGCCGATCTCGCTCCTACCGCAAGGGTACATGCGCGGGGTGCTGATCGACATCATCACCACCACCGCCGCGAATAACGGCACCGCGAACGGTGACTGGCCGTTCTCCCTGTTCTCCCTCCTACGCCTCCATGACACCAACGGCGCCACGATGACAGAAATCACAGGCCTGCATGATTATTACCTGAACCTGTTTTCGGGCACGATCGGTGAAACCTCCGACCTGTCACAGTTCCCCGACTACTCGAACAGCGCTACCAGCCCATCCTGTCAGTTCTACCTACCCGTGGAGCTCGACTCGGACGGTTTCGGCGCGCTCGCGAACCAGTCGGCGGCGGACACCTACAAGCTAGACGCGATCCTCGACAGTCCCGCGAACAATTACACGGCCGCGCCGACCGTCAACAATCCGATTTTCACCGTGACGGTATTCCTGGACTACTGGACCATCCCGGGCGCGAGTGACATGCTGGGCCGGCCCCAGCAGCAAGAACCGCCATATCACGGAGTGGCAGCCTACGCCTACCAGTCCACGGCGAATAACTTCTCCGCCGGTCAGGGCACCCTCAAAATCGGGTTCACGGGCAACCAGTTCAAAAACCTAATCGTCACCGGACGCGCCGCCGGCACCGGCTACGCGACCGGCGGCGCCAGGGCCGCCGCGACCCTCCCGAACCCGTACACCTTGAGATATGACACTCGCGATCTGATGATCGGGACGCTCAGGGAGAATCGCCGCAACTGGTTTTCCTACTTGTGCACCCCAACGACCACGTTCCTCACCGGGATCATGGCGTTCAACTGGAATTACGCGCGCTCGAGGCGGTTGGGCGGCACCAGTCCACCACCGAACTCTTTCGTCTCATGGCTCCCGACGCTGCCTGCTACGCGGTTCGAATTGACGGGCACGTACGGGGCGGGAACGGTGGACTATCTCGTCAATACCGTCAGCGTCGCGGAAACGAACCCGGCATTGCGCGGTGTCAGTCCGAACCTGACCGGCTACCAACCTCCGGTCGCCGCGACCGTGCCAGGGGCGCAATGACATGCCGGCGGCGATTCCGATCGCGGACTACAACACTCCGGGCACCAGCGGCATGACGAGCGGCACCACCTACGCCTCAGCACTGTCAAGCGGCGGCGGCAGTCCCGCGGCGGCGCAGATCGGCGCGGTTGGTGGGAGTACCAACGTTTGCGTCGCGAGCTTGGTGGCGGGCGCGCTCGTTGTGATCGTCGCGTTTCACCTGCTCGGGTTCCGGTTCGGGTTTGACGTTTCAGTCGGCAGATAGGAAAACATGAGCGCACAGAAAATCATCATGCTGGTCGTGTTGGTCGCCGCCGGCTGGTGGATCTTCCAGAAACTCTAAGGAGCTGACCGCCATGAATCAGGCGGTCAGCTTCGGCCTACTGTTCGGCGGTGGCATCCTGCTCACGAGCGCGCTGACTGACAGCTCGATCGCGGACGTGATCACCGGCAAAGCGGGGAAAGTCCCAAACCAGGGCTCGGCGCTGTCGGTCGCCGGGGTCGGTAGCGCCGTCAGCAGCGCTGCGAGCTCCACCGGCACCGCGATCGCCGGTAGCGGTAGTGGTGGCACCCCGTTTCCGCAAGGATGGACCCCGAACCGGCTCGATGCCGGCTATGACGGGGATTTCAAGGGGCAGATCGCCGCGCCGTTCAGCGGCACGATCACTTACGCGTCGCGGAGCTTCTCGAATTGGGGCGGGTATCTCGAGCTGAAAGCGGACGGCGGCACGATCCCCGGGCTGCGGACCGACACGCTCTACTTCGCCGAGGGGCTGTTCCCGACGGTCACCGCCGGCCAGCACGTCACCGCCGGCCAGCAGATCGCCGTGCCTGGAACGGTCGGCGCGCAGCGCGGCGTCCCCGGAAATATCGAGTGGGGGCCCGCGATTCCCGGGTCGGTCGGCACCCCGACCGATCCGCTCGTCCACGCCGTGTCTGACCCGGCGGCGATGGTGATCAGCTTCGCTGACTGGGCCGTCAAAACGTTGGGGGTCGCGCCACCCTCGCAGACGAGTCATGCGGGGTCCGGATGAATCAGGCGGTCAGCTTCGGCCTACTGTTCGGCGGTGGCATTCTCCTCACGAGCGCGCTGACCGACAGCTCGATCGCGGACGTCCTAACCGGCAAAGCGGGGAAAGTCCCGACCAAAGGCTCAGCCCTGTCAGTCGCGGGGGTCGGCAGCGCCGTCACCGACGCCGCCAGCACCGTCGGCGCGAGCTCGAGCACGGGGACGAATGCGAGCTTGAGCGGCGGAGTCACCCCGCAATCGTTCGCGCAAGCGTTGCTGCAGAGTCTCGGCAAACCGATCAGTTCACAGAACGTCGCGGCGATCGTCGCATGGGAGAAGCAGGAGGGTGGCAACTGGAACAACCCCGCGAAGTACAACCCGCTCAACACCACCCAGCAGGAACCAGGATCGATCACTCTCACCGGGTCGGCGCAAGGACACATCCAGGCCTACACCAGTTGGCAGCAAGGACTTGATGCCACTGTCGCAACGTTGCACAACGGGGACTATCAGCCGATTCTTGACGCGCTCACGTCCGGCAGCACTTCGGTCGGCGCGTTCGGGCAGGCGGTCGGCTCGACTCCGTGGGGAACCGGGGCGTTCTCATGATTCTGGTGCTGACGTTGATCGTGATGATGGTGCTCGGCTGGTGCGCCTACCAGGACAGGATTCCGCCTGTGGTCGACGAGTTCGAGCAATGGCTCGCAAGGATTTTCGGATGATGACTGAGAGCCAGGCACAAACAGCGGTCACCGGGTCGGCGCTGGTGGTCGCGCTGATCTTCGCCTACCGCAAGCTCGTGGAGCCGGCGGCGAGCGCGAGCGGCTCGAGCACCCGAACGGCCGCGCCGAACACCGGCCATTTTGTGATCGGGTTCGGATTTACCTACCTGACACTCGCGATTCTGGCGCAGGCAGCGCCGCAACTCGGCGGGATGGGCGCGATCCTGGTTGCCACGGCGGACGTGATCACGAACGGACAAGCGGTGCTGAAAGACTTCTCCGGGCAGCTCGGCACGGTCAGCAAAGCCACCGGCTCGAATGCGGCGAGCTCGAGCTCGGTTGATTACACGCCGATCGTCGGTGACCCGGCCACCAGCAGCAGCGGGGCGGCAGCGTCCGACTCGCCGGTCGGGCTGGCGCAACCGTCCGGAACAGCGGCGAGCAGCGGGCAGCTCGCGGCGCGACAGTCGGGCTCGCCGGTCGGATTCGCACAACCATGAGGTGATGAAGTGGACAAAATCGTCGACGTGATGGGCATGATCGTAGGGGTGGCGCTGGTGACAACGATCGTCAGCCACCCACAAACCTCGAACGTGATAAAGAGTTTCGGTTCGGCGTTCTCAAGCTCGATCCTCGCCGCGCAAGGAATCCAATAGTGGACAAAATTGCAGATATCGCCGGGGCGATCATCGGCATCGCACTCGTGACCACGATCGTGGCTCACCCGCAATCCGCGAACGTGATCAAGAGCGTTGGCGGCGCGTTCTCGAGCTCGATGCTCGCCGCGCAAGGGATTCACTGATGCCATCGGCTGAGCTTCCCACCAGCATGACCGGGTGGCTGGTCGCGGTCGGTGCGGGGATCGTCGGGTTCCTCGCCGGGTTCCTGTTCATCGCCGCCGCCTCGAGGACAATCAACTGATGCCGAACATCCTCCACCTACACCATGTGAACGCGACCCGGCCGACGGCGGGAGACCCGCGCGTCTACCAGCGCCAACCGTCCCACGACTCGCCGATCCAGGCCGACGCGCAGGTTCCGTACTTCCCCGAGGGAGGCGTCGCAGCACCGCCGTACATGATCGTCAACCCCGTTTCGCACGGTCCCGACTCGTTTCCCGGGAACGGCTCGGCGAACCAGCTTGTCGGGCAAGCGGCGGCGACGTGGCTACGGATGCGTGACAGTGACGAGCAGGGCATCGGGGTGCCTCCGTTCAAGCGCTGGCCGCGCCAGTTTCACTCCGAGACCTACAATTTCGACAAGCTGTCGATCCTGCCGTTTCCTGATCAGCTCGGGCCGATCTACCTGCAAAACCTGAACCGTCCCGAAAAAGCAGGGTGGTCGGTTCCCAAGTACGGGGAGCAGTATCAGCAGTCGATCGGGGAGCGATCGGTCGCTGATCTGATGCAAACCAACGACCCGGCGTCACTGGCGTTCGCGATCGGATGGGGGTACGTCGGATGAACTTGACGCGGAAGGTCGGGCCGCTGCCAGTGTGGGCGTGGGGTGCGATTCTCGGACTGGTCGGCTACTACGTCTACTCTCGCTACAAGTCGAGCTCCACCACATCGGCGAGCGGGAGCACCGCGGGGGTGCTCGACCCGAACGCGGTCGATCCGAACACCGGATTTACTTATGGTGAGGAAGAATCCGCGGCCTTGAACGCGAACGCGGCCGGGGTCGCCGGGGTCGCCGCGAGCAACGGCGCGGTCGACAGCGGCCTAACGGGCACCAGTTCGACCGACCCGTTCGGCAACGTAAGCGACTGGCTTACCAGCTTCGGGAATGTCGCATCGGAGCTCGGCTGGACCGCGCCAGGGCAGAACGTCGGCTCGGGCTCGAGCACGCCGAGCACGAACGGATCACCAAGCGCCATTCAGGTGACCGTGTCGCCGCCGATGCAGCAGGCGAGCCCGCCGACGGTCGCACCGTCGGCGCATGTCGCGTCCGTGCCGGTGATGACCGCGAAGGGGTCGGCGCCGTGGCAGAACGCGAGCTTCTTCAACCTCACGCTCGGGCAGGTGATCAACACGTTCCGCAGTCCGGAGGCGACCGCGCGCTACCTGTACGCGAAAGGCTACCGGCCAAAGGGCCAGCTTCTGAACGCGAACACCGCGGCGGGACAGGCAGCGTTCGCGAACGCGTCCGGCCAAACGTGGGTGTACTACGGGCCGACGGGAAAGTCGCAGCTTCCCAACCTCTCCTACTACATCTCAAAGAGCGGGGCGTGAGCGGATGGCCGGCGGTGACGAGCTCCTCGGAGTGTCGAAGCAGATCGGCGGGGTCGGCGCCGCATTGCTGTTCGTCGGCGCCGGCACCAACGTTTACGATGCCTTTTCGGCGGTGATGAGCTCGCCGTGGTCAACGGAGAAATTCACACAGAGCCCCGAAGAAGAACGCATGGCCCGCTCCTACGTCAAACACGCAATGGTAATTTCGTGGATCTACGCCGGGGTTGGTGCGCTCCTCGCCTACCAATCAGGCGGGCTCGCACTCGCCGTGTGGCCACTGCTCGGCGCGGCGATCGTCACCGCCTACATGTTCTGGCTGTACAACCGGGCACTGTCAGCGTCCCCGCAAGGCAACGGCAACGCGGCCGGCAGCAGCAACGGGACCGTTCACGGCGGGGTGATGTTCTAATGGCCTATGGCAACTGGGAATTCGTCAAAGACTCGTCCGGCGCGATCCACTTCGTGACGGTCGGAACGAACGTTCCGTTCGGGGTGCAAGCCGTGCCGCTGGGGAACAGCTATCAGAAGGTTCTCGATACGCTCCCCGCGGCGCTGAAGAAGATTGGTGCGACCGCGTTGCAGGCGGTCACGTTCCAGCAGGCGGCGGACATCGGCGCGATCCAGCAGGGAAAAACCACGACCGTGGACACGAAGGGGAAGGAGAGCCCCGAGGTTCCGTCGGGCAGCTCCGCGGTCCCCTCGGGGGTGAATATCTCCAACCCGTTGAGTGCGCTGAGCTCGGCGGCGCAGGCGATCGGGGATGTGGTCCAGGCGCTCGGGGACGTTTGGGGAGCGATCACTAACCCGCACAACTGGCTTCGAGCGCTCGAGGTTGTGGGCGGGGCGATCCTGATCTACTTCGCACTCAAACAGTTGGCAGGGGTGAACGGCAGCCCGGTGATCGAAACTGTGAAGAAGGGCGCCGCGGGCGCCGCGGCGATCGGATGAACACGATTCCCCCACCGCTGACTAAGAGCTCGGCGATGCAGATCGTCGACGAACTGATGCGCCGCATCGGCTCGATCGAACGGACGTTCGTAAGGCTGCTCGAGCTGCAACAGGGCCCGCGCTTGAATCTGATGGGCGCCGGCACGATCGCGGGCAGCGGCACCGTCGGCACGTCGCCGGCCACGGCGAGCTCGCAAGTGCTCGGCCAGCCACCCGGGGTGATCGTCGCCGCGAACCCGTACCGTCGCGGGCTGTCAGTGCAGAACCGCTCAAGCTCGGGCGGCCCGGCGCTGACGATCGGCCTCGGGGTGACAGCACCGCAGGCAGGCAGCGGGATCGTGATCGACCCGGGCGGCTCGTGGGACGGTCGCGTCAGCGGCGCGCTCTGGCCCGGAGTTGTCAGCGTGGTCGCGAGCGCCACCGGTTGCGCCTACTCGTGGCTCGAAGCGTACGGACCCGCGGGTCCTCCCCCGAACCGGCCGGCATGAGCAGCCCGTACATCCAGAAGCGCGGCACCTATTGGGTGATCGTGCAGCGCGGAAGCAACCGAGTGCTGTCGCGCTACCGCTCCAAAACCAAAGCGGAGGCGGCGCTCGAGGCGAACAAGCAACGGGGAAGATTCGGACCGCGGCGCGCATGACCCGGCTCGAGGAGCTCCGCACTCTCCTGTTGCTGTTTTTCGGGCTACTGGCGCTGGTGCTCGCGTTCGTCCCCCACCTGCGCCCCGCCTACCTGACGGCGGCCGGGGGCCTGCTTGGGTTCGATCCTGTCTACCGCGGGGCGCGCAAACTCGGTAATGGGAGCTAAGAGCTTGATTCTCGCCGGCTACCTGATCCTCGCCGCCGCGATCACGGTCGCGCTGATCCTGATCCACCACGACCAACAAAACCTGCATCAGAACGACCAAAAGCTGGTGCTGATCGACTCGCGGCTAGCGGGTTTGGCGTGCCAGCAGGAGCTTGACCACGCCGTTTGGACACGACTCGTTACCGGCCAGCTAGTCGAACTGTCGGAGGGCTGCCAGCAGCTCGCGGTCAGAATCCAGGCCGGTCGGCTCGAGGTCGCCGGCCGCTACGAGAGGCTGCGGCCATGAGCGGCGATCCTGTCACCCGCCGGCCGTTGCACCGCGAGCTCGAGCGAGCGAACGCACGCGCTTACGCCGGGGCCGGGATTTCAGAGGCGGAAACGCTCGAGGCGATGAACCGCCAGCACGTCGCCGTGCTCGAGCAGCAGTTGGGCGGCGGCGCCGTGATGTTGCACCTGGGACTCGCGAGGCATGGGCGCGGCCGGCCGTTCTGCGCTCCGCGCGTGTGGGCGCGGGAGGCGCTCGGCGCGTTTCGCTCCCCGTACTTCTCAATGTACCGACCGGAGCCGGAACGGTGGGAGTGCGGAATCCGTTGGTTGGAGCTCAACCGTGGTTGCGAGCAATGCGTCGACCACGCTTACGCCTACGTGCGCCAGCTCGGCTGGAAAGTTCCGCGCACGCTCGGCCGGCTGTTGGAGGGGGCGCCCCGTGGATAGCGTCCGCGAATGGTGGGCCGAGCTCCGAGAGCACTGGGACGACCATTACTGGCACGCCGATCATCCGGAGGTCCGCGCGGTGCTGGTGGCGCTGATCGTCGGACTGGTCGGCCTCGTGTTCGCGTGGTTTGAAGCGTTGATCTTCACTCGCTACAAGGGAGCTCACTGATGGATGAGACCGAACAGACGGCAGCGGACACGGCGTTTCTAAACGGCCAACCGCTGAAACAGGAGGCGCCGGAACCCTCACCACCACCACCACCACCGACGCTCGCCGATGTGTTCCGCGAGGCGACGCTGGCCCGGCGGGAGCTCGAGGAAATCAACATGCGCGTTGAGAACTTGCAAATCCAAGCGGCGGTGCTGGTCGGGGTGCTCGTGCTCCTCGGCATCCTCGCGGTGAAGCTGGCGCGGAAGGGAACGCGGCCGTGACCGAGCTCAGCATGTGGGACACGATCGCTCCGCGCGATCTGATCGGCCACATTCCAACTTCGCCGCATGGCGGCGCCGTCGCCGGCTACGTTCAGGGCGCGAACGGCTGGCCCGACTTCGGGCTCCTCTGCGCCCTGTTCCCGCGGGCTTACCACCTGTCGATCGGCGGGAGTCACGAAGTAGCGCGCTGCATTGACGTCGAAAGTGGGTTCGCGTCAATCACTGACGTGCCGTGGTGGTTTGACCATGAGGCGGACAAGTCGCAAGGACCACCGGTGCTGTACGGCAGCGCGAGCATTGTCGCCAGCTTGAAAGCGGCCGCGGAGGGCCGGCCGCACCTGATCTGGTCAGCGCATTACAACTACCGCCCGCATGTCTGCGGACCGGCCACGTGCGGGTTTCCGCAGGCGGACGCTACGCAATGGACCGACCGGGCGATCCCCGGCGGGGACGCCGACCAAACACTGATCGCCAGCGTGGAGGCCTTCTTCCCGGAGGGCAAGCCGGCCACCCCTCCGGACCCGCACCGGCTCCTCGATTTCGCTTCTCACACGCATCCGGGAGGGTTGCAGGGAGGGCCGTTCCAGTCCCCGTTCGGACCCCTCGATGAGCGGGACACCGTGATCCACTACTACGGGGCGCACCAGCACCCCGACAAGTACGCTGCCTACCTGCACGAGCTCGAAGCGAGGATGACGTTCCTGTCGCTCCGGCTCGATACCGTCGCGCGGGTTCTCGATCGGAACAAGGACGGCTCCGCATCCTGGGGGAAGGATCACCGCGGCGAACGGCATCTCCGGCTTGCGAGGATGGGCAAGGGGGAGCCACCGCAGTGATAACGAGCCCGTCAGCCTCCTACCCGGCGTCACGGACGAGCAGTTTTAACGCGCCGTTCCTGTCGGTCTCGCCAAACACGGTGTTCGTCGCGAACACCCTCTACCTGTCGCAAATTCAGGTGCCGTACCCGGTCACGATCACCGGCATCGAGTGGAACAACCTGGGGACGGTCGCGGGGAACGTCCTCGCCGGCATCTACTCGGCCACCGGCCAACTGCTCGCACAGACTCCCTCGACCGCGCAGGCGGGCACGTATGTGGCGCAAGGGGCCGCGCTGACAGGCGGGCCGATCACCCTGCAACCCGGCACCTACTACCTGGGTGTGATCCCCTCGAGCGCCACGGCGACATTCTCCGCGTACCTGTCAGTCGCACCGTCCGCGCAACAGGCACAAGGCGGGTTCGCACTCCCCGGCTCGATCGCTGTCCCCCCGAACCCGGGCAATCAATACGTGATCGCCGCCAGCACCTACTGACCCGATGAGCGCGGTTCTGAACAACCAGATCGCACCAGACCCGAGCGCCAGCCTCGCGGCCTCGACCCTCGACAACCTTCCGAACCCGCAACGGCTGAACATCGATGTGTCGAACAGCGCGATCTACTGGCAGGTTAAACAGGTCACCAGCCCGACGCCGATCGCGAGCGAGGGCACCTGGCAGCAACCCGTGTTCATGTACCCCGGTTCCCGGTCGCTGTTCCGCAGCGGGATACGCGGGTTCCGGTTCTGGGCCGCGGTCGCCGCCGCGAGCCTCCCCGCCGGCCAGCAGCAGGCGCGGGTCACCGTCGAAGCGGTGTTTTGACGGTGAGCTCGGTCGGGCTGCAAGCCCAAATCTTGCAGCTCGAGCAACGATTGACCGACCTCGAATCGCAACTGCAGGGGTCGGAACAGATCGCGCCGAACTACCTCACCGTAGACGCAGACGGGACGGTCGGGGCGAGCTTCTCCGGCTACATCCAAGCGCAAGGCTTGGCGATGCTCGAGCAGCTCGCGTCCGGCGGCTTGCAGCCTCCGAGCGTCCCGTCACAAGTCCAGTGGACCCGGGCCGGGGCGGGGTTCGTGCCCGCGTGGATCGGCGCGCAACACGTCGGGCCGCCGCCGGGCGGAACCGACATTGACTATCTCGTATCCCAAGTATCAAGCAACACGTGGGCGCGGAACCTCCTGCAAGCGGTTCAAAACTCGAGCGGACAAACAGCCCTACTGCAAGTGCAAGCAACCAGCACCGCTCAGCAAGTATTCGCCGGGGCTGGCGCTCAGAGTCCGACGATCATTGACCAGGCCGGGAATTCAAACTTCTTGCAGCTCCTCTCGTCACGGGCGCTGTACCTCGATGGGCCGTTTTACGCGAACGTTCCCGCTCTAGCCTCCGGCTCGACCGCTTCGGGCACGTTCACCAGCAACCTTTCGAGCTACGCGATCGGCGCGCTGCCAGTAGGCGCCTACTCCCAAGCGGGGAACGCATACGTCCCGACGTGGTCCTACCAGTACAACGGCACGAACTCGTGGACGGTCAAGTTCGAGAACCCGTTCGCCGGGGGAACCTCGGCGGTCGTCTGGAACGGCTGGATCATCGGCGGATGAGCTCAGCTCGGGACGATCGGCTTGTAACCGGCCGCGTAGCTGCTCAATTGCTGTTGCTGCTCGTAGCCCTGCACCAGCGAGACGAGGAACGCTTGCAGCGCTTGTTTCGGTTGCTGGCCGCCGGCCGTAAGCGCAGCCTGCAACCGCGGAACGTCCGCATCGGGAATCGTGAGTGTGATCGTCAGCGGCATAAAGTATGATGCCCCGCATGTTTGCGAACCTCCTGCGGGGAGGTCCGCAATGCGTGACATGACCACGCTTGCGGGGCCTGACAAAAGCTACACTATCCGGCTCTTTGCGGCTGTAGCTCAGTTGGCTAAAGCGACAGCGAGCGCGCAATTCCGGGGCCGTCTGGAGCGATGAGCGCGGCTCGCAAGCTCGCTCGCCGTGACCGCAAGCGCGCCCGGAAGCGCTCCAAGCCGTCCGACGCCGAGGTCATCGAGGTTTCGTTCGATCGTCGAGAGCGCGACGTGCGATGCAACTGGATCGACGAGCGCGGGCGCTACGGCTCCCGAGACTTCGAGCGCTATCAGGACGCACAATCGTGGGGCTACGCGCTGCTCCGGGGGGAGCGCCCGTGAGCACTTGGCAGGAGGGCTATCAGCAAGGCCCCTCGACCGCCAAAGCGAAGCGCCGCGCCGCATGTCGAAAGGCGGCGCGCGCGTCTGCGATCAAGCGCAAGCAGCTCGCGCGCGGCGGCCCGCGACGTCCATTGCGGGGCGAGGCGCTGGCGCTCGCATACCCCGTTCAGCAGATCGGCCGCGCCAAGTTTGCGGCCCTCTACATGGCTACCTGCGCCCGTTTGGACTGGCCTTTTGATCGCCGTGGACTGAACACCGCTTGGAAGCTCTACGAGGTTATCTGGCGCGCGGAGCGCGTCCTCGGGCACCACTACGAAACCACCACCGGGAGGCAACGCCGGGCGCTCGAGAAACGCGGTCGTCGACGCTGTCGCCGTAGCGTTCAGTACACCGCACGGCGGCTGGAGGCAATGGGGCTCGTGAACACACGTCCCGTCCGGCGCCGACAGAACACCCCCGGGCACCGGGACACGATCCGGATCGAGATTCTCGGGCTGCCGCGGGGAGGGGTTGAGGAGTTAGGGGGGGGGGTTGAGCTAATTGCACACGCCTACGGAGCACGAACCGAAGGGCATAGCCCTTCTAGTTCGGTTCGTGCTTTTAAGGGGTTTCCGCCGCCTGCGGCGGCAGTGGAGAACCTGCCTGCGGCGGGGAACGTCAACACCAACGGCGCCACGAACAGGAGGGCTCTTGCGTCCGAGCAACGGCAACCCATATACGAACCGCCAGCGCTCCCCGTTCCGGGACGCGCAGACCGCACAGCGGTTCCTGGCAGCGTTCGGACAGGCGGTCTACGAGCTCGAGGAGGACCAGGAGCGAGCCGCCTACCAGGAAGCGAAGCGGATTTTCTGCGCGGCGATCCACAATTGCGCCCCGGAGGAGGCGCCCCGGTCGCCGGACCCGGACAGGCTCCCGGCGGGGTTCTGGGAGGCGATGCTGTGGGCCGCGCAGGTGAGAACCGCAGTCTCTCTGATCCGGGGCGGCTCATGGACGCCGCCATGAGGGTGCAGCAACTTTTGGCAGCGGCTCAAGCCCAAACCCCGGAGGAGGACGGTCTTGCATAGCGCGGATCGTCGCCGACGGTGCCAGATGGTCGCAGTAGCGAAGCGTGGTCGAGAGCTGCGAGTGGCCGAGCTGATCGCGGATCACGTTGATGGGCTGGCCCTCCATCATCAGCTCGAACGCGAGCGTATGTCGCAGCCCGTGGGGATGAACTCGTTTCAGGATGCCCGCTTTGTCCGCGTGTGCCTTGAGCATTCCGCGCACGTACGCGGAGTGCATCCGCTTTCCGCGTGTGCGGATGTCGACGCAGCAGAACAGCGGCGCTCGCGGGCCGATTCCGATCCGGGCGCGGATCGCCATCCACCGCTCGAGCGCCGCGAGCGCGTAACCGTCCAGCGCGACCTGGCGGCGCTTGCTGCCTTTGCCGCGCAGGACGGTGACGGTGCCGGCGCGCGCGTCGATGTCCTTCGGGTCAAGCGCCAGCGTCTCGGCGACGCGCAGCCCAGAGCGCCACATGACCACAATCAGCGCAACGTTTCGTTTCGCGCACGGTCCTTGACCGAATGTGCCGAGCAGTCGCTCGAGCTCATCGCGTGTCAACGGTTCCGGTGGCAGCGTTCGCCCGTAGTTCGCCGGATGTTCGCCCTTTCGATAGCCGGGCTGGACGATCGGCGATTGGCGCAGCACGTCGGGCACGGGAATTACATCTTCTCGCAAGGTTCGTACCTCCCCGCAGGATTAGAAGTGCGCCGAACCCGAATGCCTGCAACGTCACCCCGGCCGGCGCCCCGTATCTACACGAAAGTCAGTGCTCAAGGGAACCAAGGAGCGTAACACAAACCTACACATACCCACTAACACCTAACAGTGTCACTACAAGGCTGCCTATTAATTTCGGCGGTTTAGGTGACAGTGCGTCGGGGCGAGGCTGCAGTCTCACCCCGACGCGAAATCGGCGCCCGCGAGGGTACGACCCGCGGAAATCGCCACGGTCCAGACTACGGGAGGCCCGGACCCGTTGACAGCTCAAATCAAAGTATTCGCCCAAAACACAAACATCGTGATCGCTGTAGGCAAAAAGGAGTTCGAGCTCTCGCAATTCGAGGCGCGAGGACTGATGCTCCACCTAGCCAAAGCGCAACAGGACGCGCGCTACGCAGCCAAGCGAGGGAGAAAGGCTGATGATGTATCTAACCAACCTGCACCGCAGGATGATGCGAGCACTCAGGGCCGGCGGGCTGACGATGCCAGTCCTAGCTGACCTACTCGATGAGCCCACATTCAGGATTCGCGGCGAGCTCCTGGGGCTGCGCCGTCAACGGCTGGTCAGCGATCGCTTTCAGGACGAAGGAATCGTGTGGACCCTGACCGATACGGCATGGCGATGGCTCAACCACGAAGATCAGCTCGAGTTCCGGGACGCCGGATGGCCCGGCCTATAATCAGACAAGGGCAATCCACGGAAGGAAGCAGACATGACCTGCACCAAGCTCGTCGGGGTGTTCATCGCCGCGGCGATCATCGCCACAATCGCGATCCTCGCCGTTCGCGGAATCGAGGCGCACCAGCAGCAGCAGGCCGCGCAACAGGCACGGAACGCCTACTGCCAGCAAGTCGCCGCCTACAACGCAGGGCAGACCACGCCAGGAGTCGACTACACCCCGGTCGTCGGCCTCTACAACTGCTAGGCAGCCGCGCATGACTATCGACACCGTACGGATGATGATCCGTCTCCAAGAGACCGTTTGGCATCTACGCGCGGCGATCGAGAAGCTGACCGAGCTCGGCTATGACCAATTGGCCTACGAGATCGGGGAGGCTCTCTACGGGCTCGAGACCGAGCTCGAGCAGCGGCGGGGCAGACGCTCGTGAGTCAAAGCGACAGCCCCCGCACCCGTCCTGCTACCGACAATGAGATCGAGGCGTACTTCACCGGCAAGCAGCAACTCTGGGCGTGCCCGAAGTGCGATCACGAGATAACGCGCCAGGCGGGCGATGATGCAGTAATGGGCCAAAGCGTAAATCCAAGAAAGATTGGTGCGACCCCGCGCGAAGCTCGTGCGATCGACTGGTTCCGACATCCGACTGGGCTCCCGATCCACGAGGTGATCAAGCCAATGGAGGCGTGGTGGAGCGTGGATGACGTGATGGGGCAGAATCCCGGCCTTTACCCGAACCGGCGTGTTTGTCTGGCCGAGTTGAACCGGCTACGTGAGCGCGGGTCGCTGCTCAAGATGGGTCAGCGTTTTCGCTATCGCCCGTCGTGGTGGACCGGAGTGATGTTCACATGAGCGGTGTCCGGCGTTCTGATGGGGCACGAGTTCGCATCGTTGGCGACCATCCGCATAGGGGCGAGAGCGGCACCGTGCGGGACGACAAGCCAATGCGATTCGGCATGTGGGAGGTCGATCTTGACCCGGTTCCTACGGAGCGTCAGGTTGCTTCGCCGGACCTGAGAACCTGCGCCCGCTCAGCCTTTCGGAGGACCCGTATGCCTGAGCATCTGGGCGAAAGCGAGGCGTCGGATCGGCCGCACTACTGGATCGAGTTTACGCAGGATGTTTCCTCAGATTCAATGGGCCAAAGCGCAACGTCAGTCGCGTCGCTGCGCGCCGTCGAGGCGCGGCTGAAACGCTACCGCTGGGTGTGCGCTCAACCCGGCGCCGATGGGCTCGGCGCCTGGCGCCACCGAGCCCGCCGGCCGATGGTCGCGAGCTTGGGGGACGCCGCCTACTGCAACTACTGTGGGGCGGACCGCGGCCAGCCGTGCCCTGGGTTGAGCGCTCGGGAGCTGGTGTTGCGTCGCCTCGA
>Ga0306926_10002590_pt1 | contig 18420 bp, 22 predicted proteins | sample flu12Cox44000178_FD_203759 | JGI IMG/M metagenome (GOLD analysis project Ga0306926, IMG submission 203759) | Lab enrichment of tropical soil microbial communities from Luquillo Experimental Forest, Puerto Rico - flux8day.12C.oxic.44.000.178 (v2)... | ecosystem: Environmental > Terrestrial >... | reverse complement strand
CACTACCTTTGGACAGTTGAGCGCTTCCGCACGCCAAGCGTTGCGTCGGATGCGCCGACGGCCCACCTTGGTCTGCGCCTTCTGGGAACAAGCGGAACTCTTTCCACTGTAACTATATTATGCAAAGTTCAATAGGTCCTGGCAGAAGTAAACGTGTGTCCCAAGGTTTCTGGCATCTCAGCGAAGGGGCGCGCCGGACCCTGCCGAGGATGCGCCGTCGTCCCCGGCTCATTGCGGCTTTCTAGAAGCAGGCCTCTTTGTGGTCTGAATGATTCTGTATCAAGCCGGGAGTTGACGGTCTTCTAACGCGGGGAGCTAAAGCATGCCCCAGCTATCCAGGAGCCAAAGGATGGATGCGAGGACGATGGTGGTTACGTTCAAGAATTGCAGGTTGGATGGCCTCTTCCTAAAACCCCAAACGCTGAAGACAATCGCGAGCACCCAAGACACGAGAACGAACAGCTCGTGTGCGACAAACATGTGAAATGACGACACAGCAGCTCCCCATTTTAATACCCAAGGGACCAGCAGGGGGAGCAAGCGTAGCGGACCGGCCAGGCACGAGACCCAATCAACAAAATTCCTCATGGTGTGAGTCTTCCAACGGAGCTACGGAAGTATAGCAGCCACCCGATAGGATTCATTCGCATGCCGGCAGCTCTTCAATTACGGCAGACACGAGCACCGGATTAGACGCATTGCCGTCCAACCAATTCCCGACAGGAGCAATTGGAGCTGGGAACAGAGCCTGTGCAGCCTTCCGGTGCTAAGACGGCGCAGCAACCTGACTGCCGAGGAGTCAGGCTATATTAGAGGCCCCACGCAAAGGACGATGTTGACGATCCCAAAGATAAGCGCGAGAAGCGCAAGCAATCGCCGCTTGTCTATAAACAGACCGATGATCGCCACTGGAATAGAGAGCAGTCCAGCGAGATAAAGAACCGCCCACATCCGCACCAGCCAAGGCGCGCTTGTATAAGGAGAAACTAATGCGAATGGAATCCAGATTCCGACCAGCTCAACTAAACACACTGAGAACGCGACAATGCCATACTTCTCGAGTGTCCAAGAGAGCGACACAGCTATCGTTACCCCGAAACCTTCGATCTGAAACGACTCTTGATGAAGCAATCATTGGCCCGTGGGCTTCAGGCACACCTCGCCCTACCCGTCACTAACGCACTGATGGTCTTGCTGGACGCAGACCACGCAGCTTAGAGTTCCTCGGCGCACTGCGGGATTCCAAGAAAGTTGATAGCATCTGAGAGTACTGACCCTCCACCGCGAGACTCAATACTTCGACTTGGAAACCGCCCTGATCCTGATCTAGGAGTTCGAGCGTGATGTTTTCAAATACCTACAGAGTCTCCCCTTGTTAAGGCGCCTCATACATATTCCCGCGAGAAAACCGAAACGGGTGATTTTGGGCACACCGACCCCTTCCCTATTCACATTTGGGGCATTAGGTCGTGTCAGACGTTAATCTACTGAATGTGAATCATACTCACGGAAGGATCCAGCGTGCCATCGACCCGGACTCTTCTGTTGACATGCTTGGATACGTCGCGCTGATGGTCGATGTCGTAGGTCTTCCCGGTTGACTCGTCCTGGAGGACATATTTGTCCCCAGATTTCACAATCGTTCCTGTGAAAGTCTGCACGCTTTGGCTTTGAGGGGCTTGCGCTCCCGGAGTTTGCTGGCTTCGTTGAGTCTGCGGCTCGGAGTAGCTTTGTTCGGGTGCCTGACCAAGCGCTTGTCCCGGTTGGGCCTGGGTCTGCGGCGATTGAGTTTGCGGTGTCTGCTTCGGGATTTGTTGTGCAGCCACAGGCGATACTGACCCGGCTAAGAGCAGGGCGATGGCCAAGATCAGGAGTGTCTGTACATCTCTGCTCACGGGGCCCTCCTTCAATCCTGCTGAACGGTACCCTGTAACGAGCACCGAATCGTGATCGCAACGATACGACGTCGCATTGATTTAGCGAGTTGCCTGGCAGGTTTCCAATTTATCCGACTGCGCGCGTCCGTCTGAAGGCGAACAGAGGGTTTCGTCCCGCGTAAGGGCGGCCGTCCCCGCATACATTAAGGATGCTGCGGCCTGAGTGCCGCAAGAGTGCACTTGACACGCTAGAACGGTGTGAACCGCAACCTCTGTTGCTTTTGGGTTCAGGTTTTTTGGGAATGGTTGGAGTTCTGCCCGCACCTTCTTTCTAGATTAAGATAGCCAGGTTGCGCGGCACAATCGGCGACCGCTTTCCTCACTGAAGTAGCAACGCGCAGGGCACGGCAGGTAGTGCAGTGATCCGCGCCCGCGGGGGCGCGTAGCAAGCAAAGGACTCGAAGGACTCTTTAGAACCGCTCGTAAATTTCTTGGCTCCGGTACCAACCCACGCTGCTCAAGGGAGACTACAAACGGGAGGTATCGTGGCATGATGCCAGGATACCCAACTGCAACCAGGCCAAACCCTGATGCAGTTCACAGCATCCATTTGTCCAATTCTTAACCTCAGAATCGATTAATCTCTTTACATGACACTTTCTGCTCGAAACCAGCTTGAAGGCGCCGTCGAGGAGGTTCAACTCGGCGGGGTAATGGCGCACGTCGTGGTGCGCGTTGGCAATAACCATATAGAAAGCGTGATCACGCGGAGGAGTGCCGAGCAAATGGGCCTCAAGGTCGGAGATACGGTTAAGGTCGTGATCAAATCCACGGAAGTGATGCTGCAAAAGGACTGATACGGGGCGATGATGCAGAGAAACTAATGGCGACGTGTCTTGCGGACAGCGCCGAAAACGAGGTGTTGCCATGCCTATTGTGGATACGAATAGACTCGAGGTCATCGAGCGGCTACCGGGGTGGAAAGGGCGCTATTTTCACTCGCCTAGCATGACTTTCGCGCACTATGAGTTCGCAGCCGGATCTACGATTCACGAGCACTTCCATCCTGAGGAAGAGGTTTACGAAGTGATTGAAGGTAAGCTCGAACTGACCATAGACGGAAAATCAGAGATCGCGAAGCCAGGGATCGTTGCCATTGTGCCCGCAAACAGCCGCCATTCGGTCAGGGCGTTGACGGACGGGCGTCTTATTGTCGTGGACCACCCGGCACGCCCTGACTTCGGGTGAGGGAGAGTCCGCCTAACACGCAGAGTCTAGTGGAATTAGAGCTAGGGCCTGAGTTGGCTGCGTGGCTCGTACAGAGCGACAAACACAACCAGCGTTGGCTTGTTTAGCCTCAGCGCTCCTACGCCGCAGTCTCATGAACCTGACCACGACCCAAAAACCTGCGCGTCGCAGCACCCAAGCTCGATTCAAAGGGGCTGGATGCCAGAAAGCGAACCTCCCGCCGCGGAGGGACAAATATTTTCTCATGACATCCCCTTTTATAGAATCGGCAACTGGAATCACTGCTCACTGGCACGGCTTGTTGTGATCCGGTCGGGCTCCCTTTGATTTCGCTTCCGCTTCGGTCATATAGGCTCCGGCCTTCGTTGTGCCGTAATACCTGGTTCCGGGGCAGTGGTAGACATTGCTCTCCGTGTTTAACCAGACTTTATCTGCACCCCCGCCAGGCGCTTGTGCGATCTCTTTGGTCTTGGGCGTGGTGGCCGCAGTAGTTTTGGACGTCGTGGCCGGAGCAGGAGTGGCTGCGGGAGCAGCACTCGACGGCTTGGAGGTTGCCGGGGTTTCGGTCGTTGTAGCGGCCCCTTTACCACTGGTACTACCGCTGTCAGGAGTTCCGTACCACTCCTTCACCCTGATGGCCACGGCAGGCGCCTTGTTTTGATGCGCCAGTATAATAGGTCCCATCTTTGCAGAGGCCGGTTGCATTTGCTGGTGCGCCGGCGGGCGCTTGTGTTGTACCAATTTGCGTGCTCAACAGAGCGCCAACTATTGTGATCGAGAGAATAAGCGTCTTGGCGTTCATTGAAATCTCCTTCAATCAAACCGACCAAGAGGACCTTTGCTTCGCTGCAAGAGTCTCTGGCCTTAACACTCGCCCTCAAAGGGTCCAGAAGTAAGCCAATTTACGGCGCTTGAAGCAGCGTGTGGGTTCTGCATCTCCGTTGGCGGAGATGCAGATGGTCCACACAATCGCAAGCCTTTTCCTGAGTGATTTTCATTGCTTGTTTTCGCCCTCTTGCATCCGTTCTCTCTCTTCAGAGTTGGAAGAGCCTGAGCTATGCGAAATCACTCTACAGTCTTCATCTGCCCGGCTCATTTCTAAGACTTCTTTTCCGCCATTCTTGCCATGGCGATGGTCAGGGCGGCACCGCCCAGAGTCTTAATGAGCGCGGGATGCTCTGCATAAAACGCGCTCGCCTTATCAATCAGCGAAGGGTCTGACTTTTGCGCATGGGCAGCCAACTGCTGAACAATTTCGGGTGAGACGGACTGCGCCTGCTGGGGCGTCAGCCTAGACGCACCGCCGGCCAGCAAGGCCGCAAAAGCGCCGCCGCCACCAGCGAATTGCGACAGCACCCTAGGCCCCGCCGACGACAAGATTTGATTCAAGATGCCGGCCTTCTGATCGCCGTTGGACTGCGCGAACAGACTGCCCAACATCTGACTGAAGTCTGGAGTGCTGTTGGAGCGGAATGCAGCCGCTAGCCCTTCAGCCAGGGCACTGCTGGGAGCGGCTTGCGCTACCTGGTCGAAGTGCTGGTTGACCTGTGCAGGAACCGCCCCTGCGCCGGGATTGTTGACATATTGGTTCAGCACCTCTTTGAGTTGATCCAAAACAGCCATTGTGAGCTCCTTTTTTCAGAGCGGGGCCGCGCCGGTTGGCACAACACCGCGAGAAAGGGTCTAAGCGGGTATCTTTAACTTTTGACCGGCCTGGACTTTATTGGGGTCGGCAAGACTATTGGCTTTGGCAATGTCCATGTACTTGTTGGCATCGCCATAGAAGTAGTTGCTGATTTTCGAGAGGTTGTCGCCGGACCGGACGATATAGATCTGGTCACCGGCGACGACCTGGATGTTGTGCTTGAGATCGGCGTAAGTGGGATCGACCGACTTGATGCTGTCCCAGACACGGTTCTTGCTGGCTTCCGAGACCACGGTTGCGGTGAGGGCCAACTGATCGCCAGCAAGGCTGAGCGGCTGCACTTGCGCGCCTTCAATTTCCAAGGTGCGCAAGACGGGCTGGTACTTCTGCTTTAGCTGTTCAAGGTCTGCCATAGGTTGCACCTCCTCAGGAGTTTCGGCACAGATGGCTGGGGCGCACGGGAGGGGGAGAACTCAAAACCGCATCAGATCACGGATTACAGACGGGCGGGGTGAGTATCAAGCAAAGTGGGTAAAGTGGACGCAAACCCGAGGAAAAAACGAGAGTGGAACGCGCGGTAAAGCACAGTCTAGCAGAAATCAACCTGCAAATTCACAATTGAGATTCGTGAAAATGCCCAAGCCCTGGCAAGTCTCGTGGGGTCGTAGCGGCCCTATGCGCTTTCAGCTTGTCTAAAGGCTGCTCACCCGTACTCTTCGCCAATCACAAATCACTTCCGCACAGCAATTTGCGCGAGGGCCAGCAGGGCTATGCGAATTAGAGAAACAACCGCAACCCCGATTAGTTCCTGCCGTTCGATGCAACGTCGCCAGACCTGTACCACCATCAAGCCAGGGTGAGCGATCTCGACCATGCGGTAAATGTGATCAAGGTGCAGTTAGCCTCTATGTTGGCCTAAACCAGGAGAGACCTAGCGGGTGGTTCTTATAGAGCGACCAACGTCCATCAGGACCTGGCGAATACCATTGTGAAAAGGGTAAGGGCTAGGTGTGCCCAAAATCTGTTCGCCGCATTGAAATCCGCCGACGGTTATCACGACTCGTCACCGCCGGCCGACTCAGCCCTCGTACTTGAAGGACAGCAAGACGCGGGTGCGGTACTCGCTGATCTTTCCTCTTACACCAAGGTGCAGATGCCCACTCTGCACGTTCGGCGTAAACTTGGAGTATGGCAAACGAACAGCCCCTCAGCCCATTTCAAGAAGTGCATAAAAAGATTCAGGAAGCTCGCGACCGCGTCCGCAAAGAACAGGAAAAAGACGAGGCGCTTCGCAGGGAAAGATTAGAAAAAGAGGCTGAAAGCAATGGCTTCGACCGCGTCTGAAGAAGATTTGTCCCGCATTTGATCGCTGACGACTGCCCCACCAGGTTGCCGAGGAATCCTTTTACATCCGTCCGATTAACGTCTGTCGGTACCTAATGCCCCAAAATGCGAAAGGAAACGGGGCAGGTGTGCCCAAAATGCAAGCGCGATGCGACAAGATAAGAGTAGCCAGCCACTACGGTGCCGCCGTTGCCCCCGAGCATTTGGCACTACAATTGTGAATTCTTCTCGATGATCGCGTTCGTTACCCACCCGAGCACAGTTTCGTCGCTTGTTCCTGCCTCTGTTACGAACACATCCTGGCACCACGGCAGGGGTTCCATGGCTTTTTTGGCATCTGACAAGGTGCCTGACATTGGAACGACGGCAAATGTCTTTTGCAGATTCTTTCCAAACTCATCGTCTTGGAGCAGATCCGCTATGGTAAGGGCCTTCAGATCGTCCGTCGAAGCGCCAACCGCCTTTTTCGCAATAATTCAGTCGAATTACAAAGAACTGATTTCGATTCAGCTCCGCCCGAAGACCATCGAACTGGTACAAGTTGATATAGAGATTTCCCGACAGTCTTCGTAATAGCGAGCTAGGGCAGACGGATGTTCGGTGCCACAAGTTCGCGCCCGATTCCGGGGTAACAGGTCACCGCCTCGCCCGCGCAGACAACGGTGTCAGCGATGATGAACAACAGGTTGGCGAACGCTCTGGCGTCAGGTTTCACTCCGGAGAGCACCGACCTCATCTGCCGCATCGACGCAAGTGGAAGCACAGAGTAGCTCAGGCGAAGAAGAAGGCCAGGCCTATCGACAGGCCACGACACAGCGAAAGTAAATTTTCAAGCTGATCCGCAGCGGATTGCTTGTGAAAGGGCGATTCATCGGCCGACAGCCAGGAACTTTATATAAGCAGCGTCCAACTCATTTCCGATTTCCCGCAAGAAATCGGTCATCACGAGTTCCTTCGCGATGATGTGTTCACCTGCCTCGAACTCCGCCGCCGATGGCTTGTCCCGCAGTTCAGTCCTGATCAGAAAGGCATACATCTCAGCGCGTGAATCGACATATCGGTCCATGTTCGCATTGAACATCTGTTGCAATCCGTAGAGCTGCGCGTATTCTCTGGCCTCCGTGTAAGGCATATGCGCAAGAGCGCCAGAGGACGCAGTTGTGTTCCATGCGGATTCGCCGAGACGAGTTACTATCCAGTTAAAATTCCCATGTTGTTGCGCTGGCCGCGAGTGTTGTAGGTCTGCCGCCATGCGAAGAACGCCTTCCAATTCGCGCTTTTCTCCTGGCAATGCCTTGAGTTCGAGCCTGAGATTCTTCTGGTTCTCTCGAATTTCCTGGGCCATGTTCTCTCTCGCCTCACGCACCAGGCTTCGATAGTGCAACCGTTCAACCGTAGCCTCCAGCCCGAGTGCAATGAGCAGCCCTATGGTGATTGCAAGCAAATGCACCATGAACTCTCTTATGGAGTGGATCGGTTTGTGAGGAGGATGGACTTCCAATGCGAACTCCTCGACGCCAATAAATAGCGGGATTTTACTCTACTTTGGAATCACTTGCCTAAACAGCCGTTGGCGTCAGCTCGAGCCTGTGGCCCGCGAAACCGCATGAAAATCCGAATAGCGGGTTCCTGACTGTGGACGTAAGTGCCTGGACGTGACGATCAACTGGGGCGCACGGATGTCGGATCACAATATCCTCTCCAGACGCATCAAACCCGCTGCCCGCAAGTTGGGTATTGGATGGGTGAATTGGCAGGTATTGAGACGTTCGTATGCGACCTGGCTTGTTTAGGCCGCCGCCGATCCGAAGGCCTTACAGGCACAAATGCGACACTCGCGAATCTCGACCACAATGGATGTCTACTCGCAATTCGTTCCCGCTGCCCAGCGGCGTGCGGCCTTGACGGGCCGCTGGGTTGAGCGTGGTTTGCTGAACATTTGGGCTTCGACGAGGATCATCCGCTTGCTGGAGCCTCATGTTCGCTGCAGGACACCATCACAGCCCGCCGGTGCCCGAGGATGACCATCCCAGCCAAAACAGACACCGATGTTAATTGGCTTTGGCCAACAAATTCTGAGGCGAGACCACCGACCTGGGACGCCCTGCTTTCCGGCAAGGGGCGGGCCACCTGCTGCTTAGGCCGGTAAGCATCTATGCAAACAGAAGAGCGGCGCCGATCAGCCGATGGGCGTGAACGCAGCCTCTCGTGGCGCTCTTATGCGGTACGTCTTGTCGGCGGAGAATTTAGCATACTGGTGCAGGGCCGGGGCTTGCCTGCTTTTCGGGTGAGGCTAGTTCTTGCAGATGAGCGATAGGCCGTCATGCTGGCAAGTCCACGACTGTTCGCTGGCTTTGCCGGAAAACTCGGCATTGATGATGAACGGGTTGAAGGGCTTTTCCTGCTGGGTGCAATCCAGCACCTTGTAATCCGGATCGACCGTGCAGTTGTGGTAGTCGCCGTACGGCCAGCTGGCGGGATAGAACACCGTGAGGCCGCGTGTTAGGCTTCCGCACATGCAATGTGTTTCCGGGTACAGACACGATCAAAATGAAATACCCGATTATCCACGCGCTTCAGAAATACTTATTCAACCCGCCAATCAAGCTCGCGTTGGCGCTGGGTTTGCCGCTGCCGGGATATGCGTTGCTTGAAACTACGGGGCGCAAGAGCGGAAAGCGCCGCAGCACGCCAGTAGGCGATGGACACATCGGAAATCAGTTCTGGCTGGTGGCAGAACATGGCATGAAGGCTGGATACGTGCGCAATATGGAAAGCGATCCCCGCGTGCGATTGAGATTGCGCGACGGGCTGAGGACTCGTTGGCACACGGGTACTGCTCATCTGCTTAGGGACGATGATCCACGTGGGCGCCAACGCTGGCTGGCGAGTCAGCTGCCGAGCAGCACGGCGAATGCAAGGGCAGTGCGGCTTTTTGGAACAGAACTCCTTACCGTTCGGATTGATTTGGATGGCTGATGCACAATCTCACCTTCTAGCCACGCGGGACAAGTCTTCATCAGGCTCGGTCGAAGCCCTTACTTTCAGCACCTTGGCTGCCGAAGGAGAAAAGAGTCCGTGTCGCATCCGCTGCTGACCACCCTCGAGGACTGGCATCTTTACGTCGGCCTCGCCATCTCGGCTGCCACCCTCGGCGGAGTTCTCGCGCTCAACCAAGCCATCTACAAACGCAGATGGAACAAATATCCGACGGCTTCCGACTATGTCGCGGCGCATCCCAAATGTCTCAAAGACGGCAAGCCTGCTTGCTACCGATGTGGCAGAAAGCCTCTCCCGATTAGGGTTCGCGCCAAGCGCCGCGTGTTCCGTTGCTCGCACTGCGAAGACGAAGTCTTCCGCGAAGACGCGACCTGAACGTCGCCATCCCCCGAGGTCTTGGGAGTGCGGTGTCCTGCACAACAAAAGAAACGCGCACTCATTTTGTAGAGCCAGCCACTGGCGTTGCCGCTCCGCCAGTAATATGAAGAAAGGAATACCCGATAGGATAATCATCAATCCGACGGATAACCGCACCGATCGCACCAGCTATAGATTGATAGAGATTGCAAGAGCCGAAAACCGAAGAGTAGTGGGGTCCAGGGTATCCCCAAACGAGAAACGGACGGGGCAGCTCGGGTTCAGTATGTCTATGTCGCGACTTCCCCATAATATGAAAAAGGTAAGGGGCCGGTGTGCCCAAAGCGCAGTTCTGGTCAGTTCGCCCCGCGCATTCGCATCGGAACACATCGGGTTGCCGGATGGATTTGCAGCTCAGGGCGATACCAACGTGCCATCACTCAGTTGCTGTGGGCTGGAGGGAGCAGTCGTTCGGGCCCCGGGCTGTGGGGACAAACGTCGTTTTGCCGGGGGCAACATTGAAGGTACCGCCGCAACCGGTCTTGGGAAACTGGAATTGGTGGTCGCCGCGAGAGAGCTTCACATGGATGGTCTGCCCTTCGATTGGGTAGTTCTTGCCGTCGATGGTGAAGCGCGGGGCACTGAAGCCGCTGGGGGCCAAGATGGCAACATCCAGACCGCTGGGTCGGAAAGCGAAGTAAGCCATGATCGCCGCTGCAAGCAGTACCAGTATGCCCATCAGGACAGCTTTCTTGGCGCCACTGCCGGCGGACGGCACGGAAGAAACGGGAGCCGGCGGGTGCTGGGCGGACGGCGCAACTTCGGCGGCCGGGCGAGGCGGTTCGGGCGCGACGGCAACAAGTGCGGGAGGCTGAAGCGCGAGGAGGCGTGTCAGCTCCTGCACGCCGCCAGCGTAATCGGTGCGGAAATCGATGTACTGGAGGCGAGCGAGGCGGAAAGGAACGTCGCAATCACGGTAGAGCACGGGAATGATGTGTTTCTGCTTGCTGAGGGCGAAGCCGACTTCATCGCTGACGTTTTCCGACGTAGCCGAGGCAGGCGAGAGGATGACTAAGACGCGGAGCGAGTTTTCAAGGGCGTGAGAAACGGCATCATCCCAGTGAGTACCTGGCTCGATGTCGAGCTGGTCCATCCAGATTTGCGCGCCTGATGCTTTGAGATCAGAGGCGAGTTTCTTAGCAAACGCCCCGTCTTCGCGGCTGTAGCTGAAAAAGGCGGTGTGACTTTCTGATCCCATGGGTCCCCGGTCTATCGTTGACGCTTGCGGCGCAGAAGCGCTTTCAGGCGACATTGTACGACGGGACGCGGAGTTTTCTTAACACGCCGGCGGCACCGAATTGCTAAATGCCGTCTCTTTGCCACTCGCAATTTCCCTTTCCTGCCAAGTGCGCCCTTGTCTACTGCCTCATTTTGGGGTTCACTCCACCCGTGTCGGACGCCATCGTGTCGAACGGCACCACGAGCCCGAAGGCATAGGTGGCTCAGACCAGCATGAACACTAAGTTTCCATGTCATTTGCGCTTCTTCGCTGTTGGTCCATCCTCATGCCGTTCATAATTCGCAACGAGGAGGCCAGCGGTTCGATCCCGCTCAGGTCCACCAATCAACATGGCTATGGTGGCCGCGCCGAGTGCGTGGTGGCCGGGGGCTGATATCGGAGATACCCTAGGCCTACCCGCATTTGGTGATCTACCGCATCGGGAATAGTGATGGTCAGACATAGGCCGAAGATTGCGTGTGCGGCGCCGAGCGAGTACAGGTCGCCGTGGCGCAGAAAGAGCGCGCAGGAAGCGATTCCCCAGAAGAAAGCCGCCGCCGTGAGCAGCGGATTGGGCAGGTGTGCCAGGGAAAACAGAATTGCAGCAGCCAAGACCGCAGCACGCGCGCTCGGGAGAAGTCGGCGCAAACGAAGCAGGACGAAGTCTTGCAGGATGAACTGCTGCACAAACGACCAAATGATATAGCCGGTGGTGTTCCCTGGATTCTGCCGATAGCGGAATGGTATTTGCAGTGTACCGATGCAGGCTGCGAACACAGCGGCTCCTCCAGCCAAAACGACCGCAGCGGCAATGATCCACCAGCCCTGTCGCAAGCGGGAGAGGCGTAATCCGTAAACCGTGCTGCTGCCGGGAAGCGACGTTGCAATTATCCAGCAGGCGGCGGCGAACATGAACGCACGTTGTATTGCGCCGGGAGTCCAGATGGCCAGTAAGATGAGCGAATAGCCGACTACCAACTCCGTGAGAACACGAGCCGGTGAGCGCTTGTGACGCAAGCCGTCAATCTCGAGATTTTCTGGGCAAGGCATCGTGAGTGTGTACAGTGGCTTCGGCGGCGTTCATAATAAGTCTTTTCAGTTCATCTTTGAATCTCGCAGGTGCAATTTGCGATCGCTTCTAAGGGTTGTCGCAATCTGTTTCACGCAGAGCTGCGCGCGTACTTCTTTCTGCGGAAGTGCCGTGATGGTCAGTCTGCTTGCTCTTCCTTTGTACTGCCAAAATCAGCAGGCGGTTGATGCATCCAGCACCTTGGTGAGCGGCATGGTATTGAGCAACGTCACGCGCGAGCCACTCGGCCGGGCCATGGTGTATTCGCTCGATGAGCGATACGCCGCGTTCACCGACGACCACGGGCGATTCGAGTTGAATTTGACGGCCCCGGTCACAGCGGCTGGGGCGAACGTGCAGATTGTTTTGGACGTGAGAAAACCGGGGTTTCGTTCCCGCGGCAGCAATCTTATCCATGCTGGGCAAGACGATGTCACGCTGTGGCTGGTGCCGGAAGGAATCATTAGCGGAAGGGTGAAGTTTCCAAGCGACGAGCCGGGAGACCGCGTGGATGTGCAACTGTATCATCGCGAGATTCGTGATGGATTGGCTCAATGGCTGCCGGCTTCTCGCGATCGCACGCGAGTGGACGGCGAGTTTCGCTTTGCGGACTTGGTGGCGGGCGAGTACAAGGTCTTCACGCTAGAGAACATGGAACAGGGACAACCGGAGAGCGGTAGCAACAAGCCGCCGTGGGGTTTTCCGCCGCGATTCTTTTCCGCGGCGCGGGACTTCGGCAGCGCCGAGACGATTCACCTGCGCGCGGGCGAAACGTTCCTGACGAACATTACTCTGGAGCGCCAGAGATACTACGATGTCAGAGTTCCGGTGGTCGGCATTGAGGAGGGTATGCCTCCAGGAATGAGAGTTTCTGTGTACACGCAAGGCCACCGAGGTCCAGGATTTGAGCTGGGATTCAATCGCGCCCAACAGATGATTACGGGCATGCTGCCGAATGGAACGTACACGATTGAGGCGACGGGCTACGGCCCGCATGCAGCAACCGGATCGACGAGTATCACTGTCGCAAACAGGGCGGCAGTGGGATCGCCGCTGGCGATTGCGACCAATCCGTCGATCGAGATCACCATAAGGAAGGATCTGTCGGGTGCTGATTCCACGGCCAAGCAGGTCACGGCGACGTCGAGTAGAGTGCCAGCGCAAGTATCTTTGCTGTCCGCCGAGGACGTTGATGGCGGGAGGGGTCGGGCGTATTACTCGCAAGGCAATCCTTTGATGTTGAATGCGGTCGAGCCGGGGCGCTATTGGGTAGCGGTACGTGCGTTCGGAGGTTATGCTGCGACGGTGGCATCGGACGGAAAGGATCTGCTGCGGGAGCCGCTAGTGGTGCTATATGGAGCGAGTGTTCCTCCGATTGAAGTTACATTGCGCTACGACACGGGCGAATTGGAGGCAGTGATCGAGGGCGCGGAGGTGACCAGCGCCGGTTCTCCAGGAAACGTGATGATCGCGGGAGGCAGCGGCAGGACAGACTCAATGATGCAGGGAGGACTGTCAGTGTATTGCATACCGCTGGACGGAAGCCACCTTTTGCCCGATTCGGGTCAAATGAACGTAATGAATGGGCAAACACGATGGAGCCAGCTTCCTCCAGGTGAGTATCGAGTGCTGGCGTTTACTTCGCCAAAGGAGTTGGAGTATCGCAATCCCGTGGCATTGAAGGCCTACGACTCGCAAGGACAGGTGGTGACGGTACTGCCGGGCCAGAAGGCGCAGGTGACGGTGCGCGTAATCAGGGACGAATGACGTGCGACAACGACGCAATCCTTTCTTCTGGCTGAACAGACTGCTAAAGTGTCCATCTGGCGATGGTCTTGTATCAGGGCCCGACTTCAAGCCTGCCCTGAGCCTGGCGAAGGGTGCCGATCAGGGCTCAAACTCGAATCTCAGCCAGGACTTTAGTGCGCGTCGCCGCCGCAAAGCCGCACGCCTTCAGCAGCTTTTCCAGACGCCGATCTTAATCCTTATCCTTCCCACGACTCTGGTTGTGCCTGCACTCGCGCAGGGCGGCTATCACATTGCAGGGAAGGCGGTGAATTCAGCGTCGGGCGCGGTGTTGGCGCAAGTGCACGTGAGCATCGCCAGCGCGCAGGATCGCAACCAGAAGGCGACGGTGGTGACCGGAGCCGACGGGGCGTTTGCGTTCACGGGATTGCCGGCGGGGAAGTTCTCCCTGTCGGCCGCACGCCACGGTTTCATCGAGTCTTCTTACAACCAGCACGAGCGCTATTCAACGGCGATCGTGACTGGCGGCGACGCCGACACCGAGCACCTCGTATTTCGCCTGGCCCCGCAAGCGGTGCTAAGCGGGCGGGTAATCGATGAGGCAGGAGACCCTGTACGCAATGCCAATGTTTCGCTCTTCCAGCAAGACCAGAGCCGGGGCGTCACGCTGGTGCGACAGTTGAGTCAAACGAGGACCGACGATCGCGGCATGTACGAGTTCGACGAACTTGCGGCGGGGAACTACTTCGTCTCGGTCAATGCGCGGGCGTGGTATGCCTTGCGTCCGCAGACCAGCCAAAATGGAGATGGGACTACCACCACGACGGAGGTGCCGGCTTCGTTCGACGTTACTTATCCGACCACCTTCTACGGCGACACAACCGATTCAAGCGATGCCACACCCATTCCTGTGCGGGGCGGCGAACGGCTGACAGCGGATATTCGCCTTTCCCCGGTGCAGGCCCTACGCATTCGCATCCGCATGCCCGAGGATCAAGGTCGTGGGGGCGATATGCCGCAGTTTCTGCGCAAGACATTCGACTCGATGGAGAACGTGACTGGGGAAATTATGCAGAGTGGACGCAGCACTCCCGACGGAGGAAATGAAAGTGCGATGCGGATGCTCGGGTCGAATTATGTCGAACTGTCGGGAATTCCCGCAGGAAAGTACACTGTGTTTGTTCCGAATGGCAGCGGAGGAGCACCGGAAGGTGCGCTGGCGGATGTCGATCTGACGGAGGATGGGCAGGAACTCACGCCATCGTCGGGCGAGCCTGTGGGCAGCCTGAAGTTCAAGGTGCAGATCGCCGTCGAACCGCGTCTTCCGTCGCAGGTGTCGCTGGCTTTGCAGCGAGGCGACAAGACGATTGCGGTCGTGTCGCGCGTAAATGACAACGGCGAGTCGGAGTTCGTGCATGTTCCGCCGGGAAAATACACTCTCTTGGCTGCCAGCCCCAACGCCGACTATGCGGTTACCCATATCGTCATGGGCGGCACGCCAAGCCGTGGTCACACACTTGAGCTTCCCGCGGGTTCGTCGATTGAAGGCACGGTCACGCTTGTCACCGGGAGCGGGCGCGTCGAAGGTTTCGCCAAGCGGGCAGGGAAGGGAGTTGCGGGCGCCATGGTCATGCTGGTCCCCAAAGACATCGAAGCCAACAGCGAGTGGCTGCGCCGCGACCAGAGCGATCTCGACGGCAGCTTCAGTCTTATCAACGTCATTCCGGGCGACTATGTCCTCGTCGCTATCGACGACGGGTGGGACCTGAACTGGTCACAGCCCGGCATAATGGCCCACTACCTGGAGCAAGGTCAAAAGGTCTCCGTAAGCGCGGGACTCATCCAACTGAAGGAAGCAGCTGCAGTTCAGCCGAAATAGCTCGCGTTACGGCCTAGCTTTCTTCTGCTCGGGCATTCGGCGCGATTGTCCTTTCACTTTCACCATCACCGCCGTCCCAAGATCAGCCTGGGCGGTGCACAAATTTCCTTCTGGCACGAAGTAAAAGTCCGTCGCCTTGCCTTGGACTTTCGCCTTGATGCACCGGCACGTGGGCTCTGTCGAGTTTGTTGGACCCGTGGGTCACGAGGTAGTGCTCGACATTGACTGCGGGTTGGGCGGCTGGCGTGTTCGACTTCGTTTTCGCTCGAATCCACATAGCCGACAATGACGAGCGTTCCATTGGGACTGGCTAGCAATTTCAGGGCAGGTTGGTCAAGCGTGTCCTTGCAAGCATTGTCCGCGCGCCAAGGCCGCTTGGGTCCTTTTCGAACGTGCACTCGCCCCAGTCGATCAGCTTGACGCAAGGCGGGGGTAACGCCGGAACATAGACCGTCGAATCTGTGATGACAATCACGGAAGCGTGTTCAATCTATGCCGATTGCGCATCAATTAGGCGATTTCGGGGTGCTACGGTGTGTCCGTCACCCTAAACGTCGCTCTCGCTGGCACTAACCCCCGCGACGGGGCTGAAAAATCAGGCTTGGTATGGGTGTTGATGTAATTGGCGGCTAGTGACGATTCGAACCGTACGGTGCGTCCGCTTCTACAACTGAAACGGAGAGGGAACCTCCGTCGAGCGCCTGAGCAAGACCTCGCCTTACCTTGTGCCATTCTTCATCAACGTCGGTCAGCAGTCGAGGGCTGTAGATGCCACGCTTAATGTAGTCGGCACTGTGATCGAAACCCAACTCTTGTCCAATGATCTGATATAGGTCAACCCTGAGCGTTAATAGGCGATAATTCCAAGCGACGACAGCACCGTTGTCGTGCACGTCAAACGGAGTCGATGCCTGATCGAGTACGGCCTTCCACGCATTCCGAATCTTCTGGCTGTCCTTAAATACGAAGTCAATTGAATTTAGCGCCTGAAGATGCTCTGGCGAGTAGATGTTGTTTCGAGTGCGCATAAGAGTGTGATACAAGCCAGTGCGCAGCTTGTTCTTCTTCTTCTCTCGCAGAACGTCGAGAACGCGCTGTGCGAACAATGCAAGCACTGGGCCAGCAATAATCGCTGCCACGGTAATCCAGTCAAACCGTTCAGGATGAGAAGTGGGCATCGGTGACTTTCCCAAGCGAGAGTACCGCGACGATGCCCAGTCCACAATAGTAAAAAGGTGGAACGTTAGGGACAAAAGCACCCGACCGAAGTCAGTGCAGACCTCCTTCAGCTTAGCAAGTGTGTCCGGTAACCCCTGAAGGTCGAACTCAGTTGTGTCGCCGGGGTCAGACCCATCACAACCGAACTCGACCATCTTCTTCTTGTGTTCGATAATGCAGCAATGATGGACGACGGTGTGCCGGTAACAATCAGAGTAGTATGGTTGTCAGCAATATCCCAGACTTCGGTGCGAGGTTTTTCGTCGTCATACTTCACACTAATCCAACGTTCAACTCCTTGGATGGGAAGGTGACCTCGAATATGGCAATCGTGCCTACGACGCACGGGTCGATTGACGCCTTCGCACACCGATCCGACCCAGTTGACTCGGACGCGGAAGAAGGGCTCGCAGAAGTGATTGCTAGGGCTCGCAAACGCGCTGCTGAATGTAATCGCAGTTGAACCTAAATCTGTGCCCACAGCCACGGTAGCCAGACACAACTAGCGCGTTCTATCCGTAGACCGAGGGTGCAGCAAGATTTTTGTTTCCGCAACATAGAAGTTTCCAAAAATCCGTGTCAGTTGCCTCAGCTCAGCCGGGCAGGGGGTTCTATCGGCACGATTTAACGGCTGGGTTGATTTGGCGGACAGTGACATGGTGCTGGCGATTCCGCAACGTCACGGCCGCCCCGTAGATCAGCATCTCCACGCAGAACACTTGGGTCATTGCCATGAACGTAATGGCTAGGGCGGTCGAGCGGCCCACCCGACCGAAGTGGTTGGACAGCGTGAACCAGGCCAGGGCGTAGCCTGCAGCCAGCGCCAGAAATAGGATGCCCGAGACGACGGAAAGCTTGGTTAGGGGCGGAAGCTCCGCAGCGGTCGTCTCGGATGCTGGGGGCGTCCGGCTATACCAGGCCGCGCACCAGACGCACAAAGCCAGGGCGCCTAGGACGGTGCTGGCGTCTTGCAGGAGCCCTGCCAATGGCGTGGGGTGCCAGAAAGGCAGGGTGAAGTGGGTTTTGAGCAGCGGCCAATACGCTGCGGTGCGTGTATACGGATGCGTGAATTGGTCCCAGGCGAGATGCGTCAGAGCGCCCAATGCGACCCAGAACACGATCCTGCCGAACTGCCGCCAGCGCCAGAACGACAGAGGCGCCGTCTTGTTCTGGAGCCTCCGTTGCCAGCCGCTGGGCAAGAGTTCAACGGCCGGCCCCTTCACCACCCACTCGAACAACCACAGCACCAGAAGGGCGAGGGGCAGCGTAAACAGCAGTACATCAGGGAAGTGGTGACCGCTCCGATCCTTGTCTGAAAGAAAAATGAAATATTGCAGGTCAGGCGCAAAGGTTCCGATCACCAGTGCAGGCCAGATTGGTTTGAACCGGCGAAACGGCAGCGAAGCGGCGGCGTGAGAAAGCGTGAAGGGCATGCGCAATCGGTAAAAAGCTATAGCGATATCTTAAACGACTGGCGAACTACCCAGCTAGAAACGGATTTGTCTCCCGCTCTTCTCCGATTGTGGTAACCGGTCCGTGCCCGGGGATCCTGGAAGCCTTCCGCGCAGAATTGTGGAAACACGTCGAAGGGGCATATGGCGGAGAGGGAGGGATTTGAACCCCCGATACCCTTTCAGGTATGTCCGCTTTCGAGGCGGATCGTTTCAACCACTCACGCACCTCTCCGCAGCGGTTGTGCCCGGCCGAGGCTGCCGGTCCTTTTAGTTTAACAAAAGCCCGACTCTCTATCGCCGGTTA
>Ga0306926_10002588_pt1 | contig 18426 bp, 16 predicted proteins | sample flu12Cox44000178_FD_203759 | JGI IMG/M metagenome (GOLD analysis project Ga0306926, IMG submission 203759) | Lab enrichment of tropical soil microbial communities from Luquillo Experimental Forest, Puerto Rico - flux8day.12C.oxic.44.000.178 (v2)... | ecosystem: Environmental > Terrestrial >... | reverse complement strand
CGCCGCAGAGCTCCAGCTGCGAGCACCGAGAAAGCCTCCCACCCCTAAGTTGATACAATTACTGCTTTAAAGGCGCGACACCCAATCTGCGACCGAGTCGCCACTGCTCATATCCGGCCCCGAACCAGGCCGTCGATCATGAAAGTGGGCGATACGTTGCTCGCGGCCGTATGCCGTGCATAAAAAAATGTATGCCCGGCTTCGGCGATAGATCCGTCAAACAGGGATTTTGCCCACGCTGCATCAGGCAGCGCTGGTATTCGTTACGCCTTCAGCTCGCGTTTCAGCTCGTTGAAAAAGCGCCAGTCGGTGTTTTCGGCCAGGATCTTCTGCGGACTCGATTTGATCATCCCTGCCTCGCGCAGACGCAGCGCATAGAACCGGATTGTATCCGCGGGATCATATTCGCGCCACTTGTCGTACGGATTTTGCTGCAGCGTCTGAAAGGCATAGTCGTAGCGCGGTGTGAAGCCGCCCTCGACCAGCTGCCGCGCTGCTTCTGCCGGATTAGTTGCGCAAAGATCTGTAATCTTGAGCACCGCGCGCAGAACGCGCTTCGCTGCAACCAGGTGCGTGCGGACAAAATCGGCATTGCCGGCGAGCATGCAGCAGTAATATTCTGACCACGGGCGGTCCGCTGTGGTGCTGAGTATCACGCGACCGACACGACGCGTATGCAGTTCTTGGGGCTCTGGAGGAAACCCAAGGAAGGCGTCGATCTTCCCTGCGGCGAACAGTTCGAGCGGCTTCAGCTTCCGGTCGGTAACCCACTGAAAATCGTTTTCGGGATCGAGGCCGACATTAGCCGCCATCAGCTTTAGCAAGGCTGGCGATGCAGTTTCGAGGCCGACGCTCTTGCCCTTCAGTTCTGGCACGCTCCGGATGCCTTCTCGAGCGAACAATTCGTAACAGCCGACATGCACCCCACCCAGGACCGTTATCGGTGACCCGGCATCGATTTCAAGGATCTGACCGAGCCCGAAGCTGACAGCGAAATCCGCAGTCCCGCGCGCGATCGGTTCCAATGTCCGGACCGCTGACGCCTCGACATAGCCGATTTCGCTGAACCCCTCGGCGCGCAACGTTTCTTGTAGATAATACTGCGGAAAGACACAAATCGACGCGTTCCTCGCGAACCGGATAGTGCGAGTCTCGGGCAGTTCGTCCGCCAGCGCGGCAGGACAAACGCCCATCAGCGTGGCCCCCGCCAGCGGCAAAGTGCTGAGAAATCGGCGTCGCGTTTGTGGCGGTGTCATCGCCAAATTCCTCCCTGTCCAGAGCCCGCGCCGGGCGCGAGGCTGCCGCAGCCGCCGTTCAACCACGGTGCGGCCGAGGAGAGCTGGTAGACTTTGTTATCCCAATCTTATTCTGTGGTCGGTGTGTGTCCAACCACCATCGCAGGCCCGCCGATCGACGTGCCGCCGGCTTCACCAGACGGCCTCGAGACCGAGATGCGCGAACACTTCGTGACGAAGTTCCGCCAGGTGGGCGTCGCCGCGGTGGCGGGGATAGGACAGGGGGTTGACGATCTCGGTCTTGATCTGCGCAGGGCGCTCGCTCAACACGATGACCCGGCCGGCGAGGAACAGTGCTTCTTCCACATCGTGGGTAACCAACAAGGCAGTGAAGCCCACTCTTTGCCACAGCGACACGAGCTCGCCCTGCATCATGATCCGCGTCAGCGAATCGAGCTGACCCAAGGGCTCGTCGAGAATAAGCAGCTTTGGATCGTTGACCAGCGCACGGGCCAAAGCCGCGCGTTGCGACATGCCGCCCGAAAGCTGATGCGGGTAAGCATTGGCAAAGCCCGCGAGCCCGACCAGACGCAAAGCGTCTTCGATGCGTTCGCGATGGGTGCCAAGCAGCCCACGCGCCTCCAGTCCGAGCGCAACATTGCTCCACACTGTCCGCCACGGATAAAGCGTGGGGTCCTGAAAGACCACAACCCGCGAGGGATCCGGTCCTTCAATTGCCTCGCCGTCTACGAGTAGCGAACCGACGCTCGGCGTGTTTAGCCCGGCGACCAGCCGCAGCAACGTCGACTTGCCGCACCCGCTCGGCCCCAGCAGGGCCACAAACTCGCCACGGCCAATGTGCAAGCTGATCCGGTCCAATACCGGCAACGGTTTTCCCTCCAAGTCGAAGTGATGGCTCACTTCGCGGAGTGTCAGCGTTGCCCCATGGACCGGACTGTTGCTTAGCGATTGCGACCTTTCCAGGCCAGCGGGAGCGACTACCACCGCACCAGACCCTTCTGCCAAGCCAGCAATCGGTCGCGCAGCCGGAACAACAGTGTGATCAGCCCGGAGCACAAAAATGCCATGATCAGCAGCGCCGCGTACATATTTGCGTAGGCCGCCCAACCCTGGGCCCATTGCATATACCAGCCAAGGCCCGCCTTCACGCCCAACATCTCGGCAACGACCAGAACGGCAAATGACGTGCCGAGGCCCATGAACAGACCTACGAACACGTGCGGCATTGCTGCCGGAATCGCAACCTTGAGCACCAGGAAGCGCTGGCTTGCTCCCAATGTCCGCGCAATATCGTAGTAAGCGCTGTTCACACCGGCGATCCCCGACCAGGTGAGCACCGTGACCGGGAACCCGGTGGCCAGCGCAATTAGAAATATGCTTGCGCTAAAACTTGAGGGGAATACGAAGAAGGCTAGCGGCAACCAGGCTGTCGCCGGCAAGGGACCAATAAACCGTAAGATCGGATGAATCCAATACGCGGCGATCCGCGACCAGCCAATCGCTACGCCGGTCAGGAACCCGATTGCGGCACCGAGAAGGTAACCGGTCGCCAGCAGGCGGAAAGAGGCGAGGATGCCGGCGCCAAGCAATGCCCTGTCGTCGATTACGACTTCGAGGATAGCCTGTGGCGGTGGGAAAAACGGCAGCGGGAGCAGACCGAGCTTTGCCGTGACGGCTTCCCAAACGGTCAGAAAGAGAGCAAACGCCACCAGCCACGGCGCGGCCCGCCGCACGCGCCCTATGCCGGTAAATCGAACCCCGGCAATGGCCGCCAGTGCGAGGGCAATAGCCAATACCCCGCATAGGGCAGCAAAGTCGTCGGTGTAGCCCCAATCGCTTCCGGGCCTGTCGGGCCAGAGCGCTGTGATCAAGGCGGCCACAAGCCACGCCGTCGCTGCTGCCAGGCCGCCGATCAACGATCGAGGGGTCGGGCTCGTAAGTAAACCGAAACCTAGTTTGTGCTCGTCCGTTACTTTATCGGCGACGGCGCTCATTGCAGCTTCGCTGGCTGGTCTCAACTCATAACGTCGAGATAAATCCGCTCGGCGAACTTGGCTGAATCGGTGCTCTTCTTGATGACGTTCACCGCCTTGAGTTCCTCGGTGTAGAGTAAAAGCTGCTTCTTGAGCGTCGCCCCGATGGGATGATTGTGGTGAATATGGCTGCGATACATAGCGGCAAGATCCTCGACGGGTCCTTTGCCGCCGTAGCCTGAATACACTGCAGCGGCATCGGCGGGATCGCCAGCGACCCGGTCTGCGCCCTCCACTATCGATCGTGTCAACGCGGCGGCGACCGGTAATTCGCTGCGGATGAGGCTGCCGCGTATCGCGAGAACACAGCAGGTGCGGTCGGCGAATTCACCAGTTAGGTTAGTCGCAATTTCATTTAGCTTGCCTTCCTTGAGCCATAGATATGGAAGCGGATCGATCTCGGCGAGCGCCTGCACTTCGCCCTTGTCGACGGCGAGCGCGAGCAGATTGGCTGGATACTGGCGCCACTCGACGTCCTGAACCGGGTCGATGCCATTCTTTGCCAGGAAGATCGCAGAGAAGTTCTTTGCCGGGCCGGCCTGGTCGCTGATCCCGATCGACTTGCCGTGCAGCGATTGCAGACTGTCGATATTCGCAGCCTTGGAGCCGAGGAGCCGTATGCAGCCCCCGTGCACGCCGGTAGTGATCCGAACGTCAAAGCCTTGCTCCAGCGGCTTGAGCCAGCGCAGGGCCAACCCCAAACCGGCATCGGCCTTGCCGGTCGCAATCGCCTCTAGCAATTGGTCGGTCGTCCCGCCGAAATTAACGAATTCGACATCAAGGTTGTGACTGGCGAAGATACCGCGTTCTTTTGCAATCGGGGCGGCGACCGTGCAGGCCGCGTTTGCATTCCAGGCGAGCTTGACTTGACGCGGCGGGCCCTGCAGCGGTTCGCTGCTCCCGGCGGCTCGACAAATGAGAGCCTTACCAGGAATATAAGCCGGCGGGGTCAGCGCGCGGGCCGCTCCGAGAATTCCGAACGGCGCCGCTGCCCCAAAAGCGCCGGCCAAAGAGAGGAGCGACCGGCGCGAGAATCCCCGTCGCTTCGCTTGCGGCAAACCCTGCATCACGCTCTTGCTGATTTCGCGTATTTCCATGGTGTCCCCCCAAAACCGCGTACGGATCGAATAGACCGTCGGCACCGAGCCGGTTCGCGCAACGCCTTGGGCCGACTCCCTTTTCGATTATCCGAGGCTGTCTGTCCCACAAGTGTGAAGCGGTTCACACTCGCAAAAAAATCGCCGGGGATAGCGCCGCGACTGTGGCTTAAGCTCTTGAGAACCATCTCGCCCGACCTGCTCGGAGCGTCGCTGCCCGCATCTGATCGCCCGATGACCGATCTGAACAAGATTATCATTATTAGGTTGTTATTATCAATTAAGGAATTGATACAATCTCCAGGATACACCGCAAGCTATCGGCAACCGCTGGTGTTCCGTTAGGTCCGTGACCCACCGAGGGAAAAGCATCCGCTCGATTGGGGTCGACTCGGCCCAGCGAAGCACGGTAAATTGCCGGGCCCGGTCGGGATCCGTAAGCTGCTGACAGCATCGGGGAAATCAGCCTCGGAAAAGGTCGTTGGGTTGGGCCTACTTTCTTTTTATAGACGGTAAATTGATCGTCCGCCCCGGCGTCACCCGCGTAGAAAACCCGTAAACACAAGGGTTTAGCAGCGCCCCTCGAACAACCTGCCACTAGATCATATTTGCGATTATCGGTATCTATGGTGCCATAATCGGCTTGTTACGATCTCGGATTGGCGCAGCTTTGGTTCGATCGCGCCAGCGACATTGGACGCGACCTGATCCTGCAACTCGAAAATGTCGTCGAGCGCGCCGTCGAAGCGGTCGGCCCAGATGTGAGCGCTGGTCGTCGTGTCGATCAATTGTCCGGTAATTCGCACTCGGTTGCCGGCTTTGCGCACGCTGCCTTCGAGCACGTAGCGGACGCCGAGTTCGCGCGCCACCTGCTTCACGTCGACCGGCTTGCCCTTGTAGGTGAAGGCGGAATTGCGGGCGATGACGAAGAGCCACGGCAGGCGCGAGATCGCAGTGGTGATCTCTTCGACCATGCCGTCGGCGAAATATTCCTGCTCCGGGTCGCCGCTCATATTGGCGAAGGGGAGCACCGCGATCGAAGGCTTGTCGGGGAGGGGCAATGCCGCGGGTGGGCTGATTGGCTGCTTGGCGGCCGGCACCGAACCGACGCGGTAAACCCGCAGTGGCCGGGCAATGTTTTTGAGGGTCTGCTCGCCGAGATCTGCAAACTCGACCTCGATCTTGCCGCGCACCTGGCGAAAGGCATCGTCGGAAAGGCAGATGCCACCGGCTTCGGCGATGCCCTCAAGCCGGGCGGCAATGTTGACCCCGTCGCCGAGGATGTCGTCTCCCTCGATCAGCACATCGCCGATGTGATGCCGATGCGCCGTTCCATGCGGCGCTCGGGAGGGGTCCCGGCATTCCGCTCTGCCGACAGCCGTTGCAGCCCCAGGGCGCATTCGACGGCGCCGACAACCGAGCCAAACTCGATCAAGACCCCGTCGCCGATCGTTTTCACAACGCGACCGCCATGCTGGGTGATCAGCGGACCAGCGGCGCTGCGGTGCTCGCGTAGCGCCCTCACCGTGCCAACCTCGTCCGCCCCCATCAGCCGGGAGTAGCCGGCTATATCCGCGGCGAGAACTGCGGGGAGGCGTCGGGTGGTCGAGGCCATGGCTCGGGCTGGCCCCCTGGGGTCGAGGATCGGCCTCTTATCTTTTACCACAAATCGCGCCGAGATATGCGCCCCCGCGAGCGGCACGGCGCCAGAACTTCCCCCTTCAACAGGGGCGCGCGAGCGTGAGGTGAGGGGCTCTGCGTGGCCGGGCACGGCGCCGTGCGGACGATCGTTCCGCTACCGCCTTCAAGGAGAGCAGAGCAACACTTCTGGACGGGCGGGCTGGAAACGGCTGGGCCCGGTTGTTACGATGCGGTCGCGATCGCTCGGGCGGCGGGTTTCCGAATGCTGGCTGGCTATGAGCCGCATCCGTCACGCGGCGATTGTCCCTTAACCACTCGGAGCCGGGCAAAAAGAGCGGCCAGAATCCCGAAAAATCGTTGCCGGACAACCGTAGCTGAGGCGGATAGTGGAACGTTAGCGGAACTGCCCTTTATCGGGGTTCAGGTCGGTCTGCTTAAGCCACGACCAAGCCGCCCGTAGCGGACCTGCAGAACGCGGAGCGACATCCCCACCTGCTGACAGAACGGGATCACGACGGTGAATTGGTGCTCCGGAGGCGCGCAGATGGAGCCTGCGCTCACCTAGGCGACCGCGGCTGCACGATCTACGAGCACCGGCCATCGGCCTGTCGCAGCTTCGACTGCCGCGCCTTCTCAGCCATGGGCTTAGTCGAGCACTGTGATCCTAATCATCGGACACCGGATTGGGAGTTTGCTGCGCCCGAGCGAGCCCCGCCTTAGCCACGGGATGCCGAGCGTTCGGCAGACCGCCCTTGACAAGGCGTCCGCGGCCTGCCCTGCACCTAGTCCGCCGGGCGATCGGTTGAGGCAACCGCTCGGCGCGAATTGTGCTACACAGTTAATTCGTCACCGACCCGTCCGACCTAGGTGGGTGCCCCGATGGCCTCGACCCGCCGCTTAGCCGCCATCCTTGCCGCCGACATGGTCGGCTACAGTCGGCTTATGGGGCTCGACGAAGCAGGCACGGTGCAGGCCATGCGCGAGCATCGCGCGGTCGCCGATCCGCTCATAGCGGAGCATGGCGGGAGGGTGGTCAAAACGACCGGCGACGGCGTGTTGATAGAGTTCGGCTCGGTGGTCGGCGCCGTCGAGTGCGCTCTGGGGCTGCAAGGGCTGGCGAGGGAACGTAATGCCGGGACCCCTGCCGAACGCCGAATGGAGTGGCGCATTGGCGTCCATCTCGGCGACGTGCTGATCGAGGGAGACGACATCCTCGGCGACGGCGTCAACATCGCCGCCCGGCTTGAGGGCATCGCCGAGCCCGGTGGGATCTGCCTTTCCGACGATGCCTTTCGCCAAGTGCGCGGCAAGGTCGAGGCCGAGTTTGCCGATCTCGGTGAGCAGAGCCTGAAGAACATTGCCCGGCCACTGCGCGTCTACCGCGTCGGTTCTTCATCGGCGGCCAGGCAGCCAATAAGCCCAGCGGCACCATTGCCACTGCCCGACAAGCCGTCGGTGGCGGTCCTGCCGTTCCAAAATATGAGCGGTGACCCGGAGCAGGAATATTTCGCAGACGGTATGGTCGAGGAGATCATTACGGCGCTGTCGCGCATTCGTTGGCTCTTCGTAATCGCCCGTAATTCCAGCTTCACCTACAAAGGGCAAGCCGTAGACGTGAAGCAGGTCGGGCGCGAGCTGGGCGTGCGTTACGTCCTGGAAGGCTCTGTGCGCAAGGCGGTCGGGCGCGTACGCATCACCGCTCAGCTGATCGACGCACAGAATGGCGCGCACCTGTGGGCCGACCGGTTTGACGGCTCATTGGAAGATGTCTTCGAACTGCATGACAAGGTAGCGCTGAGCGTGGCCGGGGTCATTGAGCCGACCTTGCGTGCCGCCGAAATTCGTCGATCGAGCACACGTCCGACATGTGATCTAACGGCTTACGATCTCTACTTGCGCGCTCTCGCCCTCGCCTTCTTTTGGCAAAGGGATACGAACGATCAAGCGCTTAAACTATTGGAGGAGGCGATCGAGCGGGATCCTAACTACGGCCTCGCTTTAGTACACGCGGCGGCGCAACACTATAATCTTCATGTGACTGGCTGGACCGACGATCCGGAGGCGAGCCGCGTGAAGGGCATCGATCTGTGTCGACGCGCACTCCAAGTCGCTGGTGATGACCCCAACGTCCTCGGCACCGCTGGCTTCACGCTCGCTTACTTCGGTGAAGAAATCGCCGTCGCGATTGGGCTAGTCGACCGCGGGTTGCAGCTCAATCCGAGCTTTGCTCGTTGTTGGCAATGGAGCGGCTGGCTCAATCTGTGGGCCGGGCACACCGAGCCCGCGATTAAGCATTTCGAAACCTCCTTGCGCCTCGACCCCCGAGAGCGGAGAGCAAACCCTTTCATGGGGATTGGCGTAGCCCATTTTTTCGCTCGGCGATTTGAAGAAGCCAGGGCGACATTGCTTCAATCGTTGCAAGAACAGCCGAATTGGGTCCCGACCTATCGGTTTCTCGCATCCTGTTACGCGCAAATGGGTCATCTGGGTGAAGCTCGGGAAGTGGTCCGGCGATTGCGCACTCTGACGAACGTCATAGTGCCTCCTGCCGAAAACTGGCGCGACCCAGACCACCGAGAATTCTATCTATCAGGCCTGCGCCTAGCCTCAGGCGAGAGAACATGAGCCAGACGCGCCGCCTTGCCGCCATCCTCGCGGCCGACGTAGCGGGCTACTCACGCCTGATGGGTGCCGATGAGGAAGGCACACACGAACGCCTGAAAGCTCATCTCCGGGAACTGGTCGAGCCGAAGATCGCGGAACACCGGGGCCGTATTGTGAAGAACACGGGCGACGGCTTCTTGGCCGAGTTCGCAAGCATCGTCGACGCCGTCCGCTGCGCCGCGGAGGTCCAGCGCGGGATGATCGAACGCGAGCCCGAGGTGCCCGAGGAGCGGCGGATCAGGTTTCGCATTGGGGTCAATCTCGGCGACGTGATCGTTGAGGAACACGACATCTTCGGCGACGGTGTCAATGTCGCCGCGCGATTGGAGGCATTGGCGGAAGCCGGTGGCATCTGCATCTCGCGAATGGTGCGCGACCAGATTAGAGACAAGCTGACGTACCCCTTCGAGGATATGGGCGAGCAGAGCGTCAAGAACATTGCTCGGCCAGTGCGGGTGTATGCGTTGCGTGCCGAAACCGTACGCGACCTGCCAGCATCGAACGCACCTGCTGCCAGGCCACTCTCGCAACCCGCCGTAGCAGCGCGTCTTTCAATAGTCGTGTTACCCTTCGCCAATCTGAGCAACGACCCGGAGCAGCAATATTTCGCCGATGGCATAACCGAGGACCTGACGACCGATCTATCCCGGCTCGCGCCCATGTTCGTGATCTCGGGCAGTACCGCGTTCACATATCGGAACAAGCCAGTCGACACGAAGCAAATCGGCCGTGAACTGGGTGTGCGCTATGTTCTGGAAGGAAGCGTCCAGCGCTCGGGTAACCATGTCCGCGTCAACGCGCAACTGATCGAGGCCGCAATTGACGCGCATCTCTGGGCCGAGCGGTTCGATGGCGACACTGGTGATCTATTCGCCCTGCAAGACGAGGTCACGAGCCGTATCGCGGGCGCCCTTAACGTTGAGCTCACCGCCAGAGAAGCGGCTCGCCCGACCGCGCATCCCGACGCGCTGGACTACATTCTCCGGGGACGTGCTGCATATTCGAGGCCTGCCTCCCGCGACACGTATGCGCAGGTAATCAGTCTCTACGAGCGGGCCTTAGAACTCGATCCACAGTCCGCTGCGGCACAGAGCTTATTGGCGAGGACGCTCGCGGCGCGTGCGATGGGTGGCGAGACCGATACAGCCGCTGCTGACCTAGTCCGCGCGGACGAGCTGGCAAGCCGAGCCTTGGCGGTTTCGTGGCGCAGCCCGCTTGCCCATTTCGCCAAAGCTCACGTGCTGAGTGCGCAGGGCCGACCCCACGAAGCTATACCCGAATACGAGACGGCGATCGCGCTCAACCGGAACTGGGCTTTTGCATACGTCGCACTCGGCGTCTGTAAGCTGTTGACCGGCTCCATAGAGGATGCAATCCCGCTTGCAGAGCAGGCCATCCGCCTCAGCCCCCGCGATCCCAATATCGGTGCAATGTACGCGCAGATTGGACGCGTACATCTGTTGCAATCGCGCATTGAGCAAGCGGTCCTGTGGCTCGAAAAGGCGCGTAGCGCCAATACGGCACATCCGGCAGTTCGAGCCAATCTCGCGTCTGCCTACGCGCTCAATGGGCAGACAAAACGTGCCGCCGCGGAGCTCACCGAAGCCCGCAGGCTGAGCTCCGACGATCGCTATTCGAGCCTTGCTCGGTTGCAGGCGGTCGGATATTTCGGCGAACCGAAAATCCGCGCTCTAATCGAAGCGACCTATTTCGCCGGTCTGCGCAAGGCCGGGATGCCGGAGGAGTGAGCGCCGTCGCTCTTGTCGGCCACGTTCGCCGCTCAATGTTGCTGCCTGCTGACCGGCGGCGTTCCGCCCCGCCATGCACGCGGAGTACCGGTCCTACCCAGCCGGGTTCTTCCACCCGCGAATGGAGATTTCGACTGACTTGGCCCCGGTGGGGCTACGCGGTGGCGGCTCAGGCGTCAACCTCGGCTTGGGCGCCTCAGCCCGTTCGCGCTCACGGCGCAATTCCACCATGCGGGTTCGGATAGTGGCAAAATCGTCGGCGGCACGGGGTCGGTTCACGTCTCTCCTCCCATCTTCGTTTATGGCTTGAGACCGGTTGAGTGGTCGGTGACGAGGTTAACACGATCCGTACAAAGCGCACAGACCGCTTTCCTCAGTTTGGTTTGTCACAAGAAGCCGCGGTAATCGGTTCCACCACCGATGGCGGTGACATTTCGTCTATCGTGCGATGTGCTCGGCGATGCTAACTGGCTCTGCGAGGCAGGTCACGAGGCCCGGAGGGCCACTGGGAAGACCGTCTTGACTGGTCACCAAGGCCATGGTCTCCGGGAGGTCTCCAACTCTCGTCGGGCTCGATCGTGGCGGCGGGGTCAGCGCCGACCTTGCGGAAGTTGGTGATCGAGCCGTCTGGGTAGAGGTAAGCAACACGCCCATTGCGTCAGCCGTGCTTTGGTGGAACTCCGCGGTTTTCATGTGCTCACTCTCCGCGGATAGCATCTCATGAAGGCGCTTGGTCAAGTGTGAGCCGGCTCACACTGGCCGTGATATGCGCTGGGTGCCCTGAGTGTGTGGCGTCACGACTTTGGCGATCAGGTGGAGCCCGACCCCGCAGAGCAGGCGGAGAGAGACGGAGCAGGAACTCCGATCCCGGATTGGCGCGAGCGGCTGGTCTGCTCCGGGTGTGGCAGCCGCAATATCGACATGGTGGTGACCGGGACTGAGCGGCGATAGCGTTAACAGCCCCGCCCATCTAAATCTCCCAGCCCGCTGTCGACCCTAAGCGGTTACTCATTGCACACAACGGCAACGGGGAGAAATGCCCCGATTGAGACCTTCGACTGCCACGCAAGTCGCGGGATGAAGCTGACATCTTCTATCGACTGGTTCCGCCGGTCTATGGCCGATCAACCACGTCGGGGGCTGCCGGCCACGATGCCGCCATCAATGACAATCTCCGCGCCGGTCACGTGCCGCGACATATCGGAGGCGAGAAACAGCACGCCATCGGCAACGTCCTGCGCTCGCCCGGGCTCTCCGATCGGCACCCTCTGCCGCGCCATCTCGGACAAATCGACCGGCAGATTGCGGCCGCCGACCGACAGCTTGCCCCAGATCGGGGTGTCGATCATACCGGGGTGCACCGAATTCACCCGAATGCCCTCACGCGCGTATTCGAGCGCGATCGCTTTGGTGAACAATCGCATTCCACCCTTGGTCGCGCAAAACCCGGCCATACCTGCCGTGCCGCGTAAGCCGGCGATCGACGACATCATGACGATCGATCCGCTCCCGACACGCCGCATCGCGGGAACACAGTACTTCACCGACAAGAAGGCACTGTCGAGGTTGACTGCCATCTGTCGCCGCCAATCGGCGAGGGTCATCTCGATAGTGGGGCTTATCAACATGATCGCGGCATTGGCGACCAGAATGTCGAGCCGGCCATAACGTGCTTCGGTGGCTGCGACGACTTCGCCCCACCGCGCCTCGTCCGTCACGTCAAGCGGCAGGTAGATCACTTCTCCGCCGGCTGCTTTGATCTTCGCGACAAGGTCTGCGCCGGCCGGATCGTCGATATCAGTTGCCACGACCCGCGCGCCCTCTCGCGCCAATGTCTCGGTGCACGCGGCGCCGATACCGGAAGCCGCGCCGGTTACGATCGCAACTTTGCCCTTAAGCTGATCCATCGTGATCTCTCGATTTGTGGCCGCGGGATGAGCGATACGGTAATGGCCAGGCCAATTTCGTGTCGCACCGAATGCCATCGCAGCTCATTCGCTACGGAAAATCGGCAGTCTCGCGACAGTCTACGGAATGGCAGCTGTCGGCGCTACCTTGTCGCCCAAGCAGGTCGCGACGAAGGTCGGCTATCCACCCGTTGCGGGGCCCCCTTGTCGGTCCCCGGCTGCCGGTAACGGTTGGCAGACGGCGTGCTGCGCCTCGCCTTTCGGGCGGCCTGGTTGCGGCTTAAACAGACCGACCTGATCCCCGGTAAGGGGCAGTTCCGCTAGCGTTTCTCCCAATCGGCTCAGCTACGGTTGTCCGACAACGATTTTTCGGGATCCCGGCACCGACATCGACATCATCTCAGCGCAACACTTCTGGACGGGTGGGCCGGAAACGGCTGGGCCCGGTTGTTACGATGCGGTCGCGATCGCTCGGGCGGCGGGTTTCCGAATGCTGGTTATGAGCCGCATCCGTCATGCGACGATTGTTCCTTAACCGCTCGGAGCCGGCCAAAAAGAGCGGCCAAAACATCCCGAAAAATCGTTGCCGGACAACAATAGCTGAGCCGATTGGGAGAAACGCTAGCGGAACTGCCCCTTACCGGGGATCAGGTCGTCTGCTTAAGCCACGAACCAGGCCGCCCGCAGCGGAACGGCACGCGTCGTCCGCACGCGGCCGCAAATCTCTCGCCTGCCTGGCGTTGGAGCGATCAAAACCGTTTAAAAACGAACCACAAAATCGTGGCGTGGCGGGGGCACTGTCTGCTGTTCCCAATAAGCCTATCACAACCTGAAGATCGGTGCGCATAACCAAGTACTTAGGCGCCCGGACTCCTTCATCTCACGTCGCCCGGTTCCGCACGTACAGTATAGCGGCGGGGGGATAGTTTTGTATTCCAAGGGCGGACGTATCGGTTGACACCTTAGCCGCGGGACGCTTGGTTGTCTCGACCGCCTTACGATGGCAAGGGGAGGGTTGTTGTGCGGCTTCTCGGCGTTTTCCCCGGGGTCCTCCATTACTCCAAGATCTTCATGAGACTGGAGCCCATCGGTCTCGAACTCGTGGCCCAGGCGGCCCGTCGGGCGGGGTATGCGGTCCGGCTGATAGATCTTCAGGTCGAGGACCAGCGCGCTTACTTCCGAATGCTCGAAAGCTGGCGGCCCGACGTCGTCGCCTTCTGCTGCAATTATCTGCCGCACGTCCCCGAGATTGTGGATCTGGCCAAGGCGACCAAAACCGGCTTCCCGGAGACGTTCATCTGCGTCGGAGGGCATAGTGCCTCGTTCACCGCTGACGCGATCATCGAGCATGGCGCGGGAGCCATCGACTGCGTGCTGAAGGGCGAAGGCGAGGCAGGCATCGCGCCTTTGTTAGCGGCGATCGAGCGCGGCGATAACCCGCTGACAGTCGCGGGCGCCGTAACCGCGGACGGGGAGGGACCGCCACCCGGCTTTGTCCACTCGCTCGACGATTTGATGCCGGCGCGGGATCTGCTGCGCCATCGCCATAAATATTTTCTCGGTACCCTAGATCCCTGCGCCACTATCGAGTTTTCACGCGGCTGTCCGTGGGATTGCTCCTTCTGCAGCGCCTGGACCTTTTATGGCCGAAGCTACCGGCTGGTCAGCCCGGAGCGCGCGGTCGAGGATCTGCGGTCTATTCGCGAGCCCGGCGTCTTTATCGTCGACGATGTCGCCTTCTTGCAGGAGGAGCACGGGATGGCGATCGGCGAGGCGATCGCCCGCGCCGGCATCAAAAAGCAGTATTACCTCGAAACCCGTGGTGACGTGCTGCTACGCAACAAGGAAGTCTTTCGTTTCTGGAAGAAGCTCGGCCTCGAATACATGTTTCTCGGGATCGAAGCGATCGATGAGGAGGGCCTGCAGAAATTCCGCAAGCGTATCTCCTTGGGCCGCAATTTCGAGGCGCTGGAATTCGCGCGCTCGCTCGGGATCTACGTGTTGATCAACCTGATCGCCGATCCCGAATGGGATCGCGAGCGCTTCCGCATAGTCAGGGAATGGGGCGTCGAGCTACCCGAAGTCGTCAACATCAGCGTTAACACGCCCTATCCGGGGACCGAGAGCTGGCTCAGCGACGGCGGACGCGTGACGAGCCGCGATTACAGGCTCTACGACATTCAGCACGTGGTTCTGCCGACCAAGCTGCCGCTCGCCGCGTTCTACGAAGAACTGGTGACCACCCAGCAAGTCTTCTACCGCAAGCATACGGGCTGGCGACGCCTGATGAGGACGGCGGGGGTTGTTGCCAGTCAGCTGGCGCGAGGTCAAACCAATTTTCTCGGCAGTTTGTTCAACCTCGAGCGAGTGTTTCGGCCCGAATATCTGCTCGCCGACCACCAAAGACCGATCGATTACCGAATCCCCCTGCCCGAGGGTGAACCGAGCCGACACCGGTCCTCCCTCTACGTAATCACCCCACGCGGCCGAAAAGGACGGGCGATCGACACGGCGACTGAGCGCTTTGTCGATGAGACTCGAATGAGTGTGTCGCCCTGAGCCGCAAAGGATCGTAGTGCTCCGGTGAAACAGGGCGGCCGGTTCGCGCTAGCCTGGCGGATTCTCACATACGACAGAGGTCGCACCGTCCTGGCGGTAACCGGTGTGTTCCTGGCCATCCTGCTCGTTTTCGTTCAGCTCGGCTTCTTTATAGCGGTGCCGCGCGGCGGCATGCTGCTTTACGACCGGACGCGGTTCGATTTGTTGATCGCGTCCAGTGATTACGAGTATCAGGTTCAGCCGGGGGCATTTCCGCTAAGCCGGTTGGATCAGGCGAGGGGTGCGCCCGAGGTCGCTCTCGCGGCGCCGTTCTATTTTGGCATGGCCAAATGGCGCAGCGGCGCCGACGGCAAAGCGCCTGACGTCTTCGTGATCGGCCTTGACCCCAATGACCGGATTTTCGACAGCGAAGACATAAATCGCCAACTTGCGGTCCTCGATCAGGCAGACACCGTTCTGGTGGACAGCATGACGCGACCGATGTTCGGACCCTTGACGACCGGCCGGGTGGTCGAATTAAACGGCGATAAGATGAAGATAGGAGGGAACTACGTTCTCGGAACCGGCTTTATGGGCCTTGGTGTGATCCTTGTCAGCGGTCAGAATTTTGTGCGTCTCTTCACCTATCGCCCAGCTGGGCCAGGTCAATCTGGGGCTGATCCAGCTGAAACCGGGCGTCGATCCCAAGGATGGCGCGGCTTCGCTGCGCAGGCTCCTCGGCGGCGGGATCCAGATTTTTACGCCTCCCGAGCTCGAAGCTCACGAGACTAGGTATTGGACCACGCGAACCTCGGTCGGGGTGCTTTTTGGTTCGGGATTGATGATCTCCTTTATTGTCGGCGTCATGGTTGTTTATCAGATCCTCGCCGCGCAGGTCGGGCGTCAGCTGCCTCAATTCGCGACGCTGAAAGCAGTCGGCTATGGGGATCGCTTTCTCAGCGGGACGGTGATCGCGATGGCGCTGCTGATCGTGGTGGCTGCATTCTTCCCGGCGCTGGCCGCCTCTCTGGGGGTTTATGCCGTCGTCCGAGACCAAACTTTGCTTCCGGTCGAGATGTCGGGAGCACGCATTACCATCGTGCTCGTGGCCACTCTGGCCATGGCGGCGGCTTCGGCTTTGCTGTCGATCAGCGGTCTGCGGCGCGCCGATCCTGCCGATTTATTTGGATGAACCAAGACGATCACAGCGCGACCCGCCCGAGCCGTGCGCGAGCTGGCTCGACTCGTTGGCTGCTCCGTTAATCCATTTCGTAGACTTGAGCGACGAAGTGGTCGAGGAGCTGGACCCCGAAGGCGGTGGCGCCTTTTGGCACCGTCGCGAAATCCTTGTCGACCACGCCATGCCCGCGGTGTCGAGACGACAGCGCATCGGCGAGCACCAGGCGGGCTTCAGCATCGGTATTCAGCACCTCGATCGTTTGACCCGACATCTCCGTCGCGTTATTGCCACGGCGAGGGCGTCGACCACCCGGTCGGGATCGACGTCGCGCGCTCGCAATTCGCCGAGTACTGGGCCGCCGTAAACGAGGCTTTGGCTAAAGGCGGCGATGTCCGCGATCGGCAATCTGACAGGCCACCTCCTCTTCGGGACCGAACTTGCCGCGTGCCACATCGAGCATGGCCGGGCTGAGGTCACGACCGGCAACAAGTCGTGCAGCCGACGACTGAAGATACCGGTGCCGGCGGCGATCTCCAGTACGCGCCGCCTCGCCGCTGCCGCCGACAGGCATCCAGCCTCGCGGCTCGACGAGTTGCTCCGCTGGAATTGGAAAGGCCGGTCTGCCAGATTGGTTGCATAAGCGCTGCTTAAGAGGAGGCGACCATGGCAAGAGGATCGAAGGTATTCAGGCCAGCCGATTTATCTGAGAGCAACGCATCCAGCTATCCCGAGCCGTTCCGGGAGGGACAGCGCAAGCGCTATACCCGGCGCCTCGGCGATCATGCGGGGCTCAAGAATTACGGCGTCAACCTTGTTCGGGTTTTGCCCGATGGTCAGTCGTCGGCGCGACACACGCATTCTAAGCAGGACGAGTTCGTTTACGTGGTTGAGGGCGAGTTCGTGCTTGTGACCGACGCGGGTCGCGAAACCGTTGGGCCGGGCACCTGCATCGGCTTTCCAGCTGGAACGGGCGATGGCCATCATTTCCTGAATCCCACGCAGAAGGATGCCATCTTCCTCGTGATCGGCGACCGGACGGCAGGCGATGAGGTTACGTATCCGGACATCGATCTAGAGTTGAAAGCGGGGACCGATGGCGTGAGAGGCTTCCGCCGGAAAGACGGTACGCCGTATCCGGCTGCAGCCCGGGATTGAAGCCTTCGTAGCGGCTCGGGCAAAAAGTTCAAGAAGTGTTGCGGGCCGCTGTCGGTTCGGTGAAGCGACCTTCGTCCGGATGGGCGGCAACGAGGAAGATGCGCCGAAAGCCGACCTCGCTTCGCTGACCGCAGGGCCTCCGGGTTCGACGGAAGCGGTCCTTTGTTGACTTCGGGGAACAACGAACCCGGCTTCAACTGAACGCTCCCGCGGCCTTATTGTTCAGCACGCCAGCCAGCGGGTAGCTTACAGGAGGCTCAGAATGGAGGTCATTGAAGCGATCCATTCACGCCGGTCGATACGAGCATATTCCCGCCGCGTGATCGAACACGAACTCATCGAGGAGGTCATCTGGGATGCCGCGCAGTCGCCGCCGCCGCGGCAGGGACAGGTTCCCTGGACGTTCAACGTCGTCGAGGGTGTCGACCGGATCGCCGGCTATGGCGACATGGCTAAGCAATACGCGCGCGACAATCACCCCGACGAGCCCGGCTGGGAGTGGACGGAACGCGCCGATTTCGCAGTATTCTGGGGCGCGCCCGCGGTGATCATCATCTCGGGCCGGGTCGAAGATTGCTGCCGGGCGGGCATGAGTCTGGCGCTCTCCGCACACGCGAGGGGCCTCGGCACCTGTTGGGTAGGCTCACCGCTGTTGTGGCTGAGAACCCCAGAGGTGAAGGCCGAACTGCAAATCCCGCCGGAGCTGACGCCCGGCGCGGTGCTCTGTCTTGGCTACCCCGCGGGTATCCCCGAGCCGCTGCCGCGCGAGCGCCCGAGGATCATCTGGATCGGGTGACGCTCTCGATATATCCCCATTCGCTTTGTGATCCCTGGACGCTTTTCGCCCCATCACCCTTATATTCCCGATTTGAGCCAGAGCGCGCCGATAGCGGCAATTTGCGGCCATGATTGCGGTCCGCGTCGGTGATTGACCGACTGCTCAAGAATCAGAACCCGTTGGAAAATCGTAATAATCTTCGATCATCCTCGCCGCACCCTGGTCCTGAGGAACCGCGCCGCAATTTTGCGGTCCGAAATTCTTCGACACGGGAGCCATGGCTGTTCCGATCGCCGGTGTTCGATTCGGGCATTCGACGACTCGACGGCGAGGCGGTCGGCGGCAGCCGCCTCGCGAGGACCCGGCCTAGAGGCGTCACGCGCTGGCTGGCGACTTCGACAATCGCACCACGGCTCCAGCACTCTCTTC
>Ga0306926_10002587_pt1 | contig 18426 bp, 16 predicted proteins | sample flu12Cox44000178_FD_203759 | JGI IMG/M metagenome (GOLD analysis project Ga0306926, IMG submission 203759) | Lab enrichment of tropical soil microbial communities from Luquillo Experimental Forest, Puerto Rico - flux8day.12C.oxic.44.000.178 (v2)... | ecosystem: Environmental > Terrestrial >... | reverse complement strand
CGCGGGCGAACTCCGCTGCCGCCGGGCCGGAGGCGAGCATCGGCGTGCGCAGCCCGTTGCCGGGCACCGGCGACATCAGCGCGACGTCGGCGAAGGCGGCCCCTGCGGTCTCGGCCAGACCGGCCAGGTGCTCCTTCGCCCGCGCCGACGCGGTGTTCAGGTCGGCGTAGATGGCCCCAGGGCCGATGCCGGGCAGGGCCGCCGTGAGGGCTTCCTCGGCCTCGTGCGCGCAGGTCAGCGACACCACTACCGCGGCGCCCCGGCAGGCGTCCGCGTCGCCGGTGCACGCGGTGACGCCGGGCCCCGGGCGGACGCGCGGGTCGAATCCGCGCACCACGGCACCGGCGGCGGCCAGGTCGGCCGCGATCGCGGACCCCGCCTCGCCGAGGCCGAGCACGGCCACCACCGGGAGGCCACCGCTCATCGCAGCGCCGCCACCGGCAGGGCCTGCAGCGCCTCGATCACGCTCTGCAGATGATCATGCATCGCCCGCTCGGCGGCGGCCGGATCGCGGGCCGTCACCGCCGCGACGATCGCCTCGTGCTGCGGCAGCGAAACGGCTGGCCGGCCGGGCACCAGCGACAGCGAGAACTGGTGCCGGACGGTCTGGTCGCGCAACTGGCGCAGCAGCCTGGCCGACGTCTCGTGCGCGGCGATGTCCCTGATCGTCGCGTGCAGCCGCGCGTTCAGTTCGCTGTAGCGCAGCAACTCGGCCAGGGACACTGCCGCGTGCATGTCAGCGACGATGCTTTGCAGTACGACGGCCTCGGCCGGCGTGACCCGCTCCGCGGCCCGGGCCGCCTCCAGGCCCTCAAGAACCTTGCGGACCTCGGTGATCTCGATCGCCTCGGCCAGCGATATCTCGCGTACCCGCGCGCCCCGGTTCCGCTGGAACTCCACCAGGCCCTGCGCGGCCAGGTCCTGCAGCACGGCCCGGACGATGAACCTCGACGCGCCGAAACGCTCGCACAGGTCGGCCTCGACCAGCCGCTGCCGGGGCACGAACTCGCCCCGGAGGATCGCCGCGCGGAGCGCCTCGGCGACCGTGCGCCTGGCGTCCGCGGGCACCTCGCGTGTTCCTCCCATCACCTACGCCGGCGGGGTCCCGTGGGTGTGGAACGACGGGATGGTCGAAAGGCCCCAGGCCTGCCCCTTCGCGCGTTCCGCCTCGGACCAGCTGATCGGCGCCCAGTCCGGCGCGAAGATCAGCCTCGCGCACGGGTTGCACAGCTCGATCCGGTTCCCGCCCGGCTCGTAGACGTAGAGGAAGAACGTCTGCTGTATGGCGTGCTTGTGCGGCCCCGTCTCGATGAACACGCCACGGTCCAGGCATAGGTCGGCGGCGCGCAGGATGTCCTCGCGGGTGTCGGTGGCGAACGCGATGTGGTGCAGCCGGCCGTTCGCCCCCGTCCAGTCGTTGGTGTAGACGAGGTCGTAGGACTTCTGCGCGAAGTGCAGCCACTGCGCGGAGATCGTGCCGTTGTCGAGCACGATCTGCTCGGTGACCCGGCCGCCGAGTATCCCGGCCACGAAGTCCCCGTTCGGCTTGGTCTGGGCGGCCAGGAAGTTGACGTGGTCGAGCCGCCGAACCGGCACGCCACGGCCCGGGTTGGCCTGTGCCTGGTTCTTCAGCGCCGGCTTCAGCTCACCCTCGGCCCGGTACCAGTCGGTCTCCCAGTACAGCTCGAACTCGTGGCCGTCCGGGTCGCGGAACAGGTAGGTAGGCCCGATGCCGGCGTCGCCGGACTGCCAGCCGATGCCCAGGCCCACCGCCTCGATCTGGGTGACCCGCCGGTGCAGCGCCTCCTCACTGCTGGCCCGCAGCCCGGTGCGGCGCAGGCCGGAGGTGCCCGACGCGGTCAGTTTCAGGCTGTGGTGCTCGTAGTCGTCCCACGTGCGCAGGTAGACCGAGTCGCCGCTGGTGCCGTTCTCGGTGAGCCCGAGCACCTGGGTGAAGAACCACAGGCTCTTCTCCGGCTCGGGGGTGAGCAACTCGGCATGACCGAGATGAGCCACGTCGTGCAGCAGGGGCATCGCTGCGCTCCTATCTGGCGATCGCGGAGGGGTAGACGGTGCCATCGAACAGCTTGCGGGCGGTGCGGACAACGCCCGCCCGCAGTACCCGCGGCGGGGTCGCGGCGGTGTCGAGCTCGACCTCGACGGCCAGGTGCCCGGTCGGGTGCTCGATGTCGATCACGTGCCCGGACGCGGGGAGCCTTGCCAGCTCGGCGCCGGTACCGCCGGGGAGCAGCAGCGCGGTGGCGACGGTCACCGCGCCGAGCACCCCGATCGAGGTGTGCGGCCGGACCGGGATGAACGTGCGGGTGCCGATCGTGCCGCCGTCGCGCGGCGCGCTGAGCAGGGTGGTCTTGGGCACCGACAGGCCGGCGACGTCGCCGAGGCCCATCAGCTTCCCCGCGGCCAGCCGCAGCGCCTGGACCCGGTCCGCCAGCACCGCGTTTTGGGCGAGGTCGTCGGCCGGCTCGGCGCCGGTGAGGCCGAAGTCACTGGCCCGCGCCACCACCACCGGCATGCCGTTGTCCACGCAGGTGACCTCGATGCCGTCGATGACGTCGATGACGCTGCCGGTGGGCAGCAGGCTGCCGGTGGCCGACCCGGCGGTGCCGGCGAACCGCAGCAGGACCGGCGCAGCGGTGCCGGGCACGCCCGCGATGGCGGTGTCCCCGGCGTACCGCACGGTGCCCCCGGGTGTGGCGAACGTGGCGGTGACCACCGCGCCCGAGTTGACCATGTGGATCCGCGTCGTGGTTTCCTGCCCGCCCGCGCCGATCAGGCCGCGCTCGACCGCGAACGGGCCGATCCCGGCCAGGATGTTCCCGCAGTTCTGCCGGTCGGTGATCGTCGGCTCGTCCACCCCGAGCTGGAGGAACAGGTAGTCGATGTCGGCGTCGCCACGCTGCGCGGGCGACACGACCGCGACCTTGGAAGCCAGCGAATGAGCGCCGCCGACCCCGTCGACCTGCATCGGGTGGCCGCTGCCCATCACCGCGAGCAGCAGCGCATCCCGCTCCCCCGGGTCCGCGGGCAGGTCGCTGGCCAGGAAGTACAGGCCCTTCGAGGTGCCGCCGCGCATCAGCATGCACCGCACGCCTTCGGCCGCGCGGGACCCTCCCGGCGCCCGTGACCCGCCGTCTCCGGTCACTGAGATGCTTCCTCGTAGCTCTGATAGTCCACGTACTCGACGCCGAGCTGGGCCAGCACGGCGCGCAGCCCGTACCGGTCCAGGCCCAGCTCGCCGTGGCGGAACGCGGCCCTGGACGCACGTTCCTTGTCGGCGCGCGCCTTGGCCGCCGCCAAGGCGCCGCAGACCGCTGGCCGGGGGATCACCACGACCCCGTCGTCGTCGGCAATGATCGCATCGCCGGGCACTATCTGCTGGCCGCCGATGCTGACCGGGACGTTGACCGCACCCGCCGTGGCCTTGACCGTGCCCTGTGCCGAGACCGCGGCGCAGAACACGGGGAAGCCCATGTCGTGCAGTTCGGCCACGTCCCGCACGCCACCGGTGGTGACGAGGCCGCGCACGCCGCGGTGCTGCAGCGCGGTGGCGAGCAGTTCACCGAACGCGCCGTCGGCGGACGGCGAGGTGGTGGTGACCACCAGGACGTCGCCGAAACGGCACTGCTCCACCGCGGCGTGGATCATCAGGTTGTCGCCGGGCCAGCAGACCGCGGTGACCGCGGTGCCGCCGATCCGCGACCCCAGATGGACCGGGCGGATCCCCGGGCCGAGGTAGCCGGTGCGGCCGATCGCCTCGTGCACGGTGGCGACGCCGAGCGAGGTTAGTGCGCCGACCTCGCTCAGATCGGCCCGCGGGCACCCGGTGACTACCACGTTCCTCATTGCAGTGTCCCGGTGACCTGCGGGTAGACGCGCATGTATGCCTCTGCCTTGCATGTTTGCGGCAGGCCCAGGTTGGGGCCTGCGTTGCGCCGGAGCTGAACCCCGCGGCGCGTGGCCAGGTCGGTGTAGTAGTCCCACATGTGCTGCTGGGCGGCCAGGCATTCCATCGCCCGGCGCTTGGTCGCGAACACCTCGGTGATGTCGAGCAGCACCTGCGGCTTGAAGTCGCACTGCTCCGGCTGGTGCGGTTCGAACAGGAACACCGGCGGCGCGCCGAGTGGTTCGCCAGGGGCGTCATAGCCGATGGCCTGCGCCAGCACCCGCGCCTGCAGCGCCATCCGGGCGGCCGCCGGGTGGTCGGGGTTGTAGGGGTCGGCCAGCGCGTGGGTCAGCACCACGGCGGGCCCGACCCGCCGGAAGCAGCGCACGATCTCGTCGATCAGCTCGGCGGACTCGCGCAGCGGGTAGTCACCGGCGTCCAGGAACTCGATCTTGGCGCCGAGCACACCGGCCGCGCTTGCCGCCTCGTCGCGCCGCAGCGCCTTGATCTGGTCGAGCTTCTTGCCGTCGCGCCACGCGCGCGCGGACTCGCCCCGCTCGCCGTAGCTGAGGCAGAGCACGGTCACCTCCGCGCCCTGGGAGGCGGCCAGGGCGATAGCGCCGCCCGCGCGCCAGACGAAGTCCCCGGCGTGCGCGCTGACCACCAGGACCGGCCAGTGTTGCGTCACCACGTGCCCCAGACCTCCTGTGCGGTCTCGACGATCAGCCGCAGCTTGTCCCACTGCTGCTGCGGGGTAAGGTCGTTGCCCTCCTTGGTCGAGGAGAAGCCGCATTGCGGGGACAGGCAGAGCTGATCGGCGTCGACGAACCTGGCCGCGTCCTCGATCCGCCGCTTCAGCTGGTCCTTGCTCTCCAGCTCGCCGCGCTTGGTAGTGACAAGCCCGAGGACCACCCGCTTGCCCTTGGGCACGAACCGCAGCGGCTCGAAGCCACCCGAGCGCTCGTCGTCCCACTCGCAGAAGAACCCGTCCACGGCAAGCTCGTTGAACAGCGCCTCGGCGACGAACTCATAACCGCCCTCGGCCGCCCACATGCTCTGGTTGTTGCCCCGGCACATGTGGGTGGTGACCGCCATATCGGCGGGCCGGCCGGCCAGCGCCCGGTTGATGTTCTCGATGTAGCGCTCGTGCTGGTGCTCGGGGTCCCCGCCGATCTCCGCGACGTGCTCGCGCTGCGCCGGGTCGTTCATGTAGGCCAGGCTGGTGTCGTCGAACTGCAGGTAGCGGCAGCCGAGGTCGTACAGCCGCCGGACCTCCTCGGCGTAGGTCGCGACCAGGTCGGCCCAGAACCGGTCCATGTCCGGGTAGACCGACTCGTCGATGGCGCTGCGGCCGCCCCGGTAGTGCACCATGCTCAGCGAGGGGATGGTGAGCTTGGGCAGCGCGGTGGTGGCGGTGTCGCGAAGGAACGAGAACGCCTCACCGAAGATCGTGTGCTCGAGCGTGAGCGGGGCGACGACGTGCGCGGACGGTGGCGCCCATTCGTAGCTCTTCTGCTCGTTGTGGAACGCCACCCTGATCGTGTCGTCCTGCACCTTGGTGATGCCGCCGAGCTGGTAGATGAAGTCCATGTGCCAGGACTCGCGGCGCAGCTCACCGTCGGTCGCGTCGCGCAGCCCGACCTCCTGCTGCATGCGGACCACCTCACCGATGGCGGCGTCCTCGATCTTGCGCAGCTGATCGGCACCGAGCCGGCCAGCGGTGAAGTCCTCACGGGCTCGCAGCAGTTCCGGCGGGCGCAGCAGGCTGCCGACGTGGTCGGCGCGGAACGGCGGCCGCCCGGGAGGCCACGCCGTGCTGACGGCCGAGTGCTGGGCGCTCTGATCTCCGGGCATGCGTCCGTCCTCCTGACATCGCCCCGGCCAAATCGTTCACAATATTGTAAACAATCCGGGATGCCGTGGACAGATGTTTGAGTGGCGCCGAGTGACGAGGGGTCGCGGATGGCGGGCGGACCCGCGCCCCGGCCGCATGAACATAAGACCAGGACCCGTAAGGGCGTCATGAAGAAGCAGGCAATCTGGGCCCGGTCCGGCGCTTGCGCCCATGGCGGCGCCTGCGCGGCGTTGATCTTGCCGCAGCACTCCAGCTCTGCGAGCCTCAGCTCCAGCCGCCGGTACCGCTCCAGCTGAGCCTGCAGCTCAGCCCGCAGCATCGCGTTCTCGCTGTCCCTGGCCTCGATCACCGCCCGCAGCCGGGCGACCAGCTCGCGCTGATCCCCGCCGCCACCGGGCGCATCAGGCTTATCGGGCACAATCCGAGCATGCTCAGCCGCTGCCCAAGGGTTCAAGCACCCCGTGCCACTTGCCGCGCAACGTGCTTGCCGAGCCTGGTTCAGGGCCGTCGGGCAGCGGCCGCGATGGCCGCCTCAACTTGGGCGAGTTGCTCGGTGGGGCTGAACTGAACGAGCTCGGTGCCCTCTTCGGCTTCTGGCGCGTGACCGGGTGCCATGTAGAAGGCGTCGCCGGCTTCAAGGGTCTCTTCGCGGTCGGCGTAGCGGACGACTACGCGGCCATTGAGTACGTAGCCCCAGTGCGGGCATGAGCAGTTGCCGCCGGGGAGGGAGGCCAGCATGGGACCGAGGTCGTGGGTCTTGGTGATGGTGACGAAATTGACGGTGTACCCGTCGAGCTGGCTTGATCGGTCGATCGCGACCCCGTAGTCCGCGGACTTTTCGGCCGTTGCGCTTGATGCCTTCGCCATGGTTGCTCCCTTATCCCGATCCCTTGTCCTAGCCCTGCGATGACGATACGAGGCGGCCTCCCCGCAGTCATGGGGTGAATCCCTCATCTTTGCTGGTCTTCCTGGCTGGTGGCCGGTGCGTAGACTTGCCGGGATGGGCGAAGGATCCGAGACGGGTGCCCGGCTGGCGGAGCTGCTCGCCGCGCTGTCGCTGGGGATCGATCTGGGGTTCGGCCAGCCGATGGAGCACGTCTTGCGCCAGTGCCGGATCGCCATGCGCCTGTGTGAGCTCGCCGGTGCCGGGGAGGGCGCGCGGGCGGCCGCGTACTACAGCGCGCTGCTGGTCAACGTCGGCTGCCACACCGATGCCTACGAGCAGGTCCAGTGGTTCGGCGACGACATCGCGCTCAAGGCAATGAAATACGCCGAGGCGGCCGGCAAGCTTGCCGAGATGGCCCGGATGCTGCGGCTGCTCGGCTCGGGCGCAACGCCGCTTCATCGCCTGCGGGTCGGATTCGAGTTCGCGCTCGGCGGACACAAGCAGGTCGAAGCGATGATCGCCCAGCACGCCAAGCTAGCGCGTTCACTCGGTGACGAGCTCGGGCTGCCGCCGGGCGCGCTGGACGCGCTCGGCGCCTCCTACGAGCGCTGGGACGGCAAGGGCTGGCCCGGTGAGCGCGAAGGTGAGCGGATACCGCTGGCGGCGCGGGTAATCCAGCTGGCCGAGTTCGCCGAGGTCGCCCACCGCAACCACGGCATCGGCGGCGCTGTCGAGGTGGCCGGGCGCGGCTCTGCGACCCAGTTCGACCCTAACCTGGTCGCTATCCTCCGGGCGGATGCCGAGAAGATCTTTCGCAGCCTCGACGAGGTCAGCTCATGGGAGGCAGTCTTGGCCGGAGAACCCGCATTGCGGGTCCTGTCGGCAGCCGAGCTCGACGAGGCGCTCGCAGCCATCGCCCGCTTCGTTGACCTCAAGTCGCCCTTCATGCTCGGCCACTCCCAAGCTGTCGCCACACTGGCACGCGACGCGGCGGCATGTCTGGACCTGCCCGCAGCAGAGCGCACTAGGCTTTACCGTGCCGGGCTGACCGCGGGATTCGGGCGCCTGGGCGTGTCGAATGCCATCTGGGACAAGCCGGGGCCGCTCACCGTCGCCGAGTGGGAACGCGTCCGCCTCGCGCCGCAGCTCGCGGAGCGAATGCTGCGCCGATCCGCGGCGCTGGCACCAATAGCGAGCCTCGTCGGCCAGCAGCGCGAGCGTCTTGACGGGTCCGGCTACCCGGCCGGACTCGCTGGCGGCGCCATCCCGCCGGCAGCGCGCCTCCTGGCCGCCGCTGACAGTTACCAGGCCATGCTCGAGCCACGGCCACACCGGCCCGCCCGGTCAGCCAATGAGGCCGCCGGGGAACTGCGCTGCGACGCTCGCGCCGGGCGCCTCGATCCAGATGCCGCGGCCGCGGTGCTTGCCGCTGCTGGCCATCGCGTCACGCGCCCGGCAAACGTCGCCGGTCTCACCGCCAGAGAGATCGACGTCCTGCGCCTCGCCGTGCGCGGCCTGTCGAACAAGCAGATCGCAGCCAGCCTCGTCGTGGCACCAAAGACCGTCGGCAACCACATCGAGCACATCTACACCAAGATCGGAGTGTCGAACCGGGCAGGAGCAGCACTCTTCGCCATGCGCAACGGGCTTCTGCCAGACACCGGCCCCCATACCGAAGTCCCGACTGGCTGACACCGTTAAACACAACGCGCTCAGCCCAAGACCCCTGAATGGACACCTCGTGACGTCGTACCGGGCAACCTTGGCTCTCACGGGCTGACGATAACGATCAGAGCCTGACGGCAACAATTGGGCCAATTTATAATGGCACCATTATCGCTCTCCTGCGGCGAGGCCCGGCGTGCCGGCACGGGTAGTACTGCCAGTCACGATTCCGATACCCTCAAAAAACGTATTCGCACTCAGATGCCATGTGACGTGCGGCGATGCCTTTACTGTATGCCCAGCTAGGCACCGCAAACGGTTGTACAAGGTCGCACAGTGTCATTTTAATGTTACCCTATGAGTTTTTACGTTCAGGAGCCTGGACGGGGACGGTAAAGGGATAGTAATGTCAGGAGTTCCTGGGGGATATAGCTAAGGTCGGCCAGGCGCGTATCGCGCGGGCTGCGCAATCAAAGGCATTGCCCTGTCTTGGCTATTTCTGTACGCGCCAAATGCAAATCTCATGTCACGGGAGGCAAACACATGAGCAGAACACGCATCGCGATCGGAGTCTCCACAGCCGTGGGGGTAGTGGCCGCCTTGGGGGTGATGGCAGCGCCCACGGCCGGGGCACAAGCCCGCGGCCATGACGGCAGATTCGCGGTCATCGCCGACCATCTCAACAACCCACGGGGCCTCTCCCCCGCACCCGGTGGCGGGCTCTATCTCGCCGAGGCCGGGCGCGGCGGCAAGACCTGTATCAGCGGCGGCCCGGAAGGCGAGCTATGCCCGGGGCTGACCGGTTCGTTCGACCTGATTACCAAGGGCGGCCACGTCAAGCGGATCGTCACCGGCCTGATCTCCGCCTCTGGCGCCGGGGGTATCGCAGCGGAGGGACCCTCGTCGGTGTCCCGCGGCCCCCGTGGCACCTTCTACGGCTTGTTCGGGGCGAACACACACGTGGTTCCGCCGAAAGGCGCGATCCCTGACAACGTGCGCACCAAGGCCCTGGCGCAGCTTGGCCGGCTGTGGCTGGTCAAGCCGGGAGCCTGGGTGAAGAACGTGTCAAACGTCGGCGACCAGGACTGGGCATGGACCAAGCGCCACAGCGACCTCGGCCCCACGGACTGGCCCGACGCCAACCCCAACGCCGTGCTCTTCTCGCATGGGAGCCGGTACGTGGCGGACGCGGGTGCCAACGCCCTGGTGCGGGTCAAGTGGAACGGGAACGTGAGAGTCCTTCACTACCTCGCCATGCCGGCAAACTTCGAAGGTGACTCCGTGGCAACGTGCGTCGCGCGCGGCCCGGACGGGGCGCTCTACGTCGGGGAGTTGCTCAGCGGCTTCTACTCCCCGGAACACGCGCGCATCTGGCGGGTCACCGCCCATCACGCCACGGTCTGGGCGGGCGGCCTGACCACCGTGCAGGGCTGCGGTTTCGGCAGCGATGGCGCGTTCTACGCCACCGAATTCCAGACCGACGGGCTGACCGCCCAGAACCCGGCCGGGGACGTGGTGCGCATCAGCCAGAACGGCGAGCGCACCCGCCTTGGCGTGGGCAAGCTGTTCCAGCCCTCCGGCTTCGCCGCCGGGCCCAACGGCTCGATCTACGTCTCCAACTGCAGCATCGCCCCGGCCACGGGCATGGGCCCGCAACTGTGCCCCACCGGAGGCCAGGTAGTCCGCCTCGGGTAAACGCGCAACCGGCGATCCTTCGAAACGACGCGCAGCCGCTGCACAGCATCCCTGTACAGCGGCTGCGCGTCCGCGCATCAGTCGCCTCACTGATGATCATCCTGGCGACCCATGAAGAGTGCCCGGGTTGCGTTCTCGATGATGTCGCCTAGATCATCACCGCGCCCCTCGTGGTAGAGCGGCCCGGTGCCATCGGCGAGCAGCTGGCTGACCATCGCCACACCCTGAACCGCGACCGGGCCGGGCGCGGCCAGGCAGCCAGCCAGCTTGGCCATCGGCACGGCCGCCTGGCTGATCAGTGCCCGGTTAACCGGGACGCGCGCCGGGCGGAGGGCAGCCGCCGGTGAGCGCACGGCGGCCGGCGGCTGCCCGGCGGCCGCGAGTATCCGCTGCACGCTGGCGGCTAGCTCGCGGCGGACCTTCGCCGACGTCAGTGTCATGGCACGCGCAGCGAGGCCGGCGCTGGTCTCGGGACTGGCGCCGGCAGCGAGCTCGCGGTCCAGCCGCGCCGCGGCGCTTCGGGCCAGCACGCGATGCCACGGCCGCAGCCGCCGCAGCGTCAGCTGCCCCAGATCATCGCGGAGCAGTACATGCCTCGTGCGCTCCTGGCCCGCCCAGCGGCCGGTGCGCGTGCTGCCGGCCCTGGCCGCAATCGCGAACTTGTTCGTAGCCATGTGTCGTCCCCCGGTTCCCAGTCCTCTGCCAGATGCCGAACCACACCAGCCCCCGCTGGTCACCTGTACAGAGCAGCAGCAGAGCCCAGCTGATACAGCCGATGCCCGCAGGCGGCTCAGATCCGGATGCGCTCGTTCGCCGGGTCGTACATCGGGCGCAGCGAAACGACGGCCGGGCAGACCGCGGCGCCGATCTGGACCGTCCATTCGCCGGCATCCAGGTACGCCTGGTTGATCGGCTCGCCGGTGTCGATCATCGCCAGCCCGACGGCGCCTCCAAGGGTGAAGCCGTAGGACGCGGACCTGATGTACCCGGCGGGCGTGCCGTTGCGGTGCACCACCTCGGCGTGGAAAAGCAGCGGCACCGAGTCCTTGAGCAGCACCTGGACCAGGCGCCGGCACAGCGGCCCGCGCTCCTTCTGTGCCAGCACCGCCTCGCGGCCGATGAAGCCGCCCGGCTTGTCCAGCGCCACCGCGAAGCCAAGCCCGGCTTCCAGCACCGTGTCGGTGTTGTCGATGTCGTGGCCGTAGTCCCGGTAGCCCTTCTCCATCCGCAGGCTGCCGAGCGCCTTCAGCCCGGCGTGCCGCAGGCCGGCCGCGCGCCCGGCGTCGACAAGCCGGTCGTAGACGTGCACCGCCTGCTCGGCCGGGATGTACAGCTCATAGCCGAGTTCGCCGAGGTAGGTGATGCGGATGCAGAGCACGCGGGCGAACCCGATGTCGATCTCGACGGCGCTGCGGAACGGGAACGCCTCGTTGGACAGGTCGGCGGAGGTGACGGAGGCCAGCAGCTCGCGCGAGCGCGGGCCCTGGATGTTGAGCTGCGCGTACCCCGACGTCACGTCGGTCACGAAGGCGTGCGCGTCGCCAATGTTCCGGCGAAGCCAGGTCTCCGCGTGCCGGTGCGCGGTATCGGAGGCGACCACCCAAAACCGGTCCTCGGCCAGCTTGGTCACGGTGAGGTCGGCCTCCAGCGTGCCTGCCGGGTTGAGCCACTGGGTGTAGGTGATCCGGCCGGGCTTGCCGTTCACCTTGTTGGCGGAGACCCGGTCCAGGATCCGCCCGGCGTCACGGCCCCGCACGTCGAACTTGGCCATGAAGGCCATGTCCATCAAGATCACCCCGGTGCGCGCGGCATGATGCTCGGCCTCCCAAAGGCCGAAATAGTCCGGCCGTCCCCAGGACAGCTCGCCGGGATCCGGCTCCGCACCTTCGGGGGCGTACCAGTCGGCGCCCTCCCAGCCGCTGACGTCCTTGAAGCAGGCACGCTGGGCGACCAGCCGGTGATGCACCGGGGACACCTTGGCCCCGCGTGCGGTGCGCATGGACCGGCCCGGGTAGTGGGTCGCGTAGACCAGGCCCAGGGATTCCACCGTGCGGGTCGCCCGGTACTCGGGGTTGGCCTGGTAGCGGTGCAGCCGGTCGATGTTGATGCCGGTCACGTCGATGTCGGGCCGGCCCTCGGTGATCCACTGCGCGACCACCCGGCCGATTCCCCCGCCGGTCAGGATCCCGATCGAGTTCAGTCCGGCCGCGACGAAGTAGTTCTTCAGTTCCGGTGCCTCGCCGACGATCGGCAGCAGGTCGGGCGTGAAGCTCTCCGGGCCGCAGAAGAACTTCTTGATCCCGGCGTCCTCGGCCACCGGGACCCGGGACATGGCGCTCTCCAGGTACGGAGCCATCCGGTCCCAGTCCGGGGGCAGTTCACCGAAGGAGAAGCCGTCCGGCACGCCGCCTACGTTCCACGGCGCGCAGACCGGCTCGAACAGGCCAAGCATCAGCCCGCCGCCCTCTTCGCGGTAGTAGCCGTAGTTGGCCGGGTCCTCGAGCACCGGCCAGTCGCCGTCCACTCCCTCGATCGGCTCGGTCAGCAGGTAGTAGTGCTCGGCCGCCTGCAGCGGGATGTTCACCCCGGCCAGTTCGCCGAGCTGGCGGGCCCACATCCCGGCGCAGTTGACGACGTACTCGGCCTCGATGTCGCCCCGGGGCGTGCGCACGCCGGTCACCGCGCCGTCGCGCTGGGAGAACCCGGTCACCGGCACGCCCTCACAGATCCGCACGCCGCGCATCCGGGCGCCCTTGGCCAGCGCCATCGTCACATCGACCGGGTTCACCCGGCCATCGGCCGGGATGTAGAAGCCGGCCAGCACGTCGTCGACCCGCGCGAGCGGGAACAGGCCCGCGACCTCGGCCGGGGAGATCTCGTGCACCTCGACCCCGCACAGCCGGTTGAACGCGGCCACCCGGCGGTATTCCTCCAGCCGGCCCGGCTCGATGGCCAGTTCGATCAGGCCCACCTGCTTCAGCCCGGTCGCCTGCCCGGTCTCCGCCTCCAGCCGGGCGTACAGGTCCCCGGTGTACATCCGCAGCTCGGTCGAGGTCTGCGAGGTCGAGCCGAACGTGGCCATCAGCCCGGCCGCGTGCCACGTGGTGCCCGACGTCAGCCGGTCCCGCTCGAGCAGCACCACGTCGGGCACGCCCATGTGCCCCAGGTGGTAGGCGACCGACGTGCCGATGACGCCGCCGCCAACGACGACGACACGGGCGCGATCAGGGATGACGGTAGTGCCAGGCGTGGTCATGCGAGTTACATTCCGTTCGGTCGGCAGCTAGCTATACGGCGCCCGCCCCGCCGGGCGCGGCACCGCTGCCTGAGCATAAGCCCCGCTCAGGGTGGTGAGAAGGTGCGCCCGGGCCCGGCAATGGGGCCACGCCGGCCTGCTGCGGGAACGCATCGACGGCCGGGTAGGCCAGTAACGGCCGCCTTTATGTGTTGTGCTTCAGCGGCGAGATATCACGACGACAATGGCGCACCATCCTGGTTCACAATCATCAAACGGATCTGGCCCGCGAGGCTGGCCGGCCCGGTGAGCGATCCCGGCGGGCTGAAGCAAAGCCGATCGGCGGTCACCGCAATCGGCGCGTAATCTGGGCTGGTGAAGGCGGGAGGCGCCCTGGTGCTCGCCGCGGACCCCGTCGCGGCGGCGCGGCGGGCCGTGAGCGAGGCGCGGGCGGCACTCGGAGGCTCCTCCCCCTCGTTCGCGGTGCTGTTCGCTTCCGAGCATTTCTTCGGCGATGCGGAGGCCCTCGTCGCGGCGGTTGCCGGGGCAACCGGCCAGGTTCCGCTGATCGGCTGCGTGGCGGAGGCGGTGGCCGGCGGCTCCCGCGAGGTGGAGTCCGAGCCGGCCATCTCGCTATGGCTCGCCGCGGAGCTTGGCCCGGTCGAGACGTTCGCCATGGAGTTCGCCGGGACGCCCACCGGTGGCGCCTTCGGCGGCTACCGGTTCGACCAGCCGGCGGGCATCCGCCTGATGATCTGCGACCCGTTCACGTTCCCGGTCAGTGACCTGCTCGCCCACCTGAACGAGCACGTCCCCGAGGCCACCGTCATGGGCGGGATGGCAAGCGGCGGGCTGCAACTGCGGCAGAGCCGGCTGTTCCTGGACGGCCGGGTGCTCTCGCGCGGTGCGGTCGGCGCCAGCCTGCCGCAGGCCGAGGTCCATGCCCTGGTCGCGCAGGGCTGCCGTCCGGTGGGAAACCCGTACACCACCACCCGCGCCGACGGCAACGTGATCTTCGAGCTTGGCGGGCGCCCACCGCTGGAGCGGTTGCGGGACCTGGCGGCGGCGCTGCCTACCAGCGACAGGGAACTGCTCGCCCAGGGCGTGCACCTGGGGATGGTCATCGACGAGTACCAGGCCGAGCCGGGCCAGGGAGACTTCCTGATCCGCGGCGTGGCCGGCGTCGATCCGGAGTCGGGAGCCATCGCCGTGGGCGACGAGGTGGTGGTGGGCCAGACCGTGCAGTTCCATGTCCGCGACGCGGGCTCGGCCGATGAAGATCTCCGGCGCACCCTGGAGCGGGCAGCCGCGGCGCTCGGTACCCGCCGGGCGGCCGGTGCGCTCCTGTTCACCTGCAACGGCCGCGGGTCCCGGCTGTTCGCCGAGCCCGACCACGACGCCGGGCTGCTGGCGGAGGTGCTGGGCAAGATCCCGGTGGCGGGATTCTTCTGCGCGGGCGAACTCGGGCCGGTGGGCGGGCAGAACTTCCTGCACGCCTATACCGCCTCGATCGCCCTGTTCCCCGGCCCGGCCACCTAGAACGAGCCGCCCGGCGCCAGCAGCAATGGCCGGACAGAATTGACTTGCGGTTATTCCACCGGGCTGGTCGCGCACCGCGATGACTGGTGCAAGAGTGGTGTCTGATTGGACGCGATACTGGCCGGCCCCAGACCTGCCAAGCCCTATTGATACCAACGGTTGGCTAGCGCATGGTGAGGCGCTGTGGATGTGTAACGAGAACGAGTGGATCGTCCGCGAGGCATTCCTGGCCTACGACCGGGGCGACTTCGCACACATGATGGACTTTGTGGACGCGGGCCTGCAATGGACCTACCTCGACCCGGGACTGGCGGAAGCGGCGTCGCAGGTCTGCCGCGGCCGCGAGGAACTGGAGCGGGTGCTGCGCCTGCAGGCCGAGCTTGGGCTGCGCTCGGAGCTTGAAGAGGTGGTCGCCGCCGGGGATCAGGTGATCCTGGTGATGCACACGCCAGGACTCGACAAGCACCGCGGCAGGCAGGCCGGCGACCGGACCTATGACGTGGTCACCGTCAGGGACGGCCGGATCGCCGAAATACACGCCTGCCGCGACCATAGCGAGGCGCGCACGCTCGCCGGGATCGGCTAGCCGGCCTTGTGCGCCGGTGCGCCGAGTGGCGTCGCCCGATGACCGCCCGGCTCACCCGCCGCCCGGGCGGGCCTGCCCGGCTGCGGGCGCTGCTGGAATCCGGGCAGACGATCGTGGCACCGGGCGCGTTCGATCCGCTGGCCGCCCGGCTGGTGGAGGAGGCCGGGTTCGCCGCGGTGTATATGACCGGGTTCGGGACCTCGGCGGCGCTGCTCGGGCGGCCGGACGTCGGATTGCTGACGATGACCGAGATGGCCGACAACGCCGCGCGGATCGCGGCCTGCGTGGACATCCCGGTGATCGCCGACGCCGACACCGGTTACGGGAACCCGATCAACGTGATCCGCACCGTTGGGGCCTACGAGGCGGCCGGCGTGGCCGGGATCCATATCGAGGACCAGGTCGCCCCGAAGAAGTGCGGGCACATGGACGGCAAGCTGGTCATCCCCGCGGAGGAGATGGCCGCCAAGATCCAGGCGGCGACCGAGGCCAGGGCCAACCCGGACTTCGTCATCATTGCCAGGACCGATGCTCGCGCCGTGGAGGGCTTCGAGCAGGCCCTGGCACGTGCGCGGCGCTACCTGGAGGCCGGCGCGGACGCGCTGTTCATCGAGGCGCTGACCAGTGAGGCTGAGATCGCGAAGGCGGCGAGCGAGTTCCCGGGCGTGCCGCTGCTCTTCAACTGGGCCGAGGGTGGCAAGACCCCGCCGGTCAGCCTGGCCCGCCTGCAGGAACTGGGCTACCGGATCGTCATCTTCCCCATCAGCACGCTGCTCGCGGCGACCGCTGCGATGCGCCGGATACTCCGGGAGATCTCGCGGCACGGCACTCCCGCCGCCGCGCTCGGCGACCTGCCCGGCTTCGGCGAGTTCGTCGACTTCATCGGCTTGCCCGAGGTCCGCGCGGCGGAGCAGCGCTACACCGCGGATCCGTCCGCGGACTGACAAGAACCGGGAACTCCGAACCCGGGGCCGCACCGGGCCCGCTTGGCGGCCCGGGCGCGGCGTGTCAGCGGACCTGGGGCATGACCTCGGCCGCGAGCAGTTCCAGGTGGTCAAGATCGTGCAGGTCGAGGACCTGGAGGTAGGCGCGCGTGGCTCCGGCGGCCGCGAACTGGCCAAGCTTGTCCACGATCTCGGCGGGCGAGCCGGCCAGGCCGGTCTGCCTGAGGTCGGCCAGCGACTCGCCGGTCGCCTCCGCGCGGCGGGCCAGTTCGGCCTCGCTCCGGCCGCAGCAGACGGTCTGCGCGGCCGAGTACACCAGCGATCCTGGCTCACGGCCGGCCTCCTGGCAGGCCTGGCGCACCCGGCCGAACGCGGCCGTGCTGTCGGGGATGCTGGCGAACGGGATGTTGTACTCGTCGGCGAAGGTCGCCGCCAGCCGCGGCGTCTGGCGCTGCCCGACGCCGCCGACCAGGACCGGCGGGCGTGGGCGCTGGACCGGCTTGGGCAGCGCCGGCGAGTTGGCCAGCGAGTAATACGTGCCGTCGAACGAGAACTTCTCATCCTCGGCGGTCTCCCACAGCCCGGTGATGATCTTCAGTTGCTCCTCCAGACGGCCGAAACGGTCGCCCAGCGGCGGGAACGGTATGCCATAGGCGGTGTGCTCGGCATCGAACCAGCCGGTGCCGAGCCCGAGTTCGGCCCGGCCACCGCTCATCTGGTCCACCTGTGCCACGGTGATCGCCAGCGCCCCGGGGAGGCGGAACGTGACCGGGCTCATCAGCGTGCCCAGCCGGATCCGCGAGGTTTCCCTGGCCAGGCCGGCGAGGGTGATCCAGGCGTCGGTCGGGCCGGGCAGGCCGGACCCGGCCATGGTCAGGTAGTGGTCGGAGCGGAAGAACGCGTCGAAGCCGAGTTCCTCGGCGGCCCGGGTGACAGACAGCAAGGTCGCGTAGTCGGCGCCCTGCTGAGGCTCGGTGAAGATCCGCAGCTGCATGCGCCCATACTGTCAGCGCGGCGGCCGCTGACGCCGGGGGGCCGCGCCGGCCCGGCACTGCCGCCCGGCAGTGGGTTCCTGTGAACTGGGCAAACGCCCGGTGGTGGGGAAATGAGCAATCGTTGCTCAGGCGCCCGGTGGTGCGGACGAAGGATCGTCACGGTAGCAACCTGAACAAGGAGACCTACCATGACTGTTTGCACGGACACCGCCGCGCCTGCCGAGGCGACCGCGGTCAGCATCTACCGGGCGATCGGCGGCCGGGCGGCCGTTACCGCCGCGGTCGACGGCCTCTACGGGAGGCTCATCGCCGACCCGGTGCTCGGCAGGTTCTTTCCCCAAGGCGTCGCCGCCAAGCACCGTGCGTACGTCGTCACGGTCCTCGGTGAGGCGCTTGGCGGCCCCGAGCGCTACCGGGGACCTGACCTTGTCGAGACACACCGCGGCCTGGGCATCACCGACGCCGACTTCGACCGGACCGCAGGCCATCTCGCCGCGACCCTCGACTCCCTGGGTGTGCCCGGCCACCTGGCCGACCAGATCGTCGGGATCGTGGCCGGGCTGCGCCCAGCCGTGGTAACAGCCTGACTGGGCAGGCATAGCGGATTCCGGTGATCGACGATGGCCTGCCCTGAACGGAGCTGGCATGCTGGCCGATGTGGTCATGACGTTGCCGCGATGGCCGATCGTAGGCCGGCGGCCGGAGCTTGAGGTGTTCGCGCGGGCTCTGGGCTCGGGCGAACGGGCGGGCCTGGTGATCTACGGGCGGGCCGGGGTCGGGAAGACCCGGCTGGCCGATGAGTGCGCCGGCCAGGCGGCAGCGAGTGGTCATCCGACGCTGCGGGTAGCGGGCAGCCGGACGACCGCGTTGCTGCCGCTTGGCGCGGTAGCCGCCCTGCTCCCCGACGGGCTCGGGCGGCTCGGCCCCGACGGGCAGGTCAACGCGGTGGCGCTGTTCGAACAGACCCGCCGGGCACTACACGAGCGCCATCGTGGCCGCCGCCTGATGATCGTGGCTGACGACATAGCGCTGCTCGATGTCGCCTCGCTGGCGCTGCTCGGGTATCTGACCGCACAGCGGGCGATCTTCCTGATCGCCACGGTGCGCACCGGCGAGCCGGTT
>Ga0306926_10002586_pt1 | contig 18427 bp, 15 predicted proteins | sample flu12Cox44000178_FD_203759 | JGI IMG/M metagenome (GOLD analysis project Ga0306926, IMG submission 203759) | Lab enrichment of tropical soil microbial communities from Luquillo Experimental Forest, Puerto Rico - flux8day.12C.oxic.44.000.178 (v2)... | ecosystem: Environmental > Terrestrial >... | reverse complement strand
CTGGCGGTGTAGCTGGAGTGGCATCTACAGGGAAAGGGGCAACATCAGCCTCAATCACCTGGGCAACTTCGGTGGCCATGGTTTCAGACGGGGCAGGGCCTTTTGCCAGCCTGGGTACCTGATCTTCAACCGTAAGTTCGGAAGGCTTGGTCTTTTCCGCAACAGCAGCGGGCGGAACCGGAGGCGCGATGGGCACTTTCGGCGGCGGCACTACCACAGCAACTGGTGGACGCGCCGCAGCGACAGACTGTGGAGTGATCATGCGAGGCGCCGGCTTCGGCGGCTCGACGGGAGCAACAGGAGCCGCGCTTGCCGCAGGTACAGCGGGCTTCGGCGGAACGGACTTTGCTGGCACAGCAGCCGCCGGAGGTACGGTCTGCCGCAGGGGCGGAGGCGCAGCCGGACGGGCGGGCGTCGCTGGCTGGACGGCCCTCTGCGTGATCGCCTTCAGCACATCACCCGGTTTGGAGATGTGCGAGAGGTCAATCTTGGGCTTGAATTCTTCAACCACGGGCGCACGCGAGCCGCCACGAGTGGTACCGGGCTCACCATGCTCCTGGTAGTACTTCTTGACGGCCTCCGCTTCTTCTACTTCGATAGAACTGGAGTGCGTCTTTTTTTCGGCTACTCCAACCTTGGCGAGAATGTCGAGAATTACCTTGCTCTTTACCTCGAGCTCTCTCGCGAGGTCGTTGATTCGAATCTTTGTTGCTTGCATTCCGCCCTTCGTTCCTCCGTGTTGTACCGTTCCCCTACGACGTCATAGCACCCTCACGGTGATTTCTTGAATTTCTGCGGGTTGAGCTGCTCATTTGCGCCTCACCAAAGCCGCCCCCTCGAAATCCCTATTGGCCCTTGCCGGGCTCTTCTTCCTCGGCAACGCTCTCCCCTTCGACCACGGGACGCTCATGCGTGGTCACCTCAGCCTCGTCTGCTGGAGGGACATTCTCCACTCCATCGACAACCTCTGCTTCGTAGTACTGGCCTTCCTCAGCCAGCTCTTCCACGGATTCCTCCGACGCTTCGGCTTCCTCAGGCAAACCCATGGTGTCCCCGGATTGGCCGCCCGAGTCAGCACCCGCGAAATCATCCTCGCCAGCAAACTCTGCGCCGGCATTCTCAGGCAGAGGAGTGTCTTCGCTTCCAGGAAGCGGGTTCTCTTCCGACTCGGTGGTTTCCAATTGCGCTCCAGCAATCTCTGCGGTTCCGGCGACTTCTTCTCCTACCTCCGCCAGGTCTGCTGGCTCTGCTCCAACTTCTCCCTCGACGCCAAGAGCTTCCGCCTCGGCGCCGGTCTCCTGCGCCGCTTCCAAGCTGGAGAAGTAGTTGTTGACGGCGATACTGATCTTTTCCACCGTCTTCGGCCCGATGCCCGGCACTTCCTCCAGCTGCTCGGGAGTCATGTCAGCCACTGCCTCAACCGTGGTGATACCGGCAGCTACCAGCTTCTCAACGATGCTCGCGTCGAGGTCAGGAACGGTCTCTAGCGGCGTAGTGGTCTGAGCCATCACTGCGCTCATCTGCTGCTCGACCTCCTGGCGCTTCTCTTCTTCGCTCTTGATGTCGATCTTCCAACCCAGCAGCTTCGCAGCCAGGCGAACATTCTGGCCCTTCTTGCCGATGGCCAGTGAGAGCTGGCTGTCGTCGACAATCACTTCGAGGTGTTTCTCCTGACCTTCGAGGACCGTCACGCGGCTGACTTTGGCAGGCTGTAGTGCCTTCTCTGCAAAAGTGACCGGATCTTCGTGATATTCGATGATGTCGATCTTTTCGCCGCGCAGCTCGCGAATGATCGACTGCACCCGCATCCCCTTCATCCCGACGCATGCACCTACGGGATCGACATCCTTGTCCTTTGACATGACGGCAATCTTGGTGCGCTCGCCGGCTTCCCGGGCGATAGCGCGGATCACAACGGTGTTGTCGTAGATTTCCGGCACTTCCGTCTGGAACAGGTGCGTCACCAGCTCCGGTACCGCACGCGATACCACAACCTGCGGACCCTTCGATGCTTTCTCGACGCGAGCAATGACCACCCGGGCGCGCTCGCCGGGAGAGAAAGATTCCAGCCGCGACTGCTCCTTTTTTGGCATGCGAGCCTCGGCCTTGCCGAGGTCGACGATCACGTCTTGGCCCTCGATTCGCTTGATCGTCGCGTTGATGATTTCACCGACTCTTCCGATGTACTCGTTGTAGACAGTGTCTCGCTCGGCTTCGCGTACCTTCTGAAAGATGACCTGCTTGGCCAGCTGCGCCGCGATCCGCCCGAGTACGTCAGTAGGCTTGTAGGTGCGCAGTTCCCCGCCGATTTCGGCAGCGGGGTCGACGCGTTTGGCATCTTCCAGCGCGATCTGCGCGACAGGATCCTCCACCTGCTCGGGAGTCTCGACGATACTCTTCACCGCATATGCCCGAATCTGGCCGGTGTCCTTGTCGAGCTCGGCGCGCAGGTTCTCCTGCGTCTTGTAATACTTTCGGGTGGCCACAACGATGGCGTCTTCCACCGCGCTGACAACGATTTGCGGATCGATCCCCTTCTCGCGGCTCAGAGCGTCGATTACGTTGTACAGTTCACTCGCCATAAAATACCTGCCACCTTACCCGTTTGATTTCTTGCGCACTCCACCCGGCAGCTCAGGAACCAGGTTCGCCCTCTCCACATTCGCGAGGCTGATCTCAACTTGCACTTCCGCGTCATCCGCCCGATGTTTCTTGCTCTTCTTCCTGCTGGCCAACTCCAGGACAAGCTGTCCATCGTGAAATTCCTTGAGGCGCCCCTCATAGTGTCGATTGCCATTGACCGGATCGCGGGTCGTCAGCTTCACCAGGCTCCCTGTAAAACGCTCGAAGTCGCTCGGCCTGGAAAGCTTGCGATCCAACCCAGGCGACGAAACTTCCAGCAAATATGAGCCGCCTGGCACGGCATCTTCCACGTCGAAGATGGTCCCCACTTCCCGGCTGAAGTTGGAGCAGTCGTCATGTGTGATTCCGCCCGGCTTGTCGAGAAAGATGCGTAGCATACGGGCTTTGCCACCACCGCGCAGCTCGACATCGACCACTTCCAGGCCGCTGGAATGCGCCACGCGCTCGACGATCTCCTGCACCTTTTCGAGGCCGGTTGCCATTGCTGTCCCAAGACCGCTGTTGGCAAGTAGGCGAAACCTGCCCGGCAGGCTTCCAACACCGCCTGAACTCGCCGTCAAGCAGCGGATTGCAAGGTGGAAATAAAAAGTGGGCTCGCGCCCACCGATGTGCTTCGCCGAATTCGCCTACCAAACCCGGTGCGGCGACTAGAGCCACTAAGACACAACAGTACCTTACTCAATATACGCCATATAAGGCAGAAAAACAACGCTTTGCCGGACACCCACAATTGGCGAAGCGCTCCACTTACCGGCACAGAAAACGACCCGAATGGACGAGTTTGGCGAGTTCGAGACCATGCCTGGGAGCGCGGCATTACTGAGCGCTGTGTGCTTTTGGCAGCACGACACACGCCGCATAAGTCTCATTCCGGGAGCCCATCCGAACGACCGTCGGTGGGACGAGGACCTAATTGCGAACCCGTCAGATCACCCTGTACAATCAATTTGCTCCTTGAACAATGGGCTGTGTTTCTCACTCGTAACGATCCCGTGCCGAAGTGGCGGAATTGGCAGACGCGCATGGTTCAGGTCCATGTACCCGCAAGGGTGTGGGGGTTCGAGTCCCTTCTTCGGCACCAATCCATGGTCAGATTCCCGAGATTTCTCACTCTGTGGGGATTCGCGCTTAAGGCTCCACGAAAGTCGAACCTCATCCCGGAGGCCATCCCAGGTCGCGGCCACCCAGTAAGTGCAGATGCAGGTGGAACACCGAATGCCCTGCGCGTGGGCCGACGTTGTACACGGTGCGGTAACCGTCCTCGATGCCGCGCTCGCGGCCGATCTTGGCAGCAATGAGGTTGCAATATCCGATGATCTCGGCATCCCCTGGCTTGGCTTCTTTCAGGCTGACCAGATGCTCCTTGGGGACGATGAGCACGTGCGTGGGCGCCTGCGGATTGATGTCCTCGAAAACGTAGACCTTGTCATCTTCGTATACCTTCTTCGAAGGGATCTGGCCCGCAATGATCTTGCAAAACAGGCAGTTAGGATCCATGAGAGTGTCTGCCCCAAGGCTTCTGCCGATCATGGTAACAGCTGCACCTGGGGTCTTGCGTCTTCCGGTCAACCGTCATTCGACCGAGCTTTGACTCCGATCGGTCTTCTTCCGGATGACAACGGCTGGATCTGTGAAGCTGATGTTCATCGTTGCTTCGGGGTGTCGCGTAGGCGCTTGACACGACTTCGCCAGCACGTTCTACTGTTCCCGACTCTGAAGGGTGAGGCCGAATGTCTCTGTCTCCGCTGGTGGAAGTCGAAGACGAGCTTGAGCAGGCGGGTAAACCCCCCGGTCCATGCGTCATGGTCGTATTCGGAGCAACCGGGGACCTGACTCAGCGCAAGCTTGTTCCGGCACTGTACAACCTGGAAAGAGCGCACTTACTGCCCGGTCATTTCGCGGTTCTGGGGGTGGCGATCGACGAACTCCCTGAGGACGAGTTTCGTAACAAGGTCACTCATTTTCTCGAGGCAGAGGACCATAGCAGCCCGGCCTGGGAGCACTTTCACGAATGCCTGTACTACCAGCGTGGCGACTTCGGCGACGACGCCACCTACGAGAAGGTTCGAGAGAGACTCGCCGAAATTGACCAGCATCACGGCACGGACCAGAACTACCTCTTCTACCTGGCCACGGCGCCAAAGTTTTTCGCGGAAATCGTCGAACACCTGGGCGCTTCGGGACTGTCCAATCAGGACGCCGGCCATTGGCGGCGAGTGGTCATCGAAAAACCGTTCGGGCACGACCTTGAGTCGGCCATGTCGCTCAACCGCAGAGTCAAGTCGGTCCTCGGAGAGGACCAGATCTTCCGCATCGATCACTATCTCGGCAAAGAGACGGTGCAGAACATCATGGTCTTTCGCTTCAGCAACGGGATCTTCGAACCGATCTGGAACCGTCGCTACATCGATCACGTGGCCATCACCAATGCCGAGACTGTGGGTGTCGAACAGCGTGGCGGCTATTTCGACAACGCAGGCACGTTGCGCGACATGGTGCCCAACCACATGATGCAACTGATCAGCCTGACCGCGATGGAACCCCCTGCTTCGTTCAGTGCGGATGCAGTCCGCGATGAGCAGGCCAAAGTTTTGCACGCCATCCAGCCGCTGAGCTCGGAAGATGTGTTGCACCAGACAGTCCGAGGCCAATATGGCGAGGGCATGATTGGACACGAAAAAGTGCGAGCGTATCGGATGGAGCCCGGCGTGTCGCGTGAGTCGAAGACCGAGACCTTCGTGGCCATGAAGCTTAACGTCGATAACTGGCGGTGGGCGGGAGTTCCGTTCTACCTCCGCACCGGCAAGAGTCTGGCCAAGCGACACACCGAAATTACCATCCAGTTCAAACGCGCGCCGTTTCAACTGTTCCGGCAAACGGCTATCCACAAGTTGCAGACCAACCGGCTCGTGATTCAAATTCAACCCGATGAGGGAATGGCACTGAGCTTTGGCGCCAAAGTGCCCGGGCCGCTGCTACGTATCGGTTCCGTGGAGATGAGTTTCGAATATTCCAGATATTTCGGCACCGAACCCAATACGGGTTATGAGGTCCTGCTGTACGACTGCATGATTGGCGACGCTACGCTGTTTCAGCGTGCCGACATGGTGGAGGCAGGTTGGCAGATTATCGATCCCGTACTGGATGTCTGGAAGGCGCTTCCGGCACGTAACTTCCCCAACTATGCTGCCGGCGCTTGGGGGCCAAAGGAAGCAGACGATCTGATGGAACGTGACGGCCGACAGTGGAGGAAGATTGCATGATTCTTGTAGGCGACATCGGCGGTACCAATGCGCGGCTGGCGGCGTTCGAGACAGAAGGCAACCGTCTGTGCCGTGCAGTGGAAAAAATTTATCCCAGCAAAGAACACAATGGACTGGCGGAGATCGTAGCCGACTTCACCAAGACGGAAGGCATTCCGGCGCAGGCCGCTTGTTTCGGAGTCGCCGGGCCGGTGCGTGGCGGGCGCAGCCAGATTTCGAATCTGCCGTGGGTGATTGACTCGCGTGAGCTGGCCGCCCAGCTCAGGTTGCGCAGCGTGGGTTTGATCAATGACCTCGAAGCATTCGCTTATAGCCTCGACGTACTGGAATCGCAGGATTTCGTCACCCTCGCGGAAGGCGCGGAAAGCCCCGAGGGAAACACGGCCGTTGTCTCGGCGGGTTCGGGCCTTGGGGAGGCGGGTCTCTACTGGGACGGATTCCGGCATCATCCTTTTGCGTGCGAAGGTGGACATACTGACTTTGCACCCAAGACCGACCTGGAACTCGAGCTGATGCAGTACCTGATGAAGAAATATGACCACGTCAGCTTCGAGCGCATCCTCTCCGGTCCTGGAGTAAAGAATATTTACGATTTCCTCCGCGATACCGGCAAGGAAGAAGAGCCGGCGTGGTTGCGAGACCAACTGGCCGTCTCGCCCGACGCACCTGCCATGATTTCGGAGCTGGCGGTGACACAGAAAATTCCCATTTGCGACCGTACACTGTCGATCTTCGTCAGTGTCTTCGGGTCAGAAGCAGGCAATTGCGCCCTGAAGTTCATGTCCACCGGCGGAATTTATATCGCAGGCATAGCAGCGAAGATCGTCTCCAAGATGCAGGAGCCGAGCTTCATGGGTGCCTTCCTGAACAAGGGCCGCATGCGGTCACTGCTCAAGGAAGTTCCTGTCAAGATCGTGTTGAACGACGACTCGGGACTGATTGGTGCAGCTCGATTCACGCTGGTGCAAAAGGCGTTCCGAATCTGATGTATTGGCGTCCTCTACAGCCTCTCGGCAGCCAGATGGATACGCCATGGCTTCCAGTAATAACGGCTCCAGCCTTCGGTGACGTCTTTGTGGTCGTACTCGGGAACGTTCACATGCACAAGGTCCACCCGTCCTCCCGATTTTGTCTTGCTGAAGACCAGCACAAGGATCGAATCTGGATCCTCTTTCTTCCAGGACGTCGACCGCCACGATTGAACGATCATCTTCCTCGGTACGATCAGTAGATTTTTGCCCCGCAATTGACCGCCGAATGCAGTGAACGAAGCTCCCGCCTTGCGGCCGAGCTTCGCCGGAGATCCCGTTGCCTTCGAATGCTGCCCAGAATCCATGTACAACTCGTACAGGGTCTCAGGAGAAGCGTCGAATTCCACCGACTGCTGGATCGCCTTGGTCATCTCACACCTTCTTTGGCGGAGACTATATCGCAACCTTCCAACACTTGCACAAGGCAGAAAGACGGCGCCGGCGAATGAAACACCAGCGCCGCCAGGGGCAGAAACCTTTAGAAGATGAACTTCAGTCCGAGTTGCAGGATGCGTGCAGGATGAGCCACTCCGATGTACAGAAAGCTCGATGACCCGAGACAACTGGGATCACCTGCGGAATTATTCGGGCCCCCGTAGCAGCCCATGGCATTGTTGGAAGCCGAGAACCCATTGGCGGCAGCGGTGCCGCCCCCGGCTCCCCCTATCGGGCCCCACTCGGTGTGGTTGAAAATGTTGAACGCCTCTGCCCTGAATTCAAAGTACATGTTCTCCTTGACGGCAATGTTCTTATACAGCGCCATGTTGAAGTTCCAATAACCGGGGTTACGTAAGGAATTTCTGCCGGCGTCGCCAAATGTCAGGCCTTGCGGAGCGGCGAAGGCAGATGGATTGGCGCCTAAAGGACCAAAGCCGGCAAGCGGCACGTTCGGTATACCGATTGTGGGATTTCCGATCAAGTCCGGATACGAGCCGGATCCGACGCTATTACCCACTCCAGCGTTGTCGCCATAGTTCGCAGCATTCGTTGGCGTGTAGGGCGTTCCCGTCTGCGCAGTGAAGATGCCGGAATACTGCCATCCCCCCAGGATCTTGGGTGCCAGTCCCGGATTCCGGAAAAAGGGCAAATCGTACACCCACCCGACATTCAGCATATGTCGAATGTCAAATGCGGAACCGGCGCGGTTCGCTGCCGGGTCATAGGTATTTACGAAGTCGCCGTCATAGCGGTCGGAGGAGTCGTCAATCGAGTGGCTCCAGGTGTAGGCAAGGTTGATTTGAAGAGCTCCGACGTTCCTTCGCGCTGAAAACTGGAAGGCATTGTAAGTGGACGAAGCCGCATTCTGAAGCTGCGTTATGGAGCCAACGCCAAAATAAGGACGGGATGGATTGGGATCGGCACCACAAGCTACGTTGAGGTTGATAAGTGCCTGACCGGTGATCGGCACCCCACTTGGCGTCAACTGTGTCTGGCAGTCGTTTGTCGTATTATCGATTCCCCCGATGGGTTCGCCTGGCTTGTAGGGGTTCAACGCAGCCGGCACGGGATAGATTTGGTTCAAGTCATCCTGACGATTCAGATGGGTACCCTTGCTGCCTACATAAGCCAGTGTGATGACGGTGTCCCTGAATATCTCGTGTTGTATGTCAAGGTGCCATTGCTGGACGTAAGGCCATACAGCTTTGGTGGGTATCGAGATGAAAGTCAACGGGAACATGGGCGAGGACCCCGTCAGGCCGCCTCCGATGTTGGGATAACCGGAGATGTTGTACTGCGTCACTGTCTGGATCAGCGGCGACGACTGCCCTTCCAGACTTTCGGTGTTTGCTTCATTGCCGTTCGTATGTTCAAAAAAGATGCCGTAACCAGCCCGGATAGCGGTCTTACCATCGCCAAAAGGATCGTAAGCGAATCCCACGCGTGGCGCGGGATTGAATAGATGGCCACTCATGCAGCCAGCCGGAACTCCATTCACTCCGCATTGCACCAGGCCATCGAAAGAGTTGCCCGTTCCCGGTATCAGCGCTCCCTGGAAACCAGTCACGCTGCCGCTGGTGTCGATCTGGGGTGCGCCAGCTGGGTTGTAGACCGAGGGAGTCCAGTTGTAAGCGTGGTGGTACTTTTCCCTGTAAGTGCCAAACATGCTGATACGCAGCCCGAGGTTCAACGTAAGCCGGTCTGTGGCACGCCAATCGTCCTGGAAATAAGGTTCAAAAATCTTGTACCGGTTATAAAACTTTACATTGGTACTGGCTTGCTGGAAGTTTGCGATTTGCCCCATCAACAAATCGGCGAAGCTATTTCCGGTACTAACCGAAGTGGCGCTGGTGTTGAAGCTCAGCGACCCGTTGACCAGTTGGCTACTCAACTCATTCTTCTGCGCGGCGACAAAATAACCGCCAAACTGCAGGTTGTGGCGGCCCACAATCTTGGTGACATTGTCACGGTAGGTGTAAGTAGGGTTTGAGTTGTATGGTCCTTCGGGCCATTCGCCGTTGGGATCTTCATAGAACGTTCCGCCGTACGCGGCGTTGCCGGTCAAGGTGATTGCCGGTAGCTTTCCGCCAAAACCGTTGTTGAAGATCGCGCCCATCGGCAAGTTCGCCGGACGCTGCCATGCGTCCGGGTTCGGATATCCGGTGGAAAGAAAAGTGATATGGTCGGTCGTGTAACTGGCAACAAACTCATTCACTAAGGTAGGTGAAGGATTCCAGTTCAAGCGGGCCACCACGCTCACCGCCGGCCCTATAAAGTTGGTTTGTACCGTGGGAAAGGCGCTACCCGTGAACACTGTCGTCGGTGTGACCGTGTTCCAGGAGTCGTGCGTGTAGCGGAACATCGCGCGCCACTTGGATCCGATGTTCTGGTCTACGCGAATCAACTCTTCGCGCCAGTTCGTGGGCTGGGTCGGCGAGGCATTGTACAGAGCCGCTCCGGGCACACCAGCATTAGCCACCGGGATCAGTGGAAGAAGTGCGGCTCCAGCGGGACTGATCGGCACCTGGTTATTTGGAAAGTACTGCCCCGTAGCAGGATTGATTGGACAATCGGCAAACGAACCGGTGGTCTGATTGGGACAAAGGTCGTTGAAGTTGCCTTGTCGCTCAGGGCCAGAGGGCACAAGCGCATTGAAAACTTGGCCGGGTACGCTCTCCTTGCGCCACTCCTGCGACCAGAAGAAGAACGTCTTCTGCCGATCTTTGTTGAAATGGCCCGGGATAAAGATTGGCCCGCCGAGCGTATAACCAAAATCGTTCTTGTGATACGGCGGAACTTCAGACTGGAAGTAGTTTCGCGCATTGAAATCGTTGTTGCGCACAAACTCGTAGAGATCTCCGTGGAAGTCGCGGGTTCCTGACTTCGTCTCCACTTCCACGGTGCCGGAACCGCTGCGACCATATTGCGCGCCGTAGTTTGAGGTCAGTACAGTGACCTCGGCAATTGCATCGATGCTCGGATAAACGTTGAGCGATGCATTGCTGCCGTTATCCATGTTGTCGCCGCCGTCGAGCTCCCAGTTGTTGTACTCGGTCCGCCCACCATTGAAGCTAAAGGCCACATTGCCGTTAATTCCGACTGTGCCCTCGTCTTGTCCACTCTGATTGTTCACCCCGGGAGTCAGGGTCGCCAGCTGGGTAAAGTTGCGCCCGTTCAACTGCAGCTGGGCGATTTCCTTACCGGTGATAACGCCGGAAAGTTCCGAAGACTGGGTCTGAACAGCGCCGATGCCAGTAGCTTCGACGTTCACTTCCGCGGTCGAACCGCCCACCACCAGTGTGGCGTCGGCGCGCGCTTTATGGGCGACCCGCAAAATGATACCGTTGGCCTGATACTTCTTGAAGCCCGCGGCATCGACCTCAAGATTGTAGGAACCACCGGGCAAGCCGCTAACCATGTATTCACCGTCGCTATTCGTCTTGGTGACGTGATTGATGCCGTGCTCGGGGCTGCGGATGGTTACGTTCGCATTGGGAACGGCCGCACCACTAGGATCACGGACCGTACCGGTAATCTGTCCGGTATCCTGGGCCAAGGCAATTGCTGCAAACATCAGGCAGAACCACAGAAGTCCGCTCCAGTACTTCATACCCGCCCCCTAACGTTACTGGATACGACGCCGATTTCGAAACCCCAAGCCAGGCAACGCGAAGTTGACACCGCAGTGAGGTTTAAAACGATTTAATACAACTCCACACGGGGACTCTCTGTCAAGTGCAAAAGCTGCCGCTCCCAGAGCGGCTAAACAGCCTGGGTTGACTGTCGCACCTTCAGTGTGGGATCAACCAGTGTCACACTCCCATGGGACACGGCAGTGGTGCCTGTAAGGTTGTTCCAGATCGTCTCGGAGGCAAATCTTCCCATCTCCAGCATCGGCTGGCGGATCGTGGTCAGGCTTGGACTGGCCAAGGCGGCCATCGGAACGTCGTCGAACCCCACGACCGAACAATCCTGCGGCACACGCCGCCCGCTATCAGCCAAGGCGCGGATGGTGCCGAATGCGGTCATGTCATCGAACGCAGCGATCGCCGTGAAATCTGTTTTCGCATGCAAAAGCTGCTTCGTAAGGTCGGCTCCGGCGGTAAACCCGGACAGTGGATCCGACGACGCCGACATCACTCTCACCAGGGAGGACTGGATCGGTAGACCGGCTTCCTTGGCGAATCGCTGCATGCCTGCCCAGCGGCGGCTGGTGTCGGCGAGCTGCTTTGGCCCGAGAATGAAGGCAACGTTGCGATGGCCGAGCTCGTAGAGGTGTTTCAGGGCCAGGTAGCCGCCAACCTCGTTGTCTACCAGGATCGAACCGATTCCCGACCGGTGCAGATCACGTCCCACGACCACGGTCGGCAGATTGCGCTCGACCACGCTCTTTAACGCGTCGATTTTCACGAACAGCCAGTTCGCTACAACGATCAGGCCTTCGACGCGGCGGTCGACCAACATCTCCAAATAACGTCCAAAACGGTGGAGGTCATTGTGCGCATCCATGACCACCGGAATGTATTCCGTCGGCTGCAAACGTACATCAATACCCCGAAGAATCAGAGTGCAAAACGGATCGAAGAGGTCGAACACCACCACCCCGATCGTATTGCTGCGCTGGTTGCGCAAAGAGCGTGCAAAGACGTGCGGCCGGTAGCCGAGACGATCTGCGACCTCACGGATGCGTCGCCTTGTCTCCGCCCGGAGGTGATTCGACAACGGAGCTTCATTGAGCACAATAGAGACAGTCGAGGCGGAATAGCCGCTCTGCCTGGCAACATCCACCAGCGTGATCGTCTTGGGTGGTGCCGTTTTCGGACTCAAGGCACAAACAAGATAACACCCCTATGCAAGCCTGATCCAACTTTGGCTTCTCCGCATGGAGATGAGTTGATACGATTTAAGCGCGGATAAACTGATTTCGTATCGGCCGCCTGCGATGCAATACAATCGCGAATGCCCAGTCAGCTGGACCTTTTGGGCACGCTTGCACCAAAAGTCGGCCAGAAAGGACCTATGCGTTATCGAAAACTTGGCAGATCCGGATTGAGGGTCAGTGAGGTTGGTTACGGCGCATGGGGTATCGGGAAAAGCTTTTGGATCGGAGCAGATGACGACGAGTCCCTGCGATCGCTCAAGGCGGCACGCGCGGCTGGGGTGAACTTCTTCGACACTGCGCTGGCCTACGGCGACGGGCACAGTGAGCGGTTGGTCGCACGGGCTTTTGGCAAGTCGAGTGAAATCATCATCGCCAGCAAGGTACCTCCCAAGGACCGTTTCTGGCCCGTGAAGCCAGGGTCGCCCCTACAAAATACCTTTCCCAGGGAGTACGTGGGGGGATGTCTCGAGGAGACACTAAACAATCTGGGCCGCGAGAGTGTCGATGTGTATCAGTTCCATACGTGGATCGACGACTGGGCGGCCAACCTGGAATGGCAGGACACGGTGCAAGAAATGAGAGCTTCTGGCAAAGCGAGGTTTGTTGGCATTTCGATCCAAAACCATCAGCCCGCCAATGTCATCAAGGCCCTGGACACCGGACTCGTCGACACGGTGCAAGTGATCTACAACATCTTTGATCAGTCGCCAGAAGATGAATTGCTCCCCTACTGCCAAAAACATGCCATTGGAGTGATCGTGCGCGTGCCTTTCGACGAAGGCAGCCTCACCGGCAAGATTCTACCCGACACTGTTTTTCCCGAAGGTGACTTTCGCAACATCTATTTCAAGGACAATCGAAAGCAGGAGGTGTGGGAGCGCGTGCAGGCGATTGTGCGCGATCTGAAGATCAGCGTGGAGGAATTACCGGCACTGGCGCTGCGGTTCTGCCTTTCACATCCGGTGGTGTCTACAGTAATTCCAGGCATGCGCAACATGCGGCACGTCGCGTCGAACACAGCCGTGTCCGACATCGGTCCACTTCCGACGGAGACCTTGCAGAAGCTCCGCCGCCATCGCTGGGCGCGAAACTTCTACTGGACATAGGGATAACATTTCCCGGATTCAGCGCCAGGTTAGGCGCCCGCCCTGACACACTACCGTTTTCACCTACGGGGCACCGGGCAATAACGGTTCCGGGCTGCTGGCCTGACTCAGACAGTAATTGCCGCCGCTGGTCTGCTGATCGTCATAAGCGCTGTAGATCCGCTGCACGGTCCAAGTGTTCCCACTGGCCCCTGTGATCGTATCGGATTCGCCATTGCAGATGTCGCCGACCTCCCCGCTATTGGGATCGTTCTGGTCGTACCAACCTGAAGGAGGAACCGGATCGGTCAGCATCTCGGCGAACTCGTGGCTCGCCACCTGGGTCCGACGCTGCTCCTGCGACAGACTCGGATTCAGTGAACAGGGATTATTACCGCATGAATTCTGGAGACACGCGTCATCCAACCCAGGAATCACGCCGTAGTAGAAGGGGTTGCCCGCTGCCGTTGTGAAGCTATTGTGATATCCGAAAGCTGTATCACCCTGGGGCTCACACATCACGATGCCAAGGTTCGCGTCGTTTACCTCCGTGTTTTCGTCAAGAAAGATGACCAGCACTTGCGATGTGTTGTTGGCTGGCGGTTCTGGAATCTGCCCGGCGTCAATGGCTTGCTGAATGGTGCTCTGAATGTCAGCGTCCGCCAGCTGGTTGGCGAGGTTGGCCACAAACGACGATTGCATGAACTGTCCGCTCCCCGCACCTGTTCCGACTCCATACTGGCTGAGCACGTTCATAAAATTGCTGGCCACCAGATCCTGCAAGTAGAGGCTGAGCCTCTGTGCCGAAGCCTGATGGGCCGAGTCGCTCCACAACGCCCCCCAAAAACTGGCATATACCACCGGGGAGGTAACGACCGCACCGCCGTTGTACATGAATCCAGGGAATGCCGGTTGGCCGGGGGCGGCGGCCACTCTAACAGCTCTTCGCGCGGAAACGATTCCTAACACCGACATGATTTCCGGGCCGTTTTCTTTGGCAGACATTCTTCCTCCTTGCGGCGAAAACCTCAAAGATTGCTATGGATGCCCATGCTTCCCACAAAGTGGCCTGCACAACATACCACTGGGTTCAAAGGTTTGTATAACCAACGTGCTTTTGAAAGGCGCACAGTAAAAGATTTACTCCCGAAAAAACTCTTGCAGCATGTTGGATTCTTCTCCCTCATTTCGAGGCGGTCAATGTGTGCGGGCCTCACACCGCCATGTGACCGTTGTCACTTCAAGGTGGGCCGTTGATCGGCCAGAATCGAACCATCGTTCGGTAATTGGGTGAGGTTCCAAACCGCAACGCAAATTTCAAGGCGAATCAGCAATAGGCGCGGTGCTGCCCCTTTCCTGAGGCGCCGGCAAGAGAGAAGTAAGCATGGCCAAAGGTTCAGTGCAGATCGTGGCAGAGCGCTGTAAGGCCTGCGGTTTTTGCGTGGAGTTTTGTCCCACGAAGGTACTTGCGCTCTCCTCCGCATTCAACGCTAAGGGCTACCACACGCCCTACATGGTTCACCCCGAAAAATGCAGTGGTTGCGATTTGTGCGGCATGTATTGCCCCGACTTTGCGATCTTTGGCTACAAAGATCCCGAACCGCCGAGGCAACAAGCACCAGCCGGACCTCTGACGGCTGCGGGATCACAGGAGGCAAGTGATGCACGCTGATCCGGCCGGTGTTCTTACTGGCACTCATTTCCTCGACGGTGACCACGCCTGCTGCGAAGGCGCACTCGCGGGCGGCGCGCGCTTTTCGGCCGGCTATCCTATCACGCCTTCGACGGAAGTTGTGGAGCGTTTTGCCGTGCGTGTTCCTACTGTCGGGGGAACCTTTATACAGATGGAGGACGAGCTCGCTGCCTCGATCGCCATTCAGGGCGCGGTGTGGGGCGGAGCCAAGGCTTTCACGGTCACATCAGGGCCGGGTTTCTCCCTGATGATGGAACACATTGGTCTGGCAGCGATGACTGAGACGCCATGCGTCTTCGTTGATGTGCAGCGCGGAGGACCCTCCACAGGTTTGCCGACCCTACCTGCCCAGGCCGATATGATGCAAGTGAAATGGGGGTCGCACGGCGACTACGAAGTCATCGCGCTTTGTCCGAACTCGCCACAGGAGTGTTTCGACCTAACCATTAAGGCATTTAACTTTGCCGAGCAGTATCGCTGCCCGGTGTTCGTCATGATGGACGAAGTGGTGGGTCACATGACCGAGAAGGTTGTGATTCCTCCGCCGGAGCAGATTGAAGTAACTCCGCGTCGCTATACCACCATTCCCCCGGACAAATTCCTGCCGTACGAGCCACGCGAAGACATGGTTCCCGACATGCCACCCGTCGGCAAGGGCTACAACGTGCATGTCACCGGATTGACGCACGATGAGCGCGGCTATCCCAATATGAAGCCAGATGTCCAGGACCGGCTCGTCAGGCGTTTGCAGAACAAGATCGTCAAGAACGCCGACAAGATCGTCATGTTCGAAGAAGACCAGGTGGAGGGCGCAGACGTCGTCGTGGTTTCGTACGGCATAACGTCACGCGTGGCTCGCCGGGCGATCGATGCAGCACGCGGGAACGGGGTCAAGGTAGGCAGCTTCCGCCTGATCACCGCGTGGCCTTTCCCGGAGAAGAAGATCGCTGAGATTGCCGGACAGGTGAAGGCGTTCGTGGTTGCTGAGCTCAACCTGGGGCAGATGGTGCGCGAAGTGGAGCGCGCTGTGGCCGGCAAGGCTGGGGTGAAATTTGTCGGGCACGCTGGCGGAACGGTGCATCATCCCGAAGACATCGTGAAGGCCATTATGGAGGTGGCGCGATGAGTGCGACTCTGACAGTTCACAACCCTGTGGACCCGTTCCTGCGGATGGATCGCATTCCGCACATCTGGTGTCCGGGTTGCGGCATCGGCACAAGCGTCAATTCCTTCAGCCGTGCGCTGATCGACGCCAAGATCGACACCAGGAACCTGGCCATCGTGTCCGGCATCGGATGTACTGGCCGCGTCGCCGGTTATGTCAATCTCGATTCGTTCCATACGACGCATGGCCGCGCCATTCCCTTCGCAACCGGCCTTAAGCTCGCAAACCCGAAGTTAAATGTTGTGGTGTACTCGGGCGACGGAGATCTGTTCGCGATCGGTGGCAACCACCTGATCCAGGCGGCACGTCGCAATCTCGATCTGAAGGTAGTCTGCGTCAACAACCTGATCTACGCGATGACGGGCGGGCAAACAGCGCCCACCACACCAGGCTCTGTCATAACTTCAACCAACCCCTATGGCACATACGACGCATCGTTCAACCTGCCATACCTGGTAGAGGCGGCAGGAGCAGTCTACGTCGCGCGCTGGACCGTATTTCACGTGCGCCAGCTTGCTCGTGCGTTTCAGGAGATGTTCTCGAAGAAAGGCTTCAGCTTCATCGAAGTCCTGTCGCCATGCCCAACGCTCTATCAGCGCCGCAACAAGATGGGCGATGGGCTAGACACCATGAAGTTCTACAAACAGGTGAGCAAGGTGCGCAATGGCGCGCCAACCAGCGAAGTTGCTCTCAGCAAGGCCGGCGAAATCGTGGTCGGCAAATTTGTCGACCGCCAGCGCGCCGATTATCGAGACCTGATGCACGACAAGATGATTGAGTCGCTGGGTGACCGCTATGTCGAAACCTATTTCGAAGAGGAGGGATGCTCATGCAGCAACTAACCGAGATCCGCATCTCCGGGTTTGGAGGCCAGGGAGTGATCCTGTCAGCCGCGGTTATAGGCAAGGCAGCCTGCATCTTCGAAGGCGGGTTCGCCACCATGACTCAGGCCTTCGGTCCCGAGGCGCGCGGCGGAGCTTGCAGCGCCCAGGTGATCATCTCGAAGCAGCCAGTTCTCTACCCGTACGTCACGCGGCCTGACATCCTGGTCACCATGTCACAAGAGGCGTATTCGCTGTTCTCGCCGCAATTGAAGGAAAACGGCATCCTGATCATCGAGCAGGACCTGGTGCGCATTGACGAGCTGCCTGCAGGCGTGCGGGTGTACAGCGTTCCGGCCACGAGGCTGGCGGAAGAGCTGGGCAAACGCATGGTGCTGAACATTGTCATGGTGGGCTTCTTTGGCGCGGTGACAGGACTTCTAAATCCTAACGCGTTGCGCAAAGCGGTAGCTGACTCGGTGCCAGCGGCGTTCCGCGAGTTGAATCTGAAGGCCTTTGACAAAGGGTTCGACTACGGCACAAAAGCACTGACAGGCACGCTAACTGCTGTCAAGGACGGCGAGAACGAAGACGAGACGATCGAGGTCTCAACGCTCGAAACATAGCAGTAAAGGGATCGAGTGTTGCGTCGCTCTTATCGGGTAGGTCGGGAAGCCGATATAGCCTCAGGGAATCGGACTCGTGGTTCGCGACGGGAGGCAGCGTTCTGGCCAAAACCATCACTGACTACGACAAGTTTCGAACGTTCTACGGCCGCCTGCCTGCGCTCATCCCTTTCCTCATGCAGAACAAACCAAGCGCTCGCGACGCAGATATAGGCAAGGGTGGCGTTGAACAGGACAGCCGTGACGAAGCCACCAACACCTCGCTCTCCGGCCAGCTGGGCCATCGTGACGACAATCCACTGGTGAAGGCCAGCGATAGCGACTTCCCAGAACCCGGCCAGAATGAGGAGCACACGGGTGAGCCAGCCGATCGCAATCAGTTGGAGGAAGACAGCGGCTGCAGTCCAGAAAGCACGATTCAAGACCAAGAACGGGGTGATCGGCACAATGAAAATCAGAATCAAAGCAAGGACGATGCGCTGGCGGCATAGCGACGTCTTTGGTTGCACGGCGACTGGTAAGGGCGGTCTTCCGAGCTTGCCAAGAATCCAAGATCAGATTCCAGCATCCGGAACCGCTTTTGAATACGAGCATTCGCGGACGGCCTGGAGGCCGTCCCTTTCGGAGAAGCTGCCTTGATCAAAGCCTCCTAAGACATCGCGACTATCGTCCCGCTTCGTTTTGAAAAGTCTGCACGGCGGCCTGGAACCCTTCAGGCTCGACTATCACGACGCCTTGATAGGGGCGATCAATGTCATGGATCACAACCAGCACTAGGGA
>Ga0306926_10002582_pt1 | contig 18435 bp, 18 predicted proteins | sample flu12Cox44000178_FD_203759 | JGI IMG/M metagenome (GOLD analysis project Ga0306926, IMG submission 203759) | Lab enrichment of tropical soil microbial communities from Luquillo Experimental Forest, Puerto Rico - flux8day.12C.oxic.44.000.178 (v2)... | ecosystem: Environmental > Terrestrial >... | reverse complement strand
CGAGGCCGTTCATGAAGCCTGACGGGATCAGCCGATCCTGCTTCAGGTATTTCCGGACTGCCCAGGTCACGACAACGAACAGGAGGAGCGCCACGATCCACAGCATCATCACGTGCTTGGTGACCGACATGTCGATCCCCATCACCTTGGGCAGGTGAATCAGCGGCTCGTCGAGCGGGCTGTTCGCGACGTGGTGGATGATGGTCTCACCGGCGTCGAATTTGCCGGCGTGTCCCTCCACCGCGGCGGCGGCGTGTTCCTGGATTTCCTGAACGAACATTGTTGTATTAGGACGAGAACAGGCGCCGCAGCGCGAGCGCCTCGATCAAGTACAGCGCGACGAACGAACCTGTAAAGCTTACGGCGAACGGAACGGCCGGCTGGGACAATCCCTTGAGGACCACCGCGACGTACGCCCCGAAAAACACCATCTTCACGACGAACCCGGTCATCATCACGCCGGTGAGCGATTCGGGCTGACGACGGTATGCCTGCTCCGCCAGCACCCAGCTAACGACCACGACCGCGAGCGGACCCGCCATCCCGAGCAGCGTCGCCATGCTGGTCTGCGCCCCGAAGCCGGCCGTGGCGGCCAGCCACGAGACCAGGCCGGTGCCGATCATCCACGCGACCGGCGTCATTTCTTCGAAAACACCGTCTTCGCGAGCTCGTACATCCCCACGACGATCCCGAGCAGCAGCCCACCGACGAGGAACGCTGGCGAGCTGCCGCGCCAGCTGTCAATCGCGTAGCCGATGGCGCCGAACAACACGATAGCGCCGATGAGCGTGTAGCTTGCCCCGGCGGCCGGTCCTGCCTGTTCGACGTTGTTCTGCAGAGCCCTGGTGGATCGAACGAGCGGCGAGTCACGGTCCTTGTCAGTCATGACAACGGGTCATTATCGCCGCTTTGGCAGCCTTTCACGCGCCGGCGGGGGGAGTATATCGTACCTTGTGAAAAACTTCACCAGCCTTTACGGCCGGCTTCCGTCACGCGCTGGCGACTGCTGTTTTGCCGTCAAACGACTGGTAATCTTGACGGATCGCCGCGATCGTCACCGGACCGAGGCGGCGATTCCGGCCACGCCGAGCGTCCGGGCCGACGCGTCCGCGGCCTCGAACAACACGCGCGGATACACCCCGAGCAGTAACGTCGCGGCGACCGCGAGACCCAGGATGACCGCGAGCGCCGGGCTGGCCACCGGCTCGGATCCGATCGTGTCCTTCTTCAGGTACATGAACACGACGATTCTCACGTAGTAGTACAGCGAGATCGCGCTGTTGAGCACGCCGATGACGGCAAGGCCGTAGTAATGCGAGTCGATCGCGGCGCTGAACAGCCAGAACTTGCCCATGAAGCCAGCGGTCGGCGGGATGCCGCCCAGCGACAGCATGAAGATCAGCATCGCGAACGCCGCGAACGGATTCCGGAACGCCAGGCCGCTGAAGTCCTTCATCTCGTCGCCCTGCACGTCCACTCGTCGCAGCAGCGCGATCACGGCAAAGGCGCCGAGCTGCATGAACGCATAGATCATCAGGTAGACGAGCATCGCCGTAATCCCGCGCGTGGTCCCGGCGACGATCCCCATCAGGAGATAACCCGCGTGCGCAATCGAGGAATACGCGAGCATCCGCTTCACGTTCGACTGTGTGACCGCGGCGATGTTCCCCGCGGTCATCGTCAGAATGGACAGCACGTAGAACAGGAGCCGCCAGTCGGCGCCCATCGACGGCAGGCCCTCGACGAAGATGCGGATGAGCATCGCGAACGACGCGGCCTTCGAACCGACCGACAGGAACGCCGTGATCGGTGTCGGCGCGCCTTCGTACACATCCGGCGCCCACATGTGGAACGGCACCGCGGCGATCTTGAACCCGATGCCAGCCACGACGAGGATCACCGCGAGCACGAGCCGCGGATCCGTCTCCTGGCCGACGAATGCCGTCGCCATCACGCGAAGATTCGTCGTGCCTGAGAGGCCGTACATCAGCGACATGCCGTAGAGCAGGATGCCGAGGGAGAAGGCGCCCAGAAGGAAGTACTTCACCGCTGCTTCGTTCGAGCGCTGGTTGGGTTTGATGTAGCCGGCCAGGATATAGAACGACACGGCCATCGTCTCGAGGCCGATGAAAATGGTGATGAGGTCGATGCCGCCCGCCATGATCATCATGCCGAGCGTCGCGCACAGAATCAGGAAATAGTACTCGCCGGGTGAGGCTGCCCCTTCGGTCGCCAGGTAGCGGATCGACATCAGGACCGTGATCCCTGCGGCGCCGAGGAACACGATCTTGAAGAAGAGAGCGAACTGATCGACCGCGAGAAGGCCGTGCGCGACCTCGACATGGGTCTGGGTGAACGGCAGGAGCGACGCGGCCGTCGCGCCCAGTGCGAGGAGAGTGACCCAGGCCAGCGTCGCGCGGCGATCCCTCGGCAGGAGCACGTCGGCAATGAGCACGAGCAACGCGCCGGCGGTGAGCACGAGCTCCGGCAGGATGTAGTAGAAATCCGAGGACGAAACTCCCGGCGGCATCAGCGCCTGTCCTGTCCCGCCGTCGGCAGCGGGTTGCCGTTCGCGTCACACGGCAGCGTCGTGAGGAACTTGGCCGCGGGATTGTTCGACGCGGCGATCGCTTCCGCCGTCGGCGCGGCGTTGCACTCGGCGTATTTCGCCGCGTACTGCGGGCTCACGCGCAGGACGATCTGCTCCACCGACGTCTCGAGTCGGCGGAGGAACGGCGCCGGGTAGATGCCCATCCACACCGCCAGCACCAACAGCGGCGCGAACGTCGCGAACTCACGCTGGCTCAGATCGAACAACCGCTCGTTCTTCGGGTTCTCGACCTTGCCGAACATCGTGCGCTGATAGAGATACAGCATGTAGGCCGCGCCAAGGACGACGCCGCTTCCGGCGAAGGCGGCCCACATCTTGTTCGCGACGAAGGCGCCCTGGAGGATCAGCAGCTCACCGATGAACCCGTTCAACGTCGGCAACCCGATCGACGACATCGTCATCACCAGGAAAATCGCCGCGTAGACGGGCATCACCTTCGACAGGCCGCCGTACTCTGAAATCTCGCGCGTGTGCCGGCGTTCGTAAACAACGCCGACGAGCAGGAAGAGACCGCCGGTCGAAATCCCGTGATTGAGCTGCTGGACGATGCTGCCGGTCAGCCCGACCGGGTTCAGCGCGAACATGCCCAGCATCACCATCGCCATGTGGCTGACCGACGAATACGCGACCAGCCGCTTCCAGTCCTTCTGCGCCAGCGCGACGAGCGCGCCGTAGACGATCCCGATGATGGAGAGCAAGACCATCATCGGCACGAACGCGCGCGTGCCTTCCGGCAGGATCGGCAGGCTGAAACGCAGGAACCCGTAGGTGCCCATCTTCAGCATCACGGCCGCCAGGATGACCGAGCCGGCCGTCGGCGCGTCGGTGTGCGCGTCCGGCAGCCACGTGTGCAGCGGGAACATCGGCACCTTGACGGCAAAGCCGCAGAAGAACGCGAGGAAGACCCACCACTGCAGGTTCGCAGCGAAGGTATAGTGCCGATACTTCGTGATGTCGAACGTGTACGCCCCGAGGTTGGCCGGATCGTTGTGGTACGCGAAATAGAGCGCGAGGATGCCGAGCAGCATGATCACGCTGCCGACCAGGGTGTAGAGGAAGAACTTGATCGCGGAGTAGAGCCGGTTGGCGCTGCCCCAGATGCCGATCAGGAAGTACATCGGGACGAGCATCACTTCCCAGAACAGGAAGAAGAGCATGAAGTCGAGCGCCATGAAGGCGCCGAGCATCCCGGTCTGGAGCACGAGGAGGAAGATGTAGTATTCCTTCACCCGCTCGGTGATCGCGTTCCACGACGAAAGAATCGCGATGAATCCCATCATCGTCGTCAGCAGAATCAGGAGCGTGCTCAGGCCGTCGACGCCGATGTAGTACTCGGCCCCGATCGACGGGATCCACGGCAGGCGCTCCGGGAACTGGAATTCGGGCCCCTGCGGGTTGTACCAGAACCAGAGCGGCACCGAGATGACAAAGCCGATGAAGGCGGTGATGTTCGCGATCCAGCGGATGGCGTTCTCGTTCTGCTTGCTGACGAACAGCATCACGAGCGCGCCGATGAGCGGCGTGAACAGGATGAGTGAGAGGTAATTATTCATATGTGACGTAGCGCGAAAGCTTTACCGAGCGTCATCTCATGAACAGGTAGACGCCGACGGACACGAAGATCCCGAACAGCATCAGCAGAGCGTAGTTCTGCACCAGCCCGGTCTGGAACCGGCGGAACGCCAGGCTCGACTCCTTCACGATCAAGCCGACCGCGTTGACCACGCCGTCCACAATTGTGCGATCGCCGTTGCCCGAGAGCGCCGAGCTCCCCCTGGTCAGACTCGCGGCGCCGTTGACCACGCCGTCGACGACCGTGCGATCGACCGCCCACAACCCGTCACCAGACTTGAACGTGCCATTGATGACGGTCGCGTTGTACAGCTCGTCGACGTAGTACTTGTGCGAGAGCAGGCGGTGCGGACCGGCCCATTGATGCGCGAGCGACTCGGAAATTTCCGGGTTCGTAACGTAGAACTTCTGCGCCACGGAGATGCCGATGGCCGCGATGATCACCGAGAAGGCCATCAGCCCGAGTTCCTCGGCCCGGGAGACGTGCGGCTCGGCCTCGTGCTCGGCTCTCGCATGCTCGACCTCTGCCGGGCCGCCGTGCCCCTCCACACGTTCCACCGTGAAGCTCGGTTCGAGGAAATGCTCCAGCGTGTTGCCGCCGCCGAGCGCCGCGGGAATTCCGACGAACCCGGCGACAATCGCGCCCACTGCGAGCGCCTGCAGCGGGAAGGTCATCGGCGTCGGTGATTCATGCGGACCATGCCACGGCCCGTGACCGTGGCCGCCGCCATGATCGTCCGTCGACTTTGCTCGGGACGACCCTGAGGCACTCGAAGGGTCGTCATGAGGAGCGGCGTGACCGTGATCGCCGTGCGAATGATCGTGTGAATCGGCCGGACCGTGAGTGACCTCGTGCTTGGCTTTGGCCGCCTGACCATGCGCGTGCACGTCCGCCGGGTGGTTCACTCCGTGTGTCGCGGCAACCGCGAAGTCGGCCTGGTGTTCCGTTTCCCATTCGGGACCGCGGTAGGCGCCGAAGAACGTCATCGCCATGAGACGCCACATGTAGAACGCCGTCATCAGCGCGGTCGCCACCGCCAGCACCCAGATGATCTTGTTCGAGAGAAACGCGCGGAAGAGGATCTCGTCCTTGGAGAAGAAGCCCGCGAACGGCGGGATGCCGGCAATCGCCAGCGTCCCAATCATCATCGTCGCGAAGGTAACGGGCATGTACTTGCGCAGGCTGCCCATGCGGCGCATGTCCTGTTCGCCGCCCATCGCGTGGATCACCGAGCCGCTCCCGAGGAACAGGAGCGCCTTGAAGAATGCGTGGGTCATCAGATGGAACGCGCCGGCGGAAAACGCGCCAACTCCCATCGCCGTAAACATGTAGCCGAGCTGCGACACCGTCGAGTACGCCAGCACGCGCTTGATGTCGTACTGCACGAGACCAATCGACGCTGCCATCAGCGCCGTCAGCACGCCGACGATGGCGACGATCGTCATCACCTGCGGCGCGTGGGAGAACAGGACGGCGTTCCGGCCGAGCATGTAGACGCCCGCGGTCACCATGGTCGCGGCATGGATCAGCGCCGACACCGGCGTCGGCCCTTCCATCGCGTCAGGCAGCCAGACGTAAAGGGGGATCTGCGCGCTCTTGCCGGTCGCGCCGATGAAGAGAAACAGGCAGATGAACGAGAGCACGCCGAAATGCATCGTCTCGACCGGCATGGCCCCGGCGGCGTTTTGCACCGCGCGGAAGTCGAGCGTGCCGAACGTGTAGAAGATCAGGAACACGCCGAGGACGAAGCCCCAGTCGCCGACGCGATTGGTAATGAACGCCTTCTTGCCGGCGTCGCCCGCGCTCTTCTTCTCGTACCAGTACCCAATCAGCAGGTACGAGCAGAGGCCGACTCCCTCCCAGCCCACGAACATCACCAGGAAGTTGTTTCCCAGGACGAGCATGAGCATGAAGAAGCAGAAGAGATTCAGGTAGCAGAAGAACCGCGCCACGCCGCCGCGGGGCTCGTCGGCCATGTACGCAGTCGAATACACATGGATCAACGTCCCGATGCCGGTGACGATGAGAATCATCATTCCCGACAGCGGGTCGAGGCGGAATCCCCAGGTGACCTGAAAGAGCCCGACGCCGGTGTTGGTCTCGAGGGGGATGCGCGGAATCCACTCCGCCACGTTGACGTCGAACGCGCGCGCGTCAGCCGGCAGGCCCAGCAGCTGCCAGAACGCGAACAACGACAGCCCGAGCGCCGCCGCCATCATCGTGCAGGCCACGGCGCCGGCCGTCTTACGCGAGAACGAGCGGATCCCGAGCAGGCCGTTGATGGCAGCCCCGATGCCGGGAAGAATGGGTATTAACCAGATGTAGCGCATATCAACGGGCGGCCCTACCACCTCATGAGATTCATCTCGTCGATGTTGATCGTTTCCTTGTTCCGGTAGAACGCCAGGATGATGCCGAGACCGACCGCGGCTTCGGCGGCAGCCACCGCGATCACGAAGATCGCGAACACCTGACCGACCGCATTCTGGAGCTGTGCCGAGTACGCGACGAGGTTGATGTTCACCGCGTTGAGGATCAACTCGATCGACATGAAGATGATGATGATGTTGCGCCGCACCATCACGCCGATCACCCCGATGATGAAGAGGGCGGCCGACAGCAGCATGTAATGAGTTGGCGTGATCATGACCATCCAATTGCTGATTGCTGATTGCAAATTGCTGATTCATTTTGCAATTTGCATTTTGCAATTTGCATTTCTCTATAGCTCCCGTTTGGCGAGCACGATCGCCCCGATCATGCCGACCAGCAGCAGCATCGACGCAATTTCAAACGGAATCAGGTAGTTGGTATAGAGCATCCAGCCGACGACTTCGGTGTTCCCGGTCACCGGCGCAGCCGCGGCCTCGACGACCGGACGCACCGGCAGATCCGACGACCGCACCGCCAGGAGCGCCAGTTCCGCCAGCACCGCCGCGGCCAGCCCGAACCCGAGCTTCGTCTTGCGATGTGGATCGGCGTGCGCCTCCGGCGGCCGCTTCAGGTTCACGAGCATCACGACGAACAGGTACAGCACGACGATGCCGCCGGCATAGACGAGGATCTGAATCGCCGCGAGAAACTGCGCGCCGAGCAACACGTAGAGCGCGGCGACGAACAGGAAGTCCAGCACCAGGAAAAGAACGCTGTGCACGGTGTCCTTCGTGCTGATGACCAGCACGCCAAACCCCAGGATGCACGCCGAAATGACGTAAAACGCTATCGCTTCGCCCATACGCATTTTGCGCAAGGCTAAAGGCTAAGGGCTCAGGGCTGACAGCCCTCCACCCTCGACCCTGAGCCCTACATCAACACCACCTTGACGATGCCGGTCACCACGAGATTGACAATCGCGAGCGGGATGAGCACCTTCCACCCGAGCCGCATCAGCTGGTCGTACCGATATCGCGGGAGCGTCGCGCGGATCCAGATGAAGAAGTACAGGAACAGGAACGACTTGATGAGGAACCAGGTCCAGCTGGGGACGATATCGAGAAACGAGAGCGCGGCGACGTTCGGAAAGGGCCGCAGCCACCCGCCCAGGAACAGCGTCGTCGCCACCGAGGAGACGACGATCATGTTCGCGTATTCCGCGAGGAAGAACAGCGCAAAACGCATCCCGCTGTACTCGGTGTGAAATCCGCCGGTGAGCTCCTGTTCCGCTTCCGGCAGGTCGAACGGTGCGCGGTTGGTCTCGGCGAGGCTGCCGATGACGAAGATCCCGAACGCGAACGGCTGCACGAACGCGTACCACACGTGCTGGCTCTCCTGCGCCCGGACGATGCTCACCATGCTGAGCGAGCCGGCCATCAGGATCACGCTGACGAGGATCAGCGTCACCGCCACCTCGTACGAGATGAGCTGCGCGGACGCGCGCAGGCTGGCAAGCAGCGGGAACTTGCTGTTCGACGCGTAGCCCGCGAGGATGATGCCGTAGACGCCGACCGACGCGACCGACACGATGTAGAGCAGGCCGACGTTGATGTCGGTGATGTAGAGCGAGACCTGGCGGCCGAACAGGCTGACCGTCGGACCGAAGGGTATGACCGCGTAGACGATCAGCGCGGGCACCATCGAGATGATCGGCGCTGCCGTGAACACCCACTTGTCGGCGCGCACCGGCGTGATGTCTTCCTTCAACATCAGCTTGATGGCGTCGGCCACCGGCTGAAGGATGCCGTACGGGCCGACGCGCATCGGCCCGAGACGCGATTGCGCCCACGCGATCACCTTCCGCTCGAGCAGCACCATGTAAGTGACCGCGACGAGCGTCGCATTCAGGACGATGACGATTTTCAGGAGCGGGATCAGGAGCGTGTCGATCACAGGTGATCCTGGGATTTCAGATGGCAGATTCCAGAGTTCAGATTGATTTCGGATTGAGCGCCAATCCGAAATCTGAATGCTGAAATCTGAAATCTCACGTCGCCGTTCATCGGTCTACCTCCCCGAGGACGACATCCAGCGAACCGATCAGGGCGACGACGTCGGCGATGAGGTGGCCTTTGACGAGCGGACGCAATCCCTGCAGGTTGCAGAACGACGGCGGCCGTACGCGGAAGCGGTACGGATTGGTCGACTTGCCGTCGCTGACGATGAAGTAGCCGAGCTCGCCTTTCGGCGACTCGATCGCATGGTAGGTCTCGCCCGCGGCCGGCTTGATCAAGCGCGGCACCTTTCCCACAATCGGCCCTTCCGGTACACCTTCGGTGGCCTGGCGGATGATCCGGATCGACTGGCGGAACTCCTCCATGCGCACCAGGTAGCGATCGTACGTGTCGCCCGCCGTGCCGACCGGCACGTCGAACTGCATCTCGTCGTACGCGGCGTACGGTTCGTCCTTGCGGATGTCGCGCGGAATCCCTGAACCGCGAAGCGGCGGGCCGCTGAGTCCGAGCGCGACCGCCTGCTCGCCGGTGATGAGGCCGATCCCCTTCGTCCGTTCGAGCCAGATGCGGTTGTGCGTCAGCAGCTCCTCGTACTCATTGACCTTCGCGTCCATGATGTCGCAGAACTGGAGCACCTTCTTGTCCCAGCCCGGCGGCAGATCCTGCGGGAGCCCGCCGATGCGCATCGAGTTGTACGTGAGGCGGGCGCCGCAGAACTCCTCGAAGAGATCCAGAATCAGCTCGCGCTCGCGGAACGCGTACAGGAACACCGTCATCGCGCCGATGTCCATCGCGTGCGTGCCCACCCAGAGGCAGTGGCTCGCGATGCGCTGCAGCTCGCACAGGATGGTGCGGACGTAGCGCGCACGCCGCGGGACCTCGATCGACATCAGCTTCTCGACCGTCTCGCAGTAGCCGACGTTGTTGGTGGCGGCCGCGACGTAGTCCATCCTGTCGGTGAGCAGGATGATCTGCGTCCAGTTGCGGTTCTCGCTGAGCTTTTCGATGCCGCGATGCAGATACCCGATCACGACGTCGGCGTCGACCACCTTCTCGCCATCCAGGCGCAGCACCACGCGGAGCACACCGTGCGTGCTCGGGTGTTGCGGGCCCATGTTGATCACGAGCTCGTTGGTGTCGAACATCGCGCCGTGGTGGATGACCGGTGTTTCCATGACTCCTATCGTTCGTCGTTCGCGGTTCGCGTTCGTCGTTCAGTGTGTCGTTCGTCGTTGGTCGTTCACTGCACGACGAACGTCGAACGCCGCACCACGAACGACATTATTCGATATCAGCTTCGTCCCTCGACTGGCGCAGCTTGAGCCAGTCTTCCGGGTTTTCCATCAACAACTCGCCGGGGCCTTCGAGCGGATAGTCCTTCCGCTGGGGGAAGCCCTGCCAGTCGTCGGGCATCAGGATGCGCCGCCGATCCGGATGGCCGGTGAAGTTCACGCCGAACATGTCGTACACCTCGCGCTCGAGCCAGTTGACGGCGGGCCAGAGACCAGTCGCCGACGGCACCGGCGTGTGCTCCCCGACCCGCACCTTCACGCGGATGCGGTGCCGGAGACGTGTCGAATAGAGGCAGTACGACAGGTCGAAGCGCGCCTCCTTGCGGGGCGGCCAGTCGGTGGCGGTCACGTCCGAGCAGAAATCGAACGCCGCGTCCGGCGCATCACGCAGATGCTGCAGCGCCGCCATCATCTGATCGAGCGGCACGACAATCATCCAGTCGCCGACGTAGTAGCTCACCAGGCTGACGCTGTTGGGCACCGCCGTCTGCAGCGTCTGAATGAAAACGGGAACCGGGAGATCGGCCGGCGGCGCAGGCTCGGTCGGTCCGCTCGGCGGTGCCGGCGCCGGCGGCGGATGCGGCGCGGCCTTCGCAGCCGGAGCCGCCGGCTTCGCCGCGGCTGGAGCGGCAGGCTTCGCCCCCGCGGGCGCCGCAGGCTTGGGAGCTGCCGGCTTTGCGGCAGCGGCGGCCGTCGGTTGACCCGTCGCCGAGCTCGTTTCACTCGTTGTCGCTGTCGCGGCGGCAGCCGGGTTCGCCGGTTTCGGTGCGGGCGGCTCCTGGCGCGGCTCGCCGACTGGCGCCGCCGACGCTCCCGCGCCCGGCGCGTCGGTGCGCGACACCTCCGCCTTCAACGGTTCGCCGGGTGCCGTGCTCAATGGTTTGTCCGCTGCCGCGACCGGCGGCGTCGAGGGCTCGGGACTCTTGGGATCGTCAGCCATTTACACCCAGTCGAGCGCGCCCTTCTGCCACGCGTAGTAGTAGCCGACGACCAGGATGAAGATGAACACCATCATCTCGATGAGGCCGAAGAGCAGGAGTTTGTTGAAGATGACCGCCCACGGAAACATGAAGACTGTTTCCACGTCGAAGATGACGAACAGCATCGCCACGAGGTAGTACCGGATGCTGTAGCGATCGCGGGCATCGGTAACCGGCTCGATACCACACTCGTACGGTTCGAGCTTGACCTTGTTGTACTTCTCCGGATGGATCAGGCCGGAAAAGACCAGCGTGAACAACGCAAAGCCGGTCGCAACGGCGACGAAGATGGCTATCGGGATATACGCTGAAGGCATTGGAATTCGGATCGCGTGAAGATGAAGCGCGACTGGAAAAGCCTCGGTTTTATAACATGCGACCTGAGGGGTGTCAAGAAACCGGCCATGTCGACTCGCGGCGAAATGATTCGCCGCAACCTATAGATTTCAAACCGTTTTTGGCTGCCAGATCGCTTGACGCTTTCCAAAAGCGAGACCTATACTGACCCCATGACCAATCGGCGTCGCCTTGCTGCCGGTTTCCTGGTGACCGCCTGCGCCTTTGGCTGGTTGGCCACGCTCGGCGCGCAGACGAGACAGCGGTCGATGTACGTCAGCGCGGTCAACGAGGCCGGGACTCCCGTGCCCGACCTCGGCCCATCTGATTTCATCGTCCGCGAAGACAACGTGGCGCGCGAAGTACTTAAGGTAGAGCCCGCCCTGGAACCGATGCAGGTGGCCGTGCTCGTCGATACCAGCCAGGCCGCGCGCAACGATATCTCGCACATGCGCACGGCTCTGCCGGGATTTGTCAAGACGCTCACCGGCGGCGAGATGAAGAACGAGGTTGCGATCATCGCCATCGGCGAGCGCCCGACCGTGTTTACTAACTACACGAGCAATCAAGCTGAATTGAAGAAGGGCATCGATCGCATCTGGTCGACCCAGGGTTCCGGCGCGTATCTGCTCGACGCCATCATCGAGACCTGCCAGGGCTTCAAGAAGCGCGAAGCCCAGCGCCCGGTGATCGTCGCGATCCTGAGCGAGGGGCCGGAGCTGAGCGGCCGGTACCACGATCAGGCGCTCGATCCCTTGAAGGCCAACGGCGCGGCCTTCCACGCGATCACCATGGGACGTCCGTCGAGCAGCGTCAGCGAGGAGTTCAGGGAACGCAACATGGTCCTCGACGAGGGCCCTCGGCTGAGCGGCGGGCGGCGCGAAGAACTGCTGACCCCGATGGGCCTCGACGCCAAGCTGGCGCAGCTCGCCGACGAGCTGACGCATCAGTACAAAGTCACCTACTCTCACCCGGACACGTTGATTCCGCCGGAACGCGTGACCGTTGCTGCCGCCAAGCCCGGATTCACCGCGCGCGGCACATTGATCAAGGAAGCCAAGGCACGCCAGTGATCGCTCGCAAGGTCCGCCCCCATCGATGGCCGTTTGTCGTCGCGGCTGTCGCCGCGATGCTGCAATTGACGACCGCGCAGGCGCCGCAGCCCGCGCAGCCACCCTTTCGCGCCGGCGTCGACCTCGTCTCGCTGAATGTCACGGTCAACGACGGAACCGGCAAGTACGTCACCGACCTCACCACCGACGATTTCAACGTCTTCGAAGACGGCGTCAAGCAGGAGGTCACGTTCTTCAACCGCACGAACCTGCCGATCGCGCTCGCGTTGCTGCTGGACACCAGCGCCAGCATGGACACCAAGCTGCCCACCGCGCAGGAGGCAGCCATCGGGTTCGCCAAGCGGCTGCGCCAGCAGGATCTGGCGGAGGTGATCGACTTCGACAGCCGTGTGGTCGTCCTGCAGAACTTCACGAACAACTCGTCGGAACTCGAACAGGCGATCAGGAAGACGTCGGCCGGCGGCTCGACGTCCCTTTACAACGCCGTCTACATCGCGCTCAAGGATCTGAAGAAGGTCGTCGCGAAGAACACCGAAGAGATCCGCCGGCAGGCGATCGTCGTGCTCTCCGACGGCGAAGACACGTCGAGCCTGCTCCCGTTCGAGGAGGTGCTCGACCTGGCGAAACGATCCGAAACCGCCATCTACTGCATCGGGCTCAGGGCGCCGGACGGTCCGGGCACAACCACGAAGGGTTTCAAGGAAGCCGAATTCGTCCTGCGGCAGTTCGCCCAGGAGACGGGCGCCCGCGCGTTCTTCCCGAATCAGCTCGCTGAACTGTCCGGCGTCTACGGGCAGATTTCCGACGAGCTCTCCAGCCAGTACACGGTCGGCTACACGTCGCGCAATCCCAAACGTGACGGTTCCTGGCGGCGCGTCGTGGTTCGCGTCGCACGCCCGAGCCTGACGGCACGCACCAAACTGGGGTACTTCGCGCCGACGGCACACTGAACATGAATCTGATTCCGCTGGTGCTCTACGCGGCGGCGCTGGTGGCCTACGCGTGGCACTTCGCCCAGCGCAATTCCGTGGTTGGCCGGTCCGCGACGACGCTGCTCGTGGCTGCCGCGCTGTCTCACACCTTCGTCATCGGCATGCAGACGATGGAGGTGGGACACGTTCCGGTGGCCGGCGCCACTTCGGCAATCTCGACCTTCGTCTGGCTGCTCGCGCTCTCGTATCTGTACGTCGAGATGACAACGGACGAGCGTGCCATGGGCGTCTTCATCATGCCGCTGCTCGTCGCGCTCCAGGTCATTCCCGCCTTGAGACCGGGCGTCGAGGACCGCGCGGCGGTCCTGCAGGGTCCGCTGTTCGGTGTGCACGTTTCGTCGTTGCTCTTCGCGTATGCCAGCTTCGCGCTGGCCTGCGTGATCGGGATCACCTACGTGCTGCTGTTCAAGGAAATCAAGGCCAAGCACCTCGGCTTCTTCTACGCGCGGCTGCCGTCGCTGCAGGTGCTGGACCGCATGAACCACCGCGCGATTGTCATCGGCTGGATTTTTCTGACGGTCGGCATGATCGTCGGCGCGATCTGGGCGGCGCAGGCGCGAGGCGGCTACGCCGGCGACCCGCGCGTCCAGGCGATCTCGCTGGAGGATCCCAAGATTTTTGTTGCTGTCTTGTGCTGGTTCGTCTACTCGTTTGAGCTCTTCGCAGCTCGCCGGATCGGCTGGGGCGGACGGCGCGCCGCGTACCTCTCGGCGCTCGGGTTCGTGATCGTGCTGTTCAACTTCGTGCCGATCACGTATTTTTTTACCAAGAGCCATAACTTCTAAGTCAGTATTTGAGGATTTGGGGATTCAAGGATTTAAGGATTTGACGAGCTCATCTCAGGAAGTCCGAACCGGCAGCTCCTCACATCCTGATATTGCAGCCGTCTGACATGCATCTTCTGCTGGTGGGAATCAGTCATCGCACCGCGCCGGTTGAACTGCGCGAGCGGATCGATTTCCAGGCGCGGGGAGTCGCCGAGGCGCTCCGGTCGCTCGCCAGCCGCGGATCGACGCGCGAAGCCGTGGTGGTGTCCACCTGCAACCGCGCCGAGGTCTACGCGGCGTGCGACGAGGCGAACGCCACTCGAACCGACCTCGTGCGCTTCGTCAGCGAGTTCAACGGCGTCTCGGCCGGCGACATCGCCCCGCACGTGTACGGCGTCACCGACCTCGACGTCGCGCGGCACCTGTTCCGCGTGGCGGGAGGGCTCGACTCACTCGTGGTGGGCGAGCCGCAGATTCTCGGCCAGGTGAAGGAAGCCCACACCGTCGCGTCCGAGACCCGATCGTCGGGTCCGGTCCTCAACCGGCTGTTCCACACGTCGTTCGCCGTCGGCAAGCGAGTGCGCACCGAGACGGGGCTTGGCTCGGGCGCCGTCTCCGTGAGCTACGCGGCGGTCGCGCTCGCGCGCAAGATCTTCGGCGACCTGGGCGGCCGAAGCGTCGCCGTCGTCGGCGCTGGCGAAATGGGCAAGCTGACGGCGCTCCACATGAAGTCGCAGGCCGTCCGCCACGTCACGATCGTGAGCCGGACCATGGCGCACGCGGCGCGGACAGCGGAGGCCATCGGCGGCGCCAGCGCCGCACCGTGGGAGGAGCTCGACGGCGTGCTCAGCGCGAGCGACATCGTGATCACGGCCACCGGCGCCGCGAGACCGATTCTCACCAAGGCCCACATCGAATCGGTCATGCGGCCGCGGCGCAATCGCCCGCTCTTCATCATCGACATCGCGATGCCCCGGGACGTCGAGGCGGCCGCCGGCGAAATCGAGCAGGTTTTTCTTTACAACATCGACGATCTCCAGGCCACCGTCCGCGAAAACCTGGCGCGGCGCGCCAGCGAAGTCACGCGCGCTGAGGCGATCGTCAACGAAGAGGTCGAGAAGTTCGGCGGCTGGTTCCGGTCGCGCGGCGCGATTCCGACCGTGGTAGCCCTGCGAGAGCGGTTCGACGCGATCCGCCGCTCAGAGCTCGAACGCCTCGACTTCAAGCTCTCGGCGCTGCCGCCGGAGGCGCGAGCCCGCGTCGACGAGATTACGCACCTCATCGTCGAAAAGCTGCTACTGACGCCGACCGAACAGCTGAAGTCGCTGGACAACTCGGAAGCCGTCAGCACGTATACCGAAGCGCTCACGCGGCTGTTCGCCTTGTCGAACCCAGCCGACGAGCCGTCCGATCGTGATCGCGGGGCGAAGGCCGGGCGCGTCGAGGCGTTCAAGCGGCCCACGGGACGCCACTGACGCCTCTAGGTATCAACCGCGACATGAACGCGCAGGAGCTTCGTCTCGGCACACGGGGGAGCCAGCTCGCTCTCTGGCAAGCCAACATGGTCGCGGCGCGCATTGCCGCCGCGGGCGGTCCGTCCTGCCGGATCGTCGTGATCAGGACGGACGGCGACCGCCTGCAGGACCGGCCGCTGTCCGAAGCGGGCGGCAAGGGACTGTTCGTAAAGGAAATCGAGGATGCCCTGCTCGGCGGCGCGATCGATCTCGCCGTGCACAGCAGCAAGGACATGTCGGCGGTGCTCCCGCAGGGCCTGGTCATCGGGGGCGTGCTGCCGCGGGAGAACCCGCTCGACGCGGTGGTGCTACCCAAAAGGGCTGAGGGCTCAGGGCTCAGGGCTCAAGAAGCCTTCAAGGCTCAACAAGCCCTCAGGCCTCAAGAAGCCCTCAGCCCTCGGCCCTCAGTCCTGACGCCAATAGAGGCCTTGGCGGCGTTCCTTGGCGCCACGCCCTCAATCGGTACCGGCAGCGTACGCCGGATCGCGCAGCTGGCGCGGCTGTTCCCCGGGGCCCGATTCACGGGGATCCGCGGCAATCTCGACACCCGATTGCGAAAGCTCGATGAAGGGGCGCATGATGCGCTGGTGCTGGCCGCCGCGGGACTATCGCGGCTGGGCTTCGCGTCGCGTATCTCGCTCGCCGTGCCGCAGGAGTCCTGCGTGCCGGCGCCTGGTCAGGGGATCGTCGCGATTGAGATCCGCGCAGGCGACGACCGCGTCGCTGACGCGGTCGCGCCCGTCAACGACGCGGCGGCGAGCGACGCGCTGACGGCCGAGCGGGCGCTGATCGCCGCGCTTGGCGCGGGGTGTCAGACGCCGGTCGGCGCGCTGGCACAGATCGTCGAGAGTGGCGACCTCGGGCTCGACGCGGTGGTGGTGGCGCTCGACGGCAGCCGTGTGGTGCGCGCCAGGGCTCGGGCTCCGCGCGCCGATGCTGCGGCGCTTGGCGCTCGCGTGGGAGCGCAGCTCATTGCGGACGGCGCAGGCGAAATTCTCGCCGAAGCGCAACGCGGACAGGAAAGACTGATATGAACGTTCGTGGTTCGTCGTTCTGCGTTCGTCGTTCGACGTTCGTGGTTCGACCGGCGAACAATGAACGATGAACGACGTAACAGCACGACGAACGTAGAACGACGAACGACGAACGTATGAGTATTGTGTATCTGATCGGCGCAGGCCCGGGCGATCCTGGCCTCATGACTGTCCGCGGCCGGCAATACCTTGCGGCGGCCGACGTTGTGCTCTACGACCATCTCGTGCCGCCGCGACTGCTGCGGGCCGCGCGGCCAGGTGCGGAACAGATCGACGTCGGTACGGCGGCCCCGCAACCGCTGGAACAGGAAGCAATTTGTTACCTGCTGGCTGAAAAGGCACGCGAGGGCAAAACGGTGGCCCGGCTGAAATGGGGCGACCCGTTCTTCTTCGGCAGCGGCGGAGCCGAGGCGCTGTTCCTTCACGAACAGGGAGTGCCGTTCGAAGTGGTCCCCGGCATCCCGGCGGGCATCGCGGTACCGGGCTACGCGGGCATTCCGATCACGTATCCGGCGGGCGGCGATACCGTCACGTTCATCCGCGGGCATGAAGACGATGGCCGAACGCCTGCGTCGATCGACTGGACGAGCCTGGCCCGCCTCGAGGGGACGATCGTTTGTTACGCCGGCCCCCAGCAGCTGCCGAAGATGCTGAGCGCGCTGCTGTCGCACGGGAGATCGCCGGAGGAATCCGCGGCGCTGGTCTACGACGGCACGCGACCAAAACAGGAGACGCTCGCGGGCACGCTTCAGGAAATCGCCGAGCGCGTCTCCCAGAACGACGGCCGGCAGCCGGCGCTCGCCGTGGTCGGCCGCGTCGTCGCGTTGCGAGAGCACCTGCGCTGGTTCGATGCGCGGCCGCTGTTCGGCAAGCGCATCCTCGTGACGCGCCCCAAGGATCAGAGCGCGGAACTGATCGAACGGCTCGAGGCCATGGGCGCGGACGCGATCGAAGCGCCGATGATTCGCATTATGCCGCCCGACGACTACGCGCCGCTCGACGAAGCCGCCGCGCGGGCGAGCGACTTCGACTGGATCGTGTTCTCGAGCGCCAACGGCGCGGACGCGTTCATGGGCCGGCTGCTGGCCGGCCCCAAGGATCTGCGCGCGCTGGGCGGGGTTCGCCTCTGCGGCGTCGGCCCCGCAACCGCCGAGCGCCTGGCCGCCTACGGACTGAAAGTCGACCTCACGCCGCCGGAGTACCGCGCGGAGTCGATCCTTCGCGCGCTCTCGGAGAGCGGTGACCTGCGGGGGCAGAAGATTCTCCTGCCGCACGCGGACATCGGCCGGGAGCTGCTCGCCGACGAGCTGCGGAAAAAAGGCGCGGACGTCACCGAGGTGGTGGCCTACCGCACGGTCGCCGTCGACGCGGATCGCGAGGGCGAGCCCGATGTTTATCGCATGCTGCTCGAGCGGAGCATCGACGTCGTGACGTTCACGAGCGCCTCTGCGGTCCGGAATTTCGTGCGCGTGGTCGGCGCGGAGCCGGCGACCGACTTGCTGGCGACGACCGTCGTCGCCTGTATCGGTCCGGTGACCGCGGAGGCGGCGTCGCAGTCGAACATCAAGACCACGATCCAGCCGTCAAGCTATACCGTCCCGGCGCTCGTCGACGCGATCGCGAAATACTTCGAACAGCACGCCGCGGAAACGCAGAGCGCACAGCGATAGAAAGGCGTGAAGACCCTCGCAACTTCCGTTTGAGATAATGACAGCATGACCCGCATTCACACGCCTGCGGCTCTGACGATGACGCGGCGGCTGCGGCGGCTGCGCCGAACGCCGGCGATGCGCGCGCTCGTTCGAGAAGCGCGGCTATCGCCCGACATGTTCATGCTGCCGCTGTTTGTCTGCGAGGGTCGAGGTGTCCGGCGCG